>Ga0209006_10001563_pt1 | contig 20778 bp, 25 predicted proteins | sample JacPin_JW_Ref_O2_FD_188567 | JGI IMG/M metagenome (GOLD analysis project Ga0209006, IMG submission 188567) | Forest soil microbial communities from Algoma, Ontario, Canada - Jack Pine, Ontario site 1_JW_Ref_O2 (SPAdes) (version 2) | ecosystem: Environmental > Terrestrial > Soil > Boreal...
CTGATGTGGTGAACATCGACGAGTGCGAGCCGCTGTTGGACGGTGTGGATGCCATTGGGGGGGAGCCGCGGGCCCGGCATGTGTACGCTGCCGGCGGCGCCGCCGATGCGGTGCTCGATGCGTGGCGGGAGACCATGGCCGAGCGGGCGTGGGTGCTGTCCCGGGACGAGGCGATCGCCGCCGGATGGTTCGGCGACCGGGTCGGTGACGAGGTGCGGCCGCGTATCGGCGATGTCGTCGTCGCTGCTCGCGGGGCCGCAGCTATGGTGCGGCGGACGGTCGAGCCGCTGGAATCGTCGCTCATCGGACACCATGGATCCTTGACGAGCGCCGAGCAGCGAGTCCCGCTGCTGCTCGCATACGGCTGATTGCCGTCGTCGCCCGCCCGCGTACGATTTCTGTTGTGAGGCCGTGTAGAGCAGCGATGGTCGCCGCAACGCTCGCTCTCGCGGGCTGCTGCGTCTCGGCGGGAACCGCGATTGCGGATCCGCCCGCGCCACCCCCGCCCGGACCGCCCGGACCACCCGCACCCGCCGCACCCGCCGCACCCGCTGCCACCATGGACCACGACGGCACGTACAAGGTGGGAACCGACATCGCGCCGGGCGCCTACAGCTCGGCGGGACCAGTTGGCAACGGTACGTGCTACTGGAAGCGGGTGAGCAGCAGCGGAGACGTCATCGACAATGCGCTGAGCAAGAAGGCGCAGATCGTGCAGATCGACCCGACCGACGCCTCGTTCAAGACAAACGGCTGCCAGCCGTGGCAGGTGACAGATGCGTCGCCTCCCGCACCTGTCCCGCCGCTGGTTGCGGCCGGACAGTTGGGCGGCCTCCTCAACATGATCAACAACGGCGCCCGTCAGGGCGGCGACGCCCCGCCGCCTCACCCTTAACTAGTACAGGGGCGACCAAGCGGAGGTCCGCAGAAGCCGGCTCTCCCACTGATCGCGGTACTTCAGCGCATCGAACATGTAGGTGCCCGGTCCCCGATGTTCGGGCGGGATGTCGCTGGTCAACAGATGGGCGAGCACCTCATAGTTGTTGGACGGGTCGATCTTCTGCCACAGCATCGCCTCGCGTCGCTTGTAGCTCCCGTGCGCCACCTGGAAACACGCCTGGATGTCGAGCAGCCGCGATGATTTGGATATTGGCCGGTAGTAGATCTCGTCCCAGGAGCGGATGTAATCGTCCAGCGGTGCGGAGGGCCAGCCGGTGTCCTCCATGAACAGACTCAGCGGATGCGTCGCGGCATCGGTGGGCACGGTCGCCAGGTCGACTTCCTGGAGCGGCGACCACTCGACCGGCAGCAGAATCTTGCCCGTCACCTCGTGGCGCAGGTTGTCCAGCTCGCGCATCCACGGCCGCAGATCGCCCGTTTGAGCTCGGCGCGCGAGGCTTTCCCACGCCGCTCCGTCTGCGATGCCCGTGATGGTGACCACGTTGTAGGACAGCCCGGAGCCGTGAGCGTGGTTGGTGTACCAAAGAAGTCGAGCGCTGTCCTCTTCGGCCAGCGTGGGCATCCAGCCCTCGCGATAGGCCGCCTCGAACTCGTCCTCGCGCGCGCCCACCACCTTGTGGGTCTCGTGAAGAAACAGCACAGCGCCTCCTCCTGTCGGTTCAGGTCCCGTCCGCGATCAGTGCGGCGAGCTGGCGGCGGTTGATCTTGCCGGTCTCGTTGTACGGGATCTGGTCGACGGTGATCATTCGCTCGGGAAGCTTGAAATAGGCGATCAGCTCGCGACAGTGGTCTCGGAGCTCCTCGAGTGTGACTGGCGAGCGAGCCACTACCGCGGCACCCACGCGCTGGCCCATCTCCTCGTCGGCGAGTCCGGCGACCGCCACGTCGCGTATCGCCGGATGCGTCCGGACGGCCTCCTCGACCTCGATCGGCCCGAACTTCTCTCCTCCGCGATTGATGGTGTCCTTCAGCCGGCCGCTCGGGTAGATGTAGCCGTCGGGATCTTGGCGGGCGAGGTCCCCGGTATGCAGCCAGCCTTCGATGACGTTCTGGCTGGTGTTCACCCACAACTCGCCGACCGTCCCTGGCTCGACATCGATTCCGGTCTCGGGGTCTACCACCCGGACCTCAACACCCGGGAGCGGCCTGCCGACCGATCCCACGCGCTTGGGGTCGCGATGATCGTCAGGCAGCAGAGTCGTGTAGGCGCCCAGGGTCTCGGTTTGACCGAACACGTTGGCGAACCCCACATGCGGCATCGCCGCCATCGCCGTGCGCATCAACGCGCCGGGTGCGGTGGCCGCGCCATAGGCGATCGCGCCGAGAGACGACAGGTCGGTGCTGGCGAAGTCGGGATGGTCGAGGATCCGCTGGAGCATCGTCGGCACCAAGAAGGTGGACGTCACTCGGTGCTCGTGCACCAGACGCAACCACGCTCCTGCGTCGAATCGATCCTGGACCACGTAGGTGTTGCCCGAGTACAGGTTTCCGAGCATGCCGATAGCACCGCCGACGTGAAAGAACGGGACGCTCATCATGCTCACCGTGGGCGGCACGTCCGCACGAAATGGTGTCGCCACGCCACTGATGCGCGCGCTGAGCTGCCCGTTGGTGATGCCGATCGCCTTCGGGAGCCCGGTGGTCCCGCTGGTGAACAGGATCAGCGCGTCGCGGTCGTCGACGTCCACGGCGGGTGGCGGTGCCGACACCTCACCGTCACCCAGGAGGTCGGTCGCGGTGAACACCGTGGACACGCCCGCCTCGCGGAGCCGGCCGGCGTACGCCTCCCCTGCCACCCCGGCGTCGGCACATCCAGCGCTCTTTACGAGCCCCTGTAACTCCGGCGGGGTGAGGGCGGGGTTCATCAGCGCCGCCGCAGCGCCTATTCGTGCCGCACCGAGCATCGTCGCTATCGACAGCAGGCTTCCGACGTCGACGACCGCGACGCGGGTGCCGGACAACCCGTTGGCGGCCAGGCGCGTGGCGCACTGCTTGACGGCGGCCGCCAGCTCGCCGTAGCTGATGGTGCGGCCACCGATGATGAGTGCGGCGCGGTCGGGATCGCCGGCCGCGGCGGCGTCGATGATTGTGCCGATGTTCATCTGCCGCCGCTCAATAGAGGGGTGACCACGAGGAGGTCCGCAGCAGCCTGCTGGTCCACTGGTCGCGCAGCTCCAGGGCGTCGTGCATCCACGTCCCTGGCGCACGCTGCTCGGGAGCAATCTCGGTCTGAAGCAGTTTGAGCAGCACGTCCGGTTGGTGGATGCGTTGCATCAGTGCCACCTCGCGGCGCCCGCGGCTGCCGAGGGCGGGCTGGAATGCTGCCTCGATTGTCAGCAACGGTGCCGGGCGGTCGATGCTCTTGGCGTATACCTCCCCGCATCGGTCGATGTACTCGAGGAACTTGTCCTCGTACGGCCACATGGTGTCCTCCATGTAAAGGGTCAGCGCGTGCTCGCGCCCGTCGATCGGGACCTCCTCGAATTCGACGTCTTGCAGCGGCGACCACGGAAGCGGCACAAGCAATTTGGCATCGACATCGTGACGAAGCTCATCCAGTTCGCGCATCCACTGCTGAAGATCGCCCTTCTGGACTCGAAGCGCGAGGCGTTCGAACGCCGGCCCGTCGCGAACCGCGGTCACCGTGACGACCGTGTACGCGGGGCCGCTGCCGTGGGCGTGGTTGGTGTACCACAGCAACCGGGCGTCGTCGCCGGCGCCGAGGATGGGCATCCATCCGTCTCGGAAGGCGGCCTCGAACTGGTCTTCGGCGGGCCCGCGCACCTTGTGCACCTCGTGCATGAACAGCACGGCGAGACCTCCCATCTGCGGGCGCAGCATCTGGACAGCGACGCCGAGAATCTGGTTTCCTCACAAGGGTAAATCTGGTTTCCTCACAAGGGTATCGGTCCTCTCATGCGGGAAGTTGTCTGATGGCCAGGCTTGACGTGCCGAACGGTCCCGGCGGCGAGGCCGCGATGATTTGGACGTTACGGCCTGAGCTGGGCGGCATGGTCGAGCGGATGATCCGCGGCGCCTACCAGGAAAGCATCCTTCCGCCCGAAGAGCGCGAGCTGGCAAGGATGCGCATTGCCCAGATCAACGACTGCATCGCGTGCTCGGACTTTCGGGCGCCGTCGGTGCTCGACGCGGGCATCCCACCGGACCTCTACGAGAATGTCGCGGCGTACGCCACCCACCCCGGCTACACCCCGAGGCAGCGCATAGCCATCGAGTACGCCGAGCGCTTCGCCAACGAGCCGGCCTCCATCGACGATGGGTTTTTCGAGCGCTTGCGCGGGTTGTTCACCGACGCGGAGATCCTCGACCTCACGCTGTGCGTCGCCGTTTTCCTGGGTCTGGGTCGGTCGCTGGCCGTGCTCGGTGTCGACCAGTCCTGCGCGATCGACGTCTGAGCGACGGGTGGACATCTCCTCGGTCGACGAACTGCTCACCACCACTCGGGCGGTGCGCAAACGCCTCGATCTGACGCGGCCGGTTGGTCGTGACGTCATCCTCGAGTGCGTGCAGCTGGCGATGCAGGCGCCCACCGCGAGCAACGAGCAGGACTGGCGCTGGCTGGTGGTGACCGATGCCGACAAGCGGGCCGCCATCGCCGAGATCTACCGCAGCATCGGTGCGGAGTACTTGGCCCGGGCCGCGGTCACCGCGTCCGACCCGCAGACTCAGCGGGTATACCAAAGCGCACTCGGCCTCACCGAGACGCTCGCCAAGGTGCCTGTCCACGTAATCCCTTGTCTGGGTATCCGTTTCGACGGAAGCAACCTGTTGGCAGCCGCGTCGGCCTGGGCGTCGATCATCCCCGCCGGCTGGAGTTTCCTGCTCGCCCTTCGTTCCCGCGGATTGGGGTCGGTCTGGACGACGATGCACCTGGCCAAGGAGCGCGAGGTGGCAGAGTTGCTGGGAATACCCGCCACCGTGACGCAGGCGGCGCTGTTCCCGGTCGCGTACACGATAGGTAATGACTTCCGGCCGGCCTCGCGGCCGCCCGCGGAGACGATCACTTTCTGGAACACCTGGGGAGAGTACTGATGCAGTCCTACACCGTGAGATTCCACATCGATGCACCCCCGAGGAAGGTGTGGCGGGTACTGCATCCGAAAGTGCCGCCCAACTCACCGCGGCCCCGCGTCCTCGAGTGGCCCACGGGCAGCATGGAGATCCTGAACGAAGGCGACGAAGCCGGTGAGGGTCTGGTGCGCACCTGTGTCTTCGAAGTGCCCAAGTACCTACTGTCCGGTGGCAAGGGGCGCTCGTGGGAATCGGTGACCGAGGCGGAGATCGACAAGCTGTCGCGCTATGTGGCTGTCGGCAAGCCGCTCTGGTCCCGCGCCGAGGGCTATCACGAACTTGAGGAACAGCCCGATGGCACTACAGTGCTCACGTTCCACGAGACCTATCACGCCTACAACCCCGTGCTGCGTTTCCTTCTGGAACGTCCCGTGCACGCGAAGATTTCGCGAGACAACCTCGAGACATACGAGCACGCGCTGGGCTATGCCGGCACTGTCACGCGACTGACCTAGGTTGTCGTGCCATGGACTTCGCGCAACGCACCGTCGACATCGCTCGTCAGAACGTCGCAGAGGGCGGCCGGCCGTTCGCGACGGTGATCGTCTGGGATGGTCAGATCTTGGCCGAGAGCCCGAACCGCGTTGCCCAGACTCATGACCCAACCGCGCACGCGGAGGTCCTTGCGATTCGCGAGGCATGCATGAAACTTGGCACCGAGCACCTGACCGGGGCCACAATCTACGTGCTGGCCCACCCCTGCCCGATGTGTCTGGGCGCGCTGTACTACTGCTCGCCGGACGAGGTCATCTTCTTGACCACCCGCGACGCCTATGAGCCGCACTATGTCGATGACCGCAAGTACTTCGAGTTGAACAACTTCTACGACGAGTTCGCCAAGCCCTGGGACCGACGTCGCCTCCCGATGCGCTACGAACCACGCGACGCCGCCATCGCGGTGTACGAATTCTGGCAGGAACGAAACGGTGGTGATCGACGAGTGCAAGGAGCGCCCCGAGCCGAGTCCATCTGAACGGTGACGTGCCGCCCCACCCCCTCATCGCGGTGATTGTCGGAAGGCGCCGTTCATTCGTTGCTTGAATGCTTCGTCGAAACGGCGGTAGGTGCTTCGCAACATGTGCCCCGGCCAATGTGCCGGAGTGAGCTCGACGGGTAGTAGCGGGTCGAGCTGAAGATGCCGGACCACCGCGATCGACAGCGCGAACTGGTACGCGAAGCTCACGGTCGCATCATCGCGTTCGGTTGGTGCGGCTTCGGGTTCGTCCTTCATCGCGTCGATGAGAATGATCGCGTCGTCGGCCCACGCGTCAAGCGCGAACAGCGATCGCATCGTGTCGGCGGTGATGTCCGTAGCCGCACTGTGGAAGTGGGTGCACTGCTGGTCGAGTACGGCTCGTGACATCGGAAGCCGTTGCGGGTCAAGGTTGTCCGGCCGTATCCACACTCCCTCCCTGAGTTCGGCCAGGTGTAATGCAGTGGCTGCCTTGCGCAGCTCGAGGCGATCGGCTGCTGGCCGGCGCTCAAGCGACACGATTGCCAGTTCCCAGGTTCCGTCCCATGGTCGCGCAGTCGCATCGTCGATCCTGGACGCCTCGTCGACGCGCTGGCGTCGTTCCGACAACCGCCCGGCGAGCGCATAGCTCCCGTCGTCGCTGGTGAGTTCTCCGGTGGAGACCATTCGCCACAGGCACGTGCGCGCGGCGCCCTCGCTGATGCCGAACAAGGAGGCCATCGCGACGAGTTCCCCCACCGTCAAATGAGGCTGATCGGCGCCCAACAAAGCCGACGCCAGCACCGAGCGCGCGCTCAGCGGGCGGTCGGCTATCAACTGGCTCACCCGGGTTCGGTGTTTGTCCACCGCGGACACCTGCCTATCTTCGTCGATCACGCGCGGCCAACAACGCGACACGGGCACATATATCACAGAATCGTTGACACGTGATGCCCATAGCGTGATACTGACACACATGAGCGCTCCGACAAAGTCCCTGGTTGCCGATGACGTGGAGATCGTTCGGCGCATCCTCGCTCATATCGACGCAGGCACCACCGACGAGGGTGAGGCTTGGCGTGAGCCCGTCGCGAACTACCTCGACCCTGGTCGATTCGCCGACGAACTCCAACTGCTGCGCTCGATGCCGAGCGTGTTTGTTCCGTCCGCCGCGATCTCGAGCCCGGGCGATCACGTCGAACGTGACGCCTTCGGCGTGCCACTTTTCGCCGTCCGCGGGCGTGACCAGCGGGCTCGGGTATTTCGCAACGCGTGTCGCCATCGCGGAATGGCCCTCGTCGAAGGCGCCGGCTGCTCGCGGGCGCTCGTGTGCCGGTACCACGGCTGGACGTACGGTCTGGACGGCTCGCTTTCGCACGTTCCCCATGCCGGTGCTTTTCCGGATCTGGACATGTCGACACGCGGTCTGGTGGAGGTCGCGAGCCGTGAAGTCGACGGCCTCGTCGTCATCGGCCCGTTGGACAGCCCCACGGTTGGCCCGTCGCAAGCCTGTGCCGATGCGGCGATGGCCGCGTTGACCGACGGGAGTCCGTGGCGGGCCAAACTACTGCCCGCTGAGCGGCTCCTGTATGTGGAATCCACTCGGCGCGAGATGAACTGGAAGGTTCTTGTCGAGCAGTTCCTGGAGGGCTATCACATCCGCTCGACGCATACGAACACGTTCTTCCCGCTGCAATACGATGACCTAAACATTGTTGAGACATTCGGACCGAACAGCCGAATCACGTTCCCATACCGCAATGTTGAAAGGCTCCGCGACCGTGCAGAGTCGACCTGGACGACGGACGCGCGGGTGACGTATGTGTATCAGCTGTTCCCGAACGCCATGGTGGTGACGTTCCCCGATTTCGTGCTTTCGGTAGTGATCGACCCGGTTGACGTCGGCCACTCGACGGTCACCGTGTCGGCGATGGTCACACCAGATGTCGCGCAACGAGCTTCGATCAAGACCAGCCAAGATGGTGAGCCTTTGGGTGCCAACACGCTACTCGCGCGGGGTGCGGTGGAAGACAACGAGATGTCGGCAGGAGTGCAACGCGGCTTGCATACCGGCGCGAACTCGTTTGTGGAGTTCGGCCGCCACGAAAGCGCGATCGGACACTTCCACGCCACCCTCGATGAACGGCTCGCTCGATTGACCGCGTGAGCCACTCGCCGCCCGACTAGGAGCTCTGGGAGTGACCGAGCTCGTTTATCAAACCCGGTGGATCCGACATCCAGCGCGAACTCCGTGCGTTCGCCTCCGCTGCCGGCCTTCCCGGCTGATCGCGCGGCCGCGCTCAAGGCCGTTGCACCTCACGAGAATTGAGCGATGGCCCCGCACCCCTGTGGCAGGATGGCCTTCGTGGGCACCCGGTGGCGGGAAAGCGGTGTGCCGCGGGCCGGTGATTACGACGCGCGGTGGGATTCCCTGGCCGCTCAAGGCCACAACGTTCACGGCGAAGCGGACCTGGTCGAGATCTTGCTTCGCGAGTCGGGCGCGTCGCGTGTCCTCGACGCCGGCTGCGGCACCGGACGTGTGGCGATCGAGTTGGCACGGCGGGGTTTCTCGGTGGTCGGCGTTGACGCCGACGCAACGATGCTCGCTGTGGCGCACACCAAGGATCCGGCGCTGGAGTGGATCGAGGCGGATCTCACCGATCTCACTGCATTGGCCGATGCCGAATTCGATCTCGCGGTCCTGGCCGGCAACGTGATGATCTTCCTTGACCCGGGGACCGAAGCGACCGCGCTGCGTGAACTCGGCAGGCACCTGGCGCCTGGGGGGCTACTCGTGTCGGGCTTCCAGATTCGGGCGGGCCGCGTGTCGTTGGAGGAATATGGCAGGTTCGCGACGGCGGCCGGCTTTGAGCCGGTCGCGCGGTGGGCCACCTGGGACCGCGAGCCGTTTGCCGGAGGCAATTACGCGGTGTCGGTGCACAGACTGGCGAGCTCAACGCGACTTGTCGGTGGTGCGGCGCAGGATGTCCCCGGAACGTAAAGCGGTGCCGTCGGCTGGCGCCCCCGGGTAGGAGTTTGCAGTGGCCACGATCCGTAAGGAAGTAGAAATCCGCTCATCACCCCATCGTGTCTGGGAGGCGCTGCGCGATGTCGGCGCGTTGCAAAGGCTCGCCGAAGGCTTCGTCGTCGACGCGACAATAATGCAGCCCGCCGCGTCGTCTGGGCGATCGTCGGCCAGCAGTTTCACCATTACCACGGTGCGGCGCAGGTCTTCGACGACGACGGCGGCGCCCGCTTCGTCTGGACAACCGACCTGTTGCCTGACGGGCTCGCGGGCAACGTCGAAGCGATGATGGACGCCGGCATCGGCGCGATCAAGAAGACGATCGAGAGCGGATGAGAATTTCCTGCTTACTGGCGGTCGTCGAGCCAGTTGGCAATGGCGGCCACCGCGTCGCGATAGAAGATTGCGTACGGGCGATCCGCGACATATCCGATGTGCGGGGTAGCGAGCACGTTGTCGAGGGTCCGCAGCGGGTGCCCGAGGGGCAGCGGCTCCGTGTTGAATACGTCAAGTGCCGCTCCCCCAATCGACCGCGACCGAAGAGCGTCGACCAATGCCGACTCATCGACAATCGGGCCACGAGAAGTGTTGACCAGCAACGTGGTTGGTTTCATTGCCGCTAACTCCGCCGCCCCGACCAAGTTTCGTGAGCGCTCACTCAGCTTCAGGTGGATGGTCAGTACGTCCGACGTGCTGAACAGTTCATCCTTGCCGACGTAACGGGCACCTGCCTCCGCCGCCGCGTCCTCGGTGAGGTTCTGACTCCACGCGATGACGTTCATGCCGAAGGCGTTGCCAATTCGGGCGATTCGTTTACCGATGTGGCCAAGTCCCAAGACGCCAAGCACACGTCCGGCCAACTCGCTGCCGACGGATATCTGCCACTTGCCGCCGCGCACAGCCATGTTCTCGATGACGATGTTGCGTTCGGCGGACAGGATCAGCGCCCACGTCAACTCCACCGTCGAGGCGATCGTGCCGCCTGTTGTTCCGACGTGAATACCATGGTCCGCCGCGGCCGCCATGTCGATCGACGCGTTGAAAGGCCCGGTGGAGGCAATCATCTTCAGGCGCGGAAGCTGCTCGATGATCGCCCGCGGAAGCGGCGTTCGTTCCCGCATCACGAGCACGATGTCGAACCCCGCCAGCCGATCGACCAGGACATTGGGGTCGGCGATGTGATCGTTGAAGACGGTGATGTCTGCGCGTTCGGCGACGGGGGTCCAGTCCGCCATTTCGAGAGCGACATTCTGGTAGTCGTCGAGGATCGCCACTTTAAGGCGCGCGGTCACGGCTGCGAAATCTCCTGGATCGCAGCGAGAGTGATCGGATCGACAATGCAGGTGAAGTGGTTGCTCTCCGGCGTATTCACCACGCGAACCGCCGGGTTCGTCGCTGCGAGCGCCTCGATCGCGCGGTCGGGGACAATGAGCGCACCATTGAGTGGCTTGATGGCCCGCACCACCACGGTCGGCATGGTGAGCGCGCGCCAATGGTCGCTCCAGTCGCGCGGCCACTCCTGATAGAGGTCCTCTTCGGCGGCGGCCCGCGAGGTCGTCGGGCTCCACGAGCCGTCGGGGAGCTGTTCGAGTTCGTAGGCGTAGTAGGCGTCCCAGAACGGCGACCAGGGATTGATCACGCCGCCATCGCGAATCGTCTGGAGATAAGCGTCCGGCGTCGGCACGACCGCGTCGAGGCGATTCAGACCGGCGCGGATCGGCGCCAATGCCGCCGCGTCCGCCGGCCCGGTGTGATCGATCAGCGTGACGGTGCGCAGGCGATCCCCGTCGCGGAGTGCAACCCGCATGGAGATCAGGGCGCCGAGCGACCAACCGACGAGGTCGAATTCGGCCGCGCGGAGGGCGGTCGCGACGCCGAGGACGTCGCGGGCGTGGTTTTCCAGCCCGTACGTGCCGGGCGGCGTGACCTCGCTTCGGCCACGGCCGCGAAGGTCGATCGCAACGACCTGGCGGTCGTTGCCGGCCAGGCGCTGAGCGAGGTCGGTGAAGCTGCAGAGGTTCGCGGAGAGGCCGTGGACGCACAGGAGCAGGGGCGCGCCATCGGCACCCCACCGTCGGGCCCGGATCCGCCCGGAGGGCAGCTGCACGTCGACGTCCACCGGGCGGACTCTACGCGGGCCCACTAGGTGTCGAACTCGCTGACGAACTCGCCGGCGGTCATGGGCACGGAGAACATCGGATAGTCGTACTTGAGCGCGTTCTCGTGCTCCTCAACCGATGTCGCGGCGACGCAGTCGCTCAGGGTGATGACCCGGTAGCCGTTCTCGTAGGCACTTCGCATGGTTGACTCGACGCAGCAGTTGGTGAGGAATCCGCCGAGGGCGACGGTCGAAATTCCCTTGCTGCGCAGGATGAAGTCGAGGTTGGTGCTGGCGAAGGCATCCAGGCCGCGCTTTCCCTCGATCACGATGTCGCCGGCAGCCGGCGTCAGCTCGTCAATGATCTGCGCCCCCCACGAACCTTTGACGAATGCCTGGCCGTCGACGACACCCTTGAGAATGCCGTACGGCCGGTTGGTGAGCTCGCCATAGCCCTCGGTGAAGGCAATCGGGGCGTGCATGATCGTCGCCCCGGCATTCCGCGCCGCTTTCACGACTTCTCCCGTATGGGCGAGCATGTCAGTCCCGTCCATCACCTCCGAGACCGCCTCGTGCAACGCACCGCCCTGGGTGGTGAAGTCGTTCTGGTACTCGATCAGCACGACGGCTGTGGTCTTGGGGTCGATGGCCATGACCGCAGGCTAACCCTCGATCGCCGGCCCCGGAAGTGGCGTTCCACCGCCTCGGCCTGCGCGTTGGCGCGGGTCGCAAGCCCGGGAGATCAACGCCGTTCGTGACCGGGATACGTTGGTAGAGCCATTAGCGAAACGAGCTCGAAGAGAGGTCAACGATGGACGAGCCACGGCCGCCGTTTCCGCCCTTCGATATCGATAGCGCCATCACCAAAACTCAAGCCGCCGAGGATGCTTGGAATACCCGCGACCCGCATCGCGTCAGCCTCGGCTACACCGAGGATTCCGTCTGGCGTAACCGTGACCTATTCATCACCGGACGCGCGGAGATCGTCGCATTCCTCACCGCCAAATGGGAGAAGGAACTCGACTACGTCTTGCGCAAGAGCCTCTGGGGCTTCCGGGAGAACCGCATCGCGGTCCGGTTCCAATACGAATGGCACGACATCTCCGGCCAGTGGTACCGGAGCTACGGCAATGAATTGTGGGAATTCGACGACAGCGGTCTGATGCGGCGACGTGAAGCTAGCATCAACGACGTCCACATCAACGAGGCCGAACGCCGCTACTTCGGTCCACGACCCGCCGATCAGCGCGGGCAGGGCCACGACATCCCGCTCCGCTGAGCCATGCCGCGGCACCGTTCACTCAGCCGCTGGCGAACGCGTTGACGGCTTCGGCTACCGGGGTGTCCCCGTCGACCAGCTCCAGTGTGAGCCCGATCGTGCCGGGTTCGGTGAGCAGTGCGGCCAGCACCGCCGCGACATCGTCGCGGCTGATTTGTCCGTACCCCGTGGACTCCGCCAGCGTCACCCTGCCGGTGCCTGGATCGTTGGTGAGCCGGCCGGGTCGCAGAATCGTCCAGTCCAACTGGGCGCGGGACCGGACGTAGGTGTCCGCGGCGGATTTTGCACGAAGGTACGCCGCGAACACGGGGTCGGTGCCCTCCGGCGGCTCTCGGTCGGCACCCATGGACGAGATGACGAGGAATCGCCGCACGCCGGCCGCCTCCGCGGCGTCGGCGAATAGAACGGCAGCCGCATGATCCACCGTCTCCTTACGTGCGATACCACTTCCCGGGCCCGCGCCGGCCGCAAAGATCGCAGCGTCAGCCGATTTCAGAATGCGGACGACGTCTGCGACGTCAGCCGACTCCAGATCGCAAACCAGCGGCTCGGCGCCCGTGGTGACGATGTCCTGCGCTTGCTCAGACTTGCGGATGATTCCGACCACCTCGTCACCGCGAGACGACAGCAGATGCTCCAGACGCAATGCGATTTGACCATGCCCGCCGGCGATGATTATGCGCACGACTCGACCCTACGCCGCCGCAATTGTGCTGCTCCGCAGTCGGACTACCGCCGCTTTTCCGATCGGGGCCGCGTGGACCACGTCGCCCGTCCTCGGGCGTATGCACGCTGTCGGCGCCGCAAACGCATTACCAGAAACCGACGGTGTGTCTCAAAGCACAGCGACAGCGGATCACGCCAGACCGGCACCGGCGGTGGCTTGGACTCGATCGTCATAATGATTCCACTGTGACACAACGACACCCGTGGGTTAAAGCAACACACTGCGAATTGGATGGTCGCTGCGTGAAGCGTTGGTGCCGTGTTGGTTACATCGCCACAAACGATGGTTATTCCGCCCGTACTCGTTCGACGACCGCGATGATCTCGTCGGCAACCAGCTGGGGCTGGTAGAGCATCAGGTTGTGGCCGCTGTCCGTGCTGGTCATGTTGGTGGTGCCGAGCTCGCTTGCGAGCTGGCTGTTGGCTTGCTGGATCTGCGTCAACCTGTAGTTGTCGGGCTTCAGTTGGGCGGGCGGCGGGAACTTGTCGGAGCTGAGGACGATCGCGGGCACCGTCGGCAGTGGAGGCGCGGCCCTGATCCGGGCATAGGCGTCGTCTGCGAGGAACCCTTCGCCGTCGGGGCCCGCCGGTATTGCCGCATCGCGGTTGAACGCGGCATTCTGCACGGGATTGCCCAGCGATGGCAGAAACTCCGATACCGGATCGACCATCACCAAGCCGCTCACCAGTTCGGGTTGGGTGCGGGCCAAAAGGTCCGCCACCAGTCCTCCGTAAGAGTGGGCGGCTACCACAACGGGTGTCGAAATACCTTCTGCAGAAAACAGTTTCACAATATCGTCAACGTCTTGTTGAACATTGTGCGGTTGCGGTATCGGCGTTGAGCGAGTCACCCCGTCGGGACGGGTGTTTGGTCGGTCGTACGCGCACACACGCGTCGTTTGTGCGACCGTCGGCTGCGTGGCCGTCGGGCTCGGCTCGAGTTCGGCCGCCGCGATCAGGTCGTACGGCGACGACCGCACGGGGTCGTCCGCGGGGACGATGACGTTCCAGGCATCGGCGTAACTTCCCTTGCCAGGAATGATGAGGACGGTCGGGGTTCCTGCGCCCCGGCAGTCCAGGTAGATGCTTCGTCCGCCGCCGATCTGCACCAAGCCGGTCCAACCGTCGTCGGCGGCTGCCGGTGCGCAGACCGGGATGGTCGCCGCCGCTGCCAGAATTGCGACGATGATCAGTCGCCAAACCGCCGTCATGCCTCACGGTAACGTGGGACGCATGACCGCTGCGCCGATTCACGACATCCCCCTGACCACTCTCGACGGCGACCCAATCTCGCTGTCGCAGTTCGCTGATCGGGCGGTGCTTGTGGTGAACGTCGCCTCCAACTGCGGCCTGACTCCCCAGTACAGCGCGCTGCAGAAGTTGGCGGCTGACTACGGCGACCGCGGGTTGACGGTGATCGGTGTGCCGTGCAACCAGTTCATGGGACAGGAACCGGGCAGCGCAGAGGAGATCAAGACCTTCTGCGCGACGACGTACGGTGTGACGTTCCCGCTGCTGGAGAAGGCCGAGGTCAACGGCGAAGAACGGCATCCGCTGTACGCCGAGCTCACGAAGACACCAGATGGCGACGGAGCCGCCGGCGACATCCAGTGGAACTTCGAGAAGTTCCTTATCGCCCCTGGCGGACGGATCGTCAACCGATTTCGGCCGCGCACCGAGCCGGATGCGCCCGAGGTGATCGAGGCGGTCGAGGCCGTTCTTCCCCGGTAGGCGCGCGGTCGCGCCGTAGTGGGCAAATCCGGCGGAGGGCCTCATGCGACACTCTGGGCATGGCTGTAGCAATCGCCCGTCCCAAGTTGGAGGGCAACGTCGCCGTCGGTGAGGATCGCCAGATCGGCTTTGCTGAGTTCGGCGACCCACAGGGCCGCGCCGTCTTCTGGCTGCACGGAACTCCGGGTGCCCGCCGTCAGATCCCGACCGAGGCCCGGGTCTTCGCGGAGCGCGAGAACATCCGACTGATCGGCATCGACCGGCCCGGTATCGGTTCGTCGACGCCGCATCAGTACGAGACGGTTCTTGAGTTCGCCGACGACATGCGAACCGTTGCGGACGTTCTCGGGATCGACCAGATGGCCATCGTCGGTCTGTCCGGTGGCGGTCCATACGCCCTCGCCTGTGCCGCGGCAATGGCGGACCGCGTCGTGGCCGCCGGCGTTCTGGGTGGTGTCGCTCCGGCCAGCGGCCCTGAATCCATCGGCGGCGGCGCTATGGCCCTCGGTACTCGGATCGCTCCGTTTCTCCAGGTGGCGGGCACTCCCATCGGGTTCGCCGCGAGCTTATTGATCCGGTTGATCCGACCGGTTGCGTCCCCGGCGGTCGACATCTACGGCCTTGTGTCTCCTCCGGCTGACCGTCGCCTGCTTGCCCGGCCCGAGTTGAAGGCGATGTTCCTCGACGATCTGCTCAACGGCAGCCGCAAGCAGCTGGCCGCGCCGTTCGCCGACGTTGTCGTGTTTGCCCGCTATTGGGGCTTCCATCTCGACCAGGTGAAGGTCCCGGTTCGCTGGTGGCACGGCGACCACGACCACATCGTTCCGTTCGCGCACGGACAGCACGTCGTCGCGCGGCTCCCGGATGCCGAGTTGTACCACTTGCCAGGCGAGAGTCACCTCGCCGGTTTGGGTCGCGGCGAAGAAATCCTGCGCACGATGTTGGACGTCTGGGACCGCGAGGACCAGAGGTAGCCGCCCCCCAACCCACGCGGCTTACGCGGAGAGTGCGTTCTTGATCGCCGAATCCTGCTTCTGGCCGAGGTCGACGACGAACTCCGTTGGAGCAGGATCCTTTGGCGGACCGTCGAATTCAACCGTCGCAGCCGCGTTGCCCTGCGTGAACAGCAAAACGCTCATTGACTTGGACCCGTCCGCGGACGACCCCGTTAGCAGCGTTCCGCCGGTCCCCACCTGCACGGGCTGTGTCTTCTCGTTGGCAATCCGATTGGCCGCGTCGCCCTGCGCGGCGTTCATCGCAGCGGCAGCTCCCGCAGCGTCAGGCAGGACCAGCACGGTTTCGGTGATTTGCCGGCCGTCCCGGTGGGAGTACACCGCCGACACACCCTGCTGATTGTTGGGATTCTGGACCGGCGCAGCAGCCGAGTAAGCCATCGAATCGGTGACATCGTTCGGGTTGACCAACAACACAGTGTAGTCAGCGGGATCTGCTGCGGCAGAACCGATCCCGAATGTTGTTACACCGGCAGCGAGCGCTGCGGTTGCTGTCAAACCGCCGATCGACGTCAGGGAAATTCTCATTGGGCGTTCTCCAATCTGGGGTCGGTGCATATCAGCAGGGGTAACAGCTCCATCCGCGCCACCCGTCGCGCCAGAACCATCCGGGGCCGCATCCCATACTTCCTGTGGTGCCCCGACAATCGAACGCATGCACTCGCGGCGCCGGCGCGGGCGCCGGCGCGGATACGGTGGTGTCGTTGCTGACATCGGCGGCCTGCGCAGTTTGCGCGACGGCCAACGGGCTCGAAAAAATTGCTGCCGCAGCGACAAACGTGGTGGCGAATTTTCGCATCGGATGCCTCCAACCGGTTTGGCTATTTGGTTCCGATGACGTTACGCGAAGCGAGTCGGCAAATTGGGCGGTTTTGGCACTCCGGTTGGTTCTGAGCAGGCTGCTGTTTTTGACGAGCGATCTTGAGATTTGCTGTAACCGCCGGCGAGATTTGATAACTGGCGTGCAAACGCCGGGCCTTCTAACCGGACGTTGTCCCGGAGAGCTGCGCCTTGACCGAACGCGACAGGTCGTCGGCGAGGATCTCGGGCTCCCCGGCAAACAAGCCATCCAATGCCTGCCCGGCCACGGCGGCGGGGTCGCTCTTCTGATCTGCCGGGGCGAAGCTGGCCATCTCGGTGTCCATGAACCCGACGTGCAACGCTGCCACGTGAATGCCGCGCGGACGGAGCTCCTCGCGCACTGCGTCGGTCATCGCCCACGCCGCCGCCTTGGCCGCTGAGTAGGCGCCGGACCCCGGCGGGTGCGCCCACGACAACACCGACAGCACATTGAGAATCGCTCCCCCGCCGTTGCGTTCGATGATCGGCGCGAAAGCGCGGGTCACGTTCAGTGTGCCGAAGTAGTGGGTGTCCATCTCGAGCCGCACATCCTCCAGTCGCCCGGTGAGCAGCGACGCGCGCGTCGATACGCCGGCGTTGTTCACGAGGACGTTCACGTCGGGTGCGGCTTCTGCGGCGCGGCGCACCGATTCAGGATCGGTGATGTCGAGTTGGATCGGGACGACGCCTGGGAGGTCGACCGTCTCCGGGCGGCGCGCGGCGGCGTACACCTTCGCGCCGCGCTCGACGAGTTCGGCGGCTAGCCGCTTTCCGAATCCTCGGTTGGCCCCGGTGACGAGCGCGGTGATCTGGTCCATTGGGTGTCTCCTGGCGGTGTTGGCCGTATTCATTCGTTCGAGCTTCACCGGCAACAGGGCTGCCAGTCGGTTTAGTTCTTGCGTGACGGGATATTGCCCAGAGTTGGCAGAAATCCCCCGGCCAGCGCGCTCCGCAACATGTGCATCGCAACGGTGGTCGAGCGCTCGCGGATATCCGATCGATCGCCGGGCAGCATCAGGGTTCGGGTCTGCGTCGGTCGGCCCGCCACCATCACGCTGAAGCAGACCGTCCCGACCGGTTTGTCCGGCGTTCCCCCACTGGGCCCGGCGATCCCGGTGATTGCGACCGATGTGTCCGCGCCGAAGCGGTTCAGCGCGCCGTGGGCCATCGCCTTCGCCACGGGCTCCGACACCGCACCATGAGCTTCGATCAGCGCCGGATCCACACCGAGGAGGTCGGTTTTCGCGTCGTTGGAATATGCCACGACTCCCCCGGCGACATATGCCGATGAACCCGGCCGGTCAGTGAGCCGCGCGGCCACCAGCCCTGCCGTGCAGGACTCCGCGGTCGCTATCCGGCGACCGGCCAACAGCTGCGCGACCTGGTCATCCACCCGCGAGCCGTCCTCGGAGTAGATCTCGCGCTTGTGCCGGTTTCGCAACAGCTCCACAAGCTGCTCGTACACCGGGGCGGCGTCGGGTTCGTAGCGGGTGACCATCTCGATCTCCCCGCGCCGCAGACACGTCGTGATCTCGAGCCGCTCGAAGCCCGCGATCTGTCCCTCGGCCTCGCGCAGGGTTTCGGCGAGCCCCGACTCCGGCAGCCCGAACATCCGAACCGTGTCCTGCCGGTAACTCGTTCGGCCCGCGATTGCGTGCTGGACGGCTTCGGTCTGCACCGCCTTCGGCCACATCGGCTGCAGTTCACGCGGCGGCCCCGGCAGCACTACGACCGACGGCTTGCCGGGCACGACGACGCCGGGCGCGGTACCGACCGGGTCAATGACATACGAACCGGCGGGAATCATGGCCTGCTTGCGGTTGGCGGCACGCACCGCTTCTAAATCCACGTTGTTGAAACGCGCCATGAAGCGCTTGAGGATGTCGGTGATCTTGTCCTCGAGTTCGGCGTCAAGCACCAGCTCGCGCCCACAGAATCGGGCCACCGTCTCGATTGTCATGTCGTCGGCGGTGGGCCCCAGGCCGCCGCTCGTGACGATCAGGTCCACTCCCTCGTCCGCCAGAAAGCGCAGTTGAGCCTCGATGTCTTGAGAACGATCACCGCAGATGGTGATATGCGCGAGTTCGACTCCCAGCTCTAAGAGCCGGTCGGCGATCCAGGGTCCGTTGCGGTCTTGGACACGCCCCGTCAGGACCTCAGTCCCCGTGACGACAATGCCCGCGCGTGCACTCACCGCATATGAGGCTACGCAGTTGGGCATCGCGCGCCCCGCGGGGAGGGGCCCGCGAGAGAATGTGTGATGATCAATGTAGAAGTCCATCAGGTCGACGTGACCGGGCTCGAGGTCGACGCGATCACCAACGCGGCCAACACTCAACTCAAGCACGGCGGCGGCGTGGCTGCGGCGATCGCGCGCGCAGGCGGCCCGGATGTGCAGCGCGAGTCGATCCAGAAGGCGCCCATCGGTCTCGGAGAGGCGGTCGAGACCACCGCGGGAGACATGCCGGCGCGGTATGTGATCCATGCGGCGACGATGGAGCTCGGCGGCCCGACGTCATCCGAGATCATCGCGCGCGCAACCGGTTCGACGTTGCGAAAGGCCGACGAACTCGGCTGCCGCTCGCTGGCACTGGTGGCGTTCGGCACCGGCGTCGGTGGCTTCCCGCTGGACGAGGCGGCGCGGCTGATGGTCGGCGCGGTCCGGGAACACGATCCGCGCACGCTTGAACGGGTGGTGTTCGCTGTCCACGGCGATGCGGCCGAGCAGGCATTCCGAGCCGCGGTGGAGTCGTAGGAATTCACTGAATCTTCTTCAGCCCCAACCTAACGCTGTATTTCAGCAGCTGAAACGAATATGACCTCTACGCTCACCGGCATGGCGACTTTTGCTTTGGTGCACGGTGCGTGGCACGGCGCGTGGTGTTGGGAGTTGCTTACTCCATTCCTGCAGCAAGCTGGCCATGACGTGGTCGCGCCGGAATTGCCGAACGGGGATGGATCAGCCGATTTTGATGCGTACGCGGATGTGGTGTGCGCTGCCCTGCACGGGATTGACGACGATGTGGTGGTCGTGGGTCACTCGCTGGCTGGCGCTACTGCGGCGTTGGTCTCGGCGCGGCGACCAACGCGACATCTGGTGTATCTGTGCGCCGCAGTGCCGGAGAACGGACTCAGTTATGTCGAGCAGCGGCAGGCTCAGCCGGACATGGTTACTCCGGAATTTGCCAATGGATGGGTCCAGGCATTGAGCGAGCCCGACGAGCAAGGACGGACGGTATGGGTCGACTTCGACTTTGTTCGTGCAACGTTCTACGCCGATTGCGACGAAGCCACCACCGCAGCAGCCATTGATCATCTTTGACCCCAGTCGGGATACCCGTGGACAGTGCCTTGCTCACTGACCGAACATCCTTCGGTGAGCTGTACCTCCGTGGTGTGCAGTGAGGATCGGCTCGTCAACCCCGACTGGTCGAAGCGATCAGCTCGCGACATTGACGCCGATCTCGTCGAACTCCCGGGTAGTCATTCGCCGTTCTTGTCTCGACCTTCGGCGGTGGCGGACGTGTTGTTGCGTATCGCCGACGGGAACTAGCGCGGCCTCCGCCGATCGGGCGAGTCACAAGGAGCTTGTGAAGTAGCCTCTAGCCGTGGCGCAGGTTCCGCGAACTCGCTACGCGAAGTGCGGCGATATGGACATCGCCTACCAAGTCTTCGGCAACGGGCCGATCGACCTTCTCGTGCTGCCGGGCCCGGCCATTCCGATCGACACGATCGACGACGAGCCGTCGATGTACCGCTTCCATCGCCGACTTGCAACGTTCAGCCGGGTGATCCGGTTCGACCAGCGTGGAACCGGCATGTCATCTCGGGTTCCCTCGCTGGATGCCCTTGGGCCGAACTATTGGGCCGAGGACGCCATCGCAGTGCTGGACGCAGTCGGATGCGAACAGGCGACGGTATTGGCGCCGAGCTGGACCGCGGCGAGCGGCTTGGTCCTCGCGGCCGATCACCCCGACCGGGTGCGGAGCCTGGTGATCGTCAACGGCGCGGCGCGTGCGCTCTGGGCGCCTGACTACCCTGTCGGAGCTCGAGTGGAGCTCA
>Ga0209006_10001564_pt1 | contig 20769 bp, 17 predicted proteins | sample JacPin_JW_Ref_O2_FD_188567 | JGI IMG/M metagenome (GOLD analysis project Ga0209006, IMG submission 188567) | Forest soil microbial communities from Algoma, Ontario, Canada - Jack Pine, Ontario site 1_JW_Ref_O2 (SPAdes) (version 2) | ecosystem: Environmental > Terrestrial > Soil > Boreal...
CCCGCCGACGGCCGCGACCGACGCACCTGCGTCGGCTCCCAATGCGTCGCCCGCGTCCGCCATGAATACGCCGATGAACCTCTTCTCCGACCGGCCCGCCGACGTGCGCGCCCTGTTCGGCGAACGCACGTAGCGACGGACCTGTTAACGACCGGGTCATCTTCGCAAAGATTCATGGTGAACCCTTTGTTAAACGTCGCGCCGTAGCATCCTGATCGACCGGTGCCGAGTCGTGCCGGCGCCGCACGGTCGCGGCGGCGTGTCAGCTCTGTGGCGTGGATCATGATTGTTCGTCAGTTCCTGCACTGGGTTCGCACCGCGTCCGCGGGCGAGCGGGCGGAAGCGACCAACGCGCTGGCGCGCGCCTTTCTCTTCTCCGATCTCAGTCCCGACGATCGCGCCGCCGCCGAAGGCGCGATGATCATGCTGCTCGACGATACCTCGCCGCTGGTGCGCGGGGCGCTCGCCGAGGTTTTGGCCGCGAGCCAGAAGGCGCCGCCTGCCGTGATCCAGGCGCTCGCCGCCGACCAGCCCGAGATCGCGGTGCCCGTGATCGAGCGCTCGCCGCTGTTCATCGATGCCGATCTCGTCGATATCGTCGCGACCGGCCCGTCCGCCGTGCAGGCGGCGGTCGCGCGCCGCGTGCCGCTGCAATGCGCGGTGGCGGCCGCGGTCGCCGAGGTCGGCTCGCCCGAGGCATGCCTCGAGCTGATCGAGAACCGCGACGCCGAGATCGCGCCGTTCTCGATCGATCGCATGGTCGAGCGCTTCGGTCATCTGGCGGCGATCCGCGAGGCGCTGTTCGCGCGCGGCGACCTGCCGGCGTCGACGCGCCAGGCGCTGGTGGCGAAGCTGTCGTCGACGCTCGCCGAATTCGTCACCGCATGCGAATGGCTCGAAGGCGATCGCGCGCACCGCATCGCCCAGGAGGCGTGCGAGAAGGCGACCGTGGCGCTTGCCGCCGAATCGCCCGCGCGCGAGACGCGCCCGCTGATCCGGCATCTGTGCGCCAACGGCCAGCTCACCGCCGGGCTGATCCTGCGCGCGCTCTTGTGCGGCAATGTCGCATTGTTCGAGGAGGCGCTCGCCGAGCTCTCAGGCCTGCCGCTTGCCCGCGTGCGCGGCTACGTGCACGACAACCGCGGCGCCGGCTTCCGCGCCGTCTACGACAAGGCGCGCCTGCCGGCATCGACCTGGCCGGCGTTCCGCGCCGCCATCGAGGCGATGCGCGAGGCCGGTCCCTTCGCCGAGCCGGGCGGCCCCGCGAGCCTCAAGCGCCGCATGATCGAGCGCGTGCTCACCGGCTGCGAGAAGGCGGACATCGGCGAGATCGAGCCGCTGCTGACGCTGCTGCGGCGCTTCGCCACCGAAGCCGCGCGCGAAGAGGCGCGGCGCTACTGCGAGGAGCTGGTGGCGGAGGATGTGATCGCGGACGAGCGGTTCGCGGCGTAGGGTGGCAGCGTAGGGTGGGCAAAATCGCTTGCTCGGTAATCGCCGCGTGGGCACGGCGCGCGTGAGATTTTGCCCACGCGGATAGGGTTAGCCGCGCGCCTTTGCCCACCCTACGGTCTATTCGCCACCTGCTCACTTCACTGGCGCAATCGGCGGGCTCGTCTCGGGCGCGTCGCGATCCTTGCCTTCGCGGCTGAGGAACTCCGCCGTCACGTCGCGCAGGCGGCGGGTGAGAAGCTCCGCGATCGCCTCGGCGTCGGGACGGTCGTGCTCGCGCATGATCGCGCGCACCGCGTCGACGTGCTGGTCGATCAGCGGCGCCGGGATGCAGCGGGCGTCGTAGGCCTCGTCGATCAGAACGCACAGGCTTTCGGCCACCGCCGACACGAGCGGGAATCCGAGCGTCGCGGCCTGGCCCTTGATGTCGTGGGCGGCGCGAAACAGCGCGTCGCGCTGCGGCGCCGCCATGCCGGCCGCATGCGCGTCTCGGCGCGCGCGGTCGAGCTGGTCGCATTCGTCGTGCATCCAATCGGAGAACTCGGAGGAAAGCTGCGCCAGCGCGGCTTCGGCGCGCGCCACCGGGTCGTCGCCCTCGATCGCGCGCCCGACCACGCCCTTGAGCTTGTTCGGCGGGGTGATCACCTCGTGATCCTTGAATCTCGCCACGTCGTGCGTGTCCGGCTTGGTCGGCGGCATGTGCGTGCCCTTCTTCATCCCGGCATCTTCACTTTGTCGAACAGCGCCTGCTGCTTGATGATGTCGGCCTTGCCGCCCTTGCGCCGCTCGACGCCGGCATAGTTGAGGTTGGGGTTGCGCCGCCGGTCGGGGCCGAAATAGCTGCGCGTCTTGATGAAGGGCCGCGGGTTGACCACGATGTTCAGGATGCGCTGATAAAGCGCCTTGGCGGAGATCGGCTTCGCCAAAAACTCGGTGATGCCGGCGTCGCGCGCCGCGACCACGCGCTTCTTCTCCGAATGGCCCGTCAGCATGATGATCGCCACGTAGGGGTTGGGATTGGCGCCGGGCTGACGGATCATCTGGGTGAGCTCGAGCCCGTCGAAGATCGGCATCACCCAGTCGGTGATGACGATGTCGGGGATGTGGTGCATGAAGGCTTCGAGGCCGGAGGCGCCATCCTCCGCCTCGTAGACCTCGCGCCCGCCGAAGCTGTGCAGCAGCGTGCGCATGATGCGGCGCATATGCGCATTGTCGTCGATCACCAGGAAACGCAGGCGGTTGAAGTCGATGCGGATCATGGTGACGGCGCGCGCACGCAGGGACACGGGTCGGGGAAGCTGATCCACGTTAGGGAATGGGCGTTAACGGAGGGTTTAGGATAAGGGGAGTGGCGGGTAGCGAATGGCGAATAGGGAGCGGCGGTTGGTCCTATTCGCCATTCGCTGCTCCCCATTCGTTCCCTTCGGTCCGGTATCAATCTCCGGCAGACATTTGCCCGCAAGCTGCGCTAGACTGGCCGCGCAAAATCACAAAACAGGGAGGAATTGTCATGCGGTACGCTGCATTCCTGTCGTTCGCGCTTCTCGCCGGCGCCCCGGCGCTCGCGCCGGCGCAGGCGCAACAAGGTCTCGATCTCGTGCGGGCGGGTGTCGCGGCGCAAGGCGGCGTCGACGCGCTGCGCGCCCTCAAGACGATCGCCATCCGGGCGCACAGCCAGGCGTGGGAGCCGGGGCAATCCTACCGGCCCGGCGGCGAGCCGCGCTTCCTCGGCGATTCGACGGTCGCGATCACGGCGGATCTCGAGAAGGGCGCGCTACGCGCCGTCTGGGAGCGCGCGATGAAGTATCCGGCGACCGAGACGATGAAGTACACCGAGGTCGCGATGCCGGATGTCGGCGCCGCGATCACCGACAAGGGCGCGCAGCCGATGTCGGCGATCCGCGTCGCCGCGACCTTGCGCGAAGCCGAGCGCGCCTCGCCGCGCCTGCTGCTCGCCGCGCTCGATGCCCCGCAGAAGGTCACAGCGCTCGCCGACCAGGCGTTCGGCGACACGACGCTGCCGGCCGTCGCCTTCACGGATCGCGGGACGCGGTTCGTCATCCTGTTCGATCGCGCCAGCCATTTGCCGAAGGCGGTGCGCACGCGCGACGACGACAACGTCTACGGCGACTCCGACTTCGACATGGTGCTCGCCGACTGGCGCGACGTCGCCGGCGTCAAGGTCGCGTTCGCGCAGTCCTACCGGCTCAACGGCGTCGAGGTGGACAAGGTCGCCTATGACGCGGTGACCGCCAATCCGCCGATCGCGCCCGACACGTTCGCGATCGAAGCACAGTTCAAGATCGCGAGCGCCGATGCGCGCGCCGACGTCCCCTATCAATGGGTCATCCGCCGCCTGCTGCTCGGCCGCTTCCTCGACAGCGACAAGGTGGTGATCCCGGCCAACGGTAGCTTCAAGCAGGCCGAGCTCGCGCCGCACGTCCTGCAGGTCATGGGCGGGACCGCCAACAACCTGGTGGTCGAGATGAAGGACGGCCTCGTCGTGTTCGACGCGCCGTGCTGCGCCGAGCAGTCGCGCGCCGTGATCGCCGCCGCCAAGGCGAAGTTTCCCGGCAAGCCGATCAAATACGTGGTGCTGACCCATCATCACATGGACCACACCGGCGGCACCCGCACTTTCGTGGCGGAAGGCGCGACCGTGATCGTGCCGGACACCGCGCAGGCCTATTTCGAAAGCAATTTCGCCCGGCCGCACACGATCGTCGCCGATGCGCAGCAGAAGGCCGCAAAGCCGCTGCACGTCGTCGGCGTCGCCGACGCGATGACGCTCAAGGACGACACGATCGAGATCCGCCTGCAGAAGATCGCCAATCCGCACGTCGACGGCATGCTGATCGGCTATGTGGTGCAGCCGAACGTCGTGTGGGTCACCGACATCTGGTCGCCCGGCCGCGATGCCGCGCGCACGGCCGGCGTGCTCGCGCTCAACGAGGCGGTGAAGAAGCTCGGCATCAAGGACGCGACCTTCGCGGGCGGCCATGGCAGCAACGCCAAGCAGGCGGTGCTCGACAACATCGTGGCGGCGGCGAACTGAGGTCGGGCCGTAGGGTGGGCAAAGCGAAGCGTGCCCACCGGCGCATTAAGACGCGTGGGCACGGCGCGCGTTCGCGCGCCTTTGCCCACCCTACGGGCCATTCGCCCGATCAGTGAAAAAACTGCTCGCGCAGGATGCGATCGTCGAGGCTGTGGCCGGGATCGAACATCATCTGCATCGCGATGTCCGGGTCGCGGCGGATCTCGACGCGCGTGACCGAGCGCACCTCGTCGTGGTCGGCCACGGCGGCGACCGGCCGCCGCTCGGCGTCGAGCACCTCGATCGTCACGGTCGCGGTATCGGGCAGCAGCGCGCCGCGCCAGCGGCGCGGGCGGAACGGGCTGATCGGCGTCAAGGCGAACAGCGGCGCGCCGATCGGGATGATCGGTCCCTGCACCGACAGGTTATAGGCGGTCGAGCCGGCCGGCGTCGCCACCAGCACGCCGTCGGCGATCAGCTCGTCGAGCCGCTCCTGGCCGTCGATGAGAATGCGCAGCCGCGCCGCCTGGTAGATCTGGCGAAACAGCGACACCTCGTTGATGGCGCGGTACTCGTAGGTCTTGCCCTCGACGTCGCGCGCCCGCATCAGCAGCGGACGGATCAGCGTGATCTTGGCGGCGGCGAGCCGCTCGTGCAGGCCGTCGAGGAGGTACTCGTTCATGAGAAAGCCGACGGTGCCGCGGTGCATGCCGTAGATCGGCTTGCCGGCCGTCATGAACTTGTGCAGGGTCTGCAGCATGAATCCGTCGCCGCCGAGCGCGACGATCACGTCGGCGCTCGCCGGATCGGCATCGCCATAGCGCGCGATCAGCGCAGTGCTGGCGGCCTGCGCCTCGGGCGCGGGGCTGGCCGTGAAGGCGATCCGCTCGAAGCGGGGAGGGGAACGGGCCATCGGGCGTGCGGCTCACGCTGGTAGGATGCGCCGGCGCGCGATGTCGGGGGGCGGCGGAGGAAACGATGGAACGCGCGGTCTTCGTCTATACGACCTACCCCTCGGCTGTCGAGGCGGAGAAGGCGGGCCGCGCGCTGATCGCGCGGGCGCTCGCGGCCTGCGTCAACATCCTGCCCGGCATGATCTCGCTCTACCGCTGGGAGGGCGCGGTCGAGCGCGGCGAGGAGGTCGTGATGATCATCAAGACGCGCGCCTCGCTCGCCGAGCCCGTGCGCGCGGCCGTGAAGGAGATGCACCCCTATGCGACGCCGGCGATCCTGGTGATCCCGCTCGACAGCGTCGACAGCGACTATCTGGGCTGGATGCTGGCGGAGACGGAAAGCGCCAAGCCCTGAAGCCCGCGTTGTCGTCATGGCCGGGCCTGTCCCGGCCATCCACGTCTTCGCACCACGGCAAGAAAGACGTGGATGCGCGGGCCAAGCCCGCGCATGACGCTAGGTGAGCCGGAACCCTGAACAACGCACAACAGCCGCTGCAGGCGCCCTTCATCTAGGTGAAGATCGCGTGAAGCCACGCTTCAGGGCGGGTTCAGCGCGGTGGACGCATGCTCGCGCGCAAGATCGGTGCTCAACCGTTCGAACGAACCCGCGCGGATGCCCGAAGGCCCGCGAACCTGGAAAAGGAATACCCCATGTTGAGGAAATTCGCCGCCGCACTCGTCGCCGCGAGCATGTTGACGGCTCCGGTGCTGGCGCAGACCCCGCCGCCCGCCAACCCGCCGGCCAAGACCGATACCAAGACCAACACCGCGCCGGCCGCGACCACCACGACCGTGTCGCCGACCGCGACGCCCAAGGTCATCGCCGCCACGCCGAGCCTCAAGAGCGCCAAGGTGACGCACGTCAAGCGGCTCGCCCATCGCGTCCGGCATGTGAAGTATGCCAAGCACACGCGCAAGCACGTCGTGCTCGCCAAGACGGCGAAGCATCTCAAGAGCGCCAAGACCACGGGCGCGAAGTCCATCAAGCCGACGAGCCACGCGAAGGCGCCGGTGGCTGCCAAGACCGCCAAGACGATGCACCGCGTAAACCACGTGCGGCACGCGATCCGGAAGTCGACGACCTATGCGCACTCCGCTGCCACGAAGGCGCAAAAGAGCGTGAACTAACCCCCCTCAACGCTCAGGTCGCCGCTCGAGGCCGGCCCGCAGGGGCCGGCCTCTTGCGTTTGTGTCGTTGCCGCCCCTTCACCCGCTCGTTCACCAGCGTTCCGTGTCGCCGAAACGACCGGCGGCGCGCCGGACACGTCCTCACAATGGCGCACATCGCCTCATTGACCGGCGGATCTGCGCGGCGCAATGCCGAACGATCGTGAACATGACGCTCATCTCACACGGTGATTGCAGATATGGACATCGTCGCTTCGTGTAAACCCAAGGGGGAGTCGATGACGATATCCGTGCGCGACCGAGCCAGGCTGTCCATCCGCGCGAGCGGTCGCCTGTGGGCAGTGCCCTTCCTGCTCGCGGCGGTCGGCGCGGCCGGCGCCCAGACCGTCATCATCGATCAGCGCAATCGGGCGGACGACCGCGCCAATCTGGTTCAGGTCCAGGTCACGGTCGGCCTCACGATTGCGAATCCGGGGGGCAACGGCGAGCTGTCGTTGCAGGCGCAGGAGCGGGCACGGCGCGCCATCTATCAGGTCGCCGCGCATGAATGCGAGCTGCTGCGCTCGGTCATCGCCAACGACTGCCGGCTGCAGTCGCTCAACGTCGCAGTCAATCCACAGTACGGGGCGCAGGCCGGCGATATGCCGGCGACCGGCAATTTCAGCCTGAGCATCTCGCTGAAGTGACGCGCCCGCAGGGACCTCTCGCGCGGTGACGGCCGGCGCGAAGCCGGCTGCTGAGAGCTTCGTATCTGAGACTTCATCCGCCATCGGCCGAGGAGCGCGTTCGGCAGGGCGGGGGTCAGTGGCGCCTCGGCTTGCGTCATGGGGCGACGCGTCGGCGATTTTTTGGCAGAAGGTCCTAACTGGTATAACAGCAGGGAGTTCAATGCGCCGGACGCAGCGGCCCGCTGCCCCGGCGCATTTTGGCAGAACGAAGCCAAGCCGAAATCATCTGCAAATTCAGTGCTCCGCGACAGCGACCGCTGCCCGCGGCTCGGCCGCTCCCTCCAGCTTCACTCGCTCGTTCACCAGGCTCTGCAGCACCGTGTAGTCGATCTTGCGGGAGGACGCCGGGGTGCTTCTCGACAATCAGCACCTCGGCCGGCCGCGCGGCGGCATTTTCAAAAATACAATCGATTTACAATGGAAAATCGACGCCAATTACAATGCAACGCCTTGCGCGGACGAGAGAAAAGCCGCCGGCGCAGGAACAATGGGTACCAATGGAAAAACAATGCAAAGAACAATGGAAACAATGAAAAATACAATGGGGGCGACTACGTCCGGCTGTCGCATCGGAAGACAGGCAATGGGGCTGCGCGCGCTCGTTGCCCGACGAACCGGGTTCGTTTGTAGGATTGTGGAAGAGGCCTGCAGCGCAATTCGGAAATTGAACGATTGTGAAAGGCGCGCAAGAACGAAATCACGTCCAGACGCGCGAATGCCACTCTGGACTTAATGCCATGCCGCCTTTGCGCCGGGAATGCAAGCCGTATTCCGTCTATCCCCGCTATTCATGGGTTGCGAATGCGCCGGACGCAGCGGCCGCTGCCTCAGCGCATTTTGGCAGAACGAAGCCAAGCCGAAATCACCAGTAAATTCAGTGATCCGCGACAGCGGCCGCTGGCCGCGGCTCGCCCGCCGCCTCGAGCTTCACCCGCTCGTTCACCAGGCTCTGCAGCGCCGTGTAATCGATCTTGCCGGAGCCGAGCAGCGGCAGCTTCTCGACGATCAGCACCTCGGACGGCACCATCATCTCGGAGGCGCCGCGCGAGCGGGCGAACAGGAGGAGGTCCGCGCGCACCGGGTCCTTCCGGGTGGTGACGAGGATCAGCCGCTCGCCCTTGCGCGGGTCGGGGACGGTGGCGACGCCGGAGATCGCATCGGGCCACAGCTCCGACGCGAGCGTCTCGACCGCGGCGAGCGAGATCATCTCGCCGCCGATTTTTGCAAAGCGCTTGGCGCGGCCGCGGATGGTGATGAAGCCCTCGTGGTCGATGCTGACGATGTCGCCGGTATCGTGCCAGCCGCCATCCGGCCGCTCGAGCACGCCCGGGTTCTCGGTGCGCAGGTAGCCGAGCATCACGTTGGGGCCGCGCACGAACAGCCGGCCGCCGTCCTCGACGCCTTCGACCGGGTCGAGCCGCGCCTCCATGCCGGGCAGGAGGCGGCCGACCGTGCCGAACTTGTTGAACATCGGCGTGTTGAGCGCGAGCACCGGCGACGTCTCGGTGACGCCGTAGCCCTCGAGGATGCGCAGCCCGAACTTTTCCATGTAGACGCGCCGGGTCGACACCTTGACGGGCTCGGCGCCCGCCAGGATGTAGCGCAGCGAGCGGAAGTCGTAGGCATGCGCCGAGCGCGCATAGCCGGCGAGGAACGTGTCGGTGCCGAGCATGATGGTGGCGTTCGTGCCGTAGATCAGCTCGGGCACGATGCGGTAGTGCAGCGGCGAAGGATAGAGATAGACGGGCACGCCGGAGACGAGCGGCAGGATCAGCCCGACGGTCAGCCCGAACGAGTGAAAGACCGGCAGCACGCTGAACACCTTGTCGGTGCGGCCGAAGTCGATGCGCGCCTCCGCCTGGGCGGCGTTGGCGAGGATGTTGCGGTTGGACAGCACCACGCCCTTGGGGGTGCCCTCCGATCCGGAGGTGAACAGGATCGCGGCCGGATCGTCGGCCGCGCGCGCCACGAGCGGGCGGTTGTAATTGAGAAGCCCGCGCAGGCGGTCGCGCAACGTGATGGTCGGGCGGATGTCCTCGAGATAGACGATGCGCACCTTGTCGTCGGCCTGGCTCTCGACCTGGGAGACGAGCGGCGCGAGCCGGCCCTTCTCGATGAAGGCGCGCGACGTGAGGATGGTCTTGATCAGGGCGGCGCGGCAGGCGCCGCGCACATTGGCGGGGCCGGACGTGAAGTTGATCATGGCCGGGACGCGGCCGGCCGACATCAGGGCGAGGATCGTGACGGCGGCGCCGTTGGCGTTCGGCAGCATCACGCCGACCGCCTCGCCCAGCTCGGCGAGCGGCATGAGCTTGCGGCCGAGCACCGAGGCGCCGGCGAGCAGCCTGCGGTAGGAGAGGGCGCCGGTCACCGGATCCTCGACCGCGACGCGGCCGCGGCCGTGCTCCTGCGCGGCCTCGATCATCGCCTCGATGACGGTGCGGTCGGTCGAGGTGGTGCGGAAGACAAGGTCGGACATCACCTGGTAGAGCGCGGCGCCCGCCGCGATGCGCCGCCGCTTGCCGCGCAGCTCGGGATCGACCTCGAGCCGCACTGGCGGCAGGATCGTCGCCTTCACCTTGGGAAACAGCCGGCGGCGCACCTGATTGCGGCCGAGCCGGGAAAAGAATGTCGCCTCCAGTCCCTCGATGCGGACCGGCACCACCATGGCGCCGGATTTTTCCGCGATCAGCCCGGCCCCGTCATAGACCTTCATCAGGCTGCCCGTGACCGTGATGCGGCCCTCCGGGAAGATGATCAGCGACTCGCCGCTCTGCACCGCGTGGATCAGCGTGCGCGTCGCCATCGGCTTGGTCGGGTCGAGCGGCAGCGCGCGGGTGAAGCGCAGAAACGGTTTCGCCCACCAGCGCTGCGCGATGCCGCTGTCGATCGCGAACAACGGCTCGGTGTCGAGAAACGACAGCGCGAGCGAGGCGTCGAGGAAGCTCACGTGGTTGAGCGCGATGATGGCGTTCGGCCCGCCCTTGGCAACGTTCTCGAGGCCGGTCACCTCGAGGCGGAAGAGCGAACGGAACGCGACGGTGAGGAAGTCGCGCAAGAGGTTGGTCGGCATCGTGCGGGCGATGATGACGGCGACAACCAGACTGAGCAGGCCGAGCAGCAGGAAGACGCTCGCCGGGCTCATGCCGGTTGCCTTCTGCAGCAGCGCGACCGCAACCGCCGACACGACCATGAAGGCGGCGTTGAGCACGTTGACGGCGGCGATCACGCGGGCGCGCCGGTCGGCGCCGGCCCAGGCCTGCACGGCCGAGAAGGTCGGCACGATGAACAGGCCGCCCGCGATCGCTAGGCCGGCGAGGTCGATCGCGGCGTGGATGCCGGGCCGGTGGGTGAAAATGGCGCCGATGCCCTGCAGCGATTCATCGGTCGTGGGTCCGGCCGCAAGCCCAGCCGAGAGGCCATGTGTCGTCCAACCGAGATCGAGCGCGAAGACGCCGAGCAGGATCGCGCCGAGCAGCGTCGGCACCAGCACGATGCGGCCATGGCACAGCCACGAGGCGAACCCCGAGCCGACCGCGACCGAGATGGCGAAAACCGCCAGATAGGCGTTCACGACGGCCTCGTTGCCGCCGAGCGCGTCCTTGACGAGGGGGCCGAGCAACGCGAGCGAGACGGCGCCGACGAGCCAGAACCAGCTCGACACCAGGCCGCCCCACCACAGCCGCGGATCGGACTTGAGGTCGCGCACCAGCGCGGACGTCGAGCGCACGATGTTGCGGTCGATGACGAGATGCGGCGCGCCCTCGCCCGTGCGCGGAATGAAGCGGGCAAACAGCCAGCACAGGACCGCGAACACCATCATCAGCCCGCCGAAAGAGAGGGGGTCGCCCTGGGCCGCGCTGACGCCCGCAATGGTGCCGAGCAGGATGGCGAGGAAGGTCGCGCCTTCGACCAGCGCGTTGCCGGACGGCAGCTCGGATTCGGCGAGATGATCGGGCAGGATGCCGTATTTGATCGGCCCGAACAGCGACCCGATCACGCCGAAGCCGAGCAGCGCGACGAACAGGGTCACGACCGAATATTCGATCGAAAAGCTGCGCAGCCAGAAGCCCAGCACCGCGATGCCGGCGACGAAGATCTCGGCGAACTTGAGCCGCTTCGCCACCACCGCCTTGTCGTAGCGGTCGGCGATCTGGCCGCCGAAGGCGGACAGGATGAAATAGGGAAAGATGAAGACCGCGCCGGCGAGTTGCACCAGGGCTTCCGAATTGGCGCCCGAGAGCTTGAACACGATCAGGATGACGAGCACGTTCTTGAGGAAATTGTCGTTGAAGGCGCTGAAGAACTGGCACCAGAACAAGGGTGCGAAGCGCCGTGTGGTCATTAGGGTCGAAATCATCAGGCGGTCCTTCGGCACTCGCTTCGGTTGACCAGACCATGTTCCGATCCAACGTGATCGGAACATGGTCCAGATTCTATTCTTGGTCGCATTTTCTACGGCGAATCGGATTCCACTTCGCCGGAAAATGCCCTAGACGTCGCTACAGGGGGGCGGCGGCGCCCGTGCGCAGCGATCGCCGCGTTGGCGTAGCCCGTGCGACCCCCCATCCGGCGCGCAGACCCCCGCGCGCCGGTCGCAGCCGCCACCTTAACCTCTCTTGCGGCCTGCGGAAAATCCCCTTCGCCCGCTTTTCTCGGGCGCGCGGCCCTGGATTCATCGATTGGCGCATGTTCTTGGCGGCGAACCGGTACCCACTTCGCCGGAACATGCGCTGATTGGCGGATGTTCTTGGCGCCGAACCGGTACCCACTCCCCCGGAACATGCGCTATCGTCCCACGCTTTTACCGCTCCCGCGGCGTGAACGGGAGCCGACAGTGGCAGGAGGGGCACGATATGGCTTGGACGCGCGTCGCCGCGGCAACGGAACTCAAGGACCGTGGCGTCATGGATGCCGAGGTCAATGGCGAGGAGATCGCCCTCTATTGGGTCGAGAACGCGCCCTATGCGACCGAGAACATCTGCACCCACGCCTTCGCGCGGCTGTCGGAGGGCTTCCTCGACGGAGACTGCATCGAGTGCCCGGTGCATCAGGCGCTGTTCAACGTGAAGACCGGAGAAGCGGTTTCTCCGCCCGCCTATCAGGCGGTGAAGACCTTTCCGTGCCGCATCGATGGAGAGGATATCTTGGTTGATGTCTGATTTATCACTCGTCATGGCCGGGCTTGTCCCGGCCATCCACGTCGTTCTGACCCGGTGCTAAGACGTGGATGCCCGGCACAAAAGGCCGGGCATGACGCTGCTTCGTCACGCCGCGTGCAGGAACGGGAGCTTCACCGAGGTGGAAAATTCGTGGCCGCACGCTTCGCACGACCAGAAATGGCGCACTTTGCCCTTGCTGACGAATTCCGATGCCGACGGCGCGAACTGCAGGTCGTGGCATTTGGGGCAGACCGGAAGGGCAAAGCGTCGCGACGCTACGGTAGCCATATGCGTCTCGGCTCGTCCACTCATGAAATCCTCCTCCGCTCTCCACCCCTCTGTCGAAAACCCCGTGCACGTTTGTAACCTGCCCGCGGTCCGTGGCGATAGCGTGGCGCGCAGATGAAGTTTTCATAAAGGCGAACCAAATGCGAAGACGAGGCCGCTTGTTTTCGCGAAAATTTTCGCTTCTTCGTCGCTGCAATGCGACCAAATGATCCGCTGCCCCGCGCATCGCAGTGCAACATGCAAGCTCGCGAATGGGTCGGCGCGTTCGACGTGCGGTGACGCGCACGGATTCCCGTCCGGCCGCATGCGGTCGAAAACTTCGCTTGGTTTGATCTTCGCCCGTCTCACGGCCGCCGCCGCGCCGGCTTGGCGGTGCCCAGCCGCTCGATGCGGCCGACGTCGAGCCTGCCTTCGGCGCCCCAGCCCGGCTCGCCCTCGCGCACCCTGGGGCGGAATTTCTCGTACAGCTCATCGGCCTGTGCCGCGATCTCCGGTGCCGACATCGATCGCGCGAGGCGCTTCATGGCGGCGCGCACCCGCTTGAGCGCGTCGCCGAACTTGATCTCGAGATACAGCTCGACGCTGTCGGGCGCGATCGGCCGGTCGCGGCTGAGCGCCCGCAGGCCCGCCCGCGTGCGCACGATCGGCACGGCGCGCTGCAGCAGGTCGACCTCGACGCGCTTGCCGGCCTTGAGGCCGCGCCGCCGCTCCTTGATGGCCTTGCGGGTCGGCGTCATGACGAGGGGCGAGACGTCCTTGCCGTAGGTGCCGAGGCTCGCGACCGCGCGCCCGAGGGTAAGCGCCTCATCGCGTGCGAAGCCGAGCCGCCGCGCCACCACCGACGCCCACAGCGTGAGCACCGGCGCGCGGTTGATGGTGATGGTTCTGCGCCCCAAGCTGCCTCCAGTTCGGGAACCCACGCGAGCACGCCACCCCGCGCATCGGCCACTGGCACCTCGCCGCGCCGACCGATTCGCGACTCACCAACGCCTTGCGCATTATAGGTTCGCGGCGCGTCGATCGCGAAATCGGCAAGGCGGCGTGATTCGCAGCGCGTTCGCGCGCTTTGTGTGATTCGCGCGGCCGACCGTTTCGGCCTGTTGGCCTCGCGCGCCATCCTGGTATGATTGCGTCACGCCGGGCGACGGTGATCCGTTCGATCGAGGATGTGCACCATGCCCCAGCTTTTTGCTGTGCTTCGCCGCGCGCTAGCGCATATCGCGGCGAAGTGGACACCGGTTCGCCGACACGGATATGCGCCAACGCTTGAGTCTAGAGCACGTTGCCAACGTGCTCTCGTGGCGCTGGGCGCGTTGCTGCTGCCGGCGCTGCTCGTCGGCGCCGTCGCGCCGAGCGCGCCCGAGCCGCGAAACGGCCCGGCGCACGTGTCGCTCGCCGGCCAGCTCCTGATCGCGACGCCCGACATGCGCGACCCGCGTTTCGACCATGCCGTGATCCTGGTGGTGCGGCATGACCGCGAGGGCGCGCTTGGCGTCATCATCAACATGCCGGCGGGCGAGCGCCCGATCTCCGAGCTGCTCGCCGCGGTCGGCGAGAAGACGAATGAGGCCGGCACGGTGCCGGTCTATCTCGGCGGGCCGGTCGAGCCCGACATGGGGCTCGTGCTGCACAGCGCCGACTATCACGCCGAGGGCACCATCGAGGTCGACGGCCGCGTCGCCATGACGGTCAACGCGCAGATCCTGCGCGACATCGCGGCGAAGAAGGGCCCGCAGAAGAGCCTGATCGCCTTCGGCTATGCGGGCTGGGGCGCGGGCCAGCTCGAGAACGAGATGGCGCATAATGTCTGGTACATCGCTCCGGAGGATCCCAAGCTCGTGTTCGACGAGGATCGCGCCAAGGTGTGGGAGCGCGCGGTGGCGCGACGGACGCAGGATTTGTGAAGCATCTTCTTCCCTCTCCCCGAAGGGGAGAGGGTGGCGAGCGAAGCGAGCCGGGTGAGGGGCGCTTGGAATCTCAACTTTGGCTCCGAGAGCCCCTCACCCCAACCCTCTCCCCGATGGGGAGAGGGAGCGCAAGCGCCGTGCCAGGCCGCCTCCCTCACGCCGGGTGTGCGGCGAGGTGGGTGAGCAGCAGCTCGTTTACCCTCTCCGGCATCTGCTCGGCGATGAAATGCCCGCCGCCCGGCAGCACCTCGAAGCGGTAGGGCGCGGTGACGAACTCGTGCGTGCCTTCCGCTGCCGGGCGCCCGACCGAGTCGTCGGCGTCCCCCCAGATATAGAGCGTTGGCACGCGGATCGGCCGGAGCGGCGCGCGGATCGCGCCGCGCGCGCGGTACCATGCGAGCGCGCCCTCCATGGTGGCCGGATTGCCTATCACCGTGAGATGCTCGGCGGTGGCCGAGGCTGGCACGCCAGCGGCGGCGTGCCGCTCGCGCAGCCAGCGCGCGCCGTCGGCAAGCACGTGGGCGCCGGCGTCGGGCTCGAGGAAGGCGCGATGATGGCGCGAGCGCCGCGCCTGCTCGCCGTCAGGCAGCGCCAGCGCGCGGTTGAAGGCGTTGGGGTGCGGGCGCGACAGCACGGTGAGCGAGGCGAGCCGCTCGGGGTGGCGGTCGGCGATGCCCCACGCGATGCTGCCGCCCCAATCGTGGCCGACCAGGTGGAATTTTCTGCGCGCCGCGCCGCACGCCGCCGCGATGTTCATGGCGTCCTGCATCAGGAGGTCGAACGTATAGTTCGCGGTCTCGTTGGCCGGAGGCCGCGCGCCCGGCGAATAGCCGCGCTGGCTCGGCGCGACGGCGCGCAAGCCGGCCCGCGCCAGCACCGTCAGCTGCGCCCGCCACATGTGGAAGGATTCGGCAAAGCCGTGCAGCAGCAGCACCAGCGGCGCGTCGTCCGGCCCGGCCATGAAAACATCGAACACGAGCCCGGGCGCGGTCTCGATCTGGCGGAGGGTGGACATGCGCTTCCTCTGGTCGAGGCTGGAGCATCGCATAGATGGTCGCGCGGATCACCCGGGAGGGACTTGGGTTGCCTCGCTCGCCAGCTTACCTCGCGCGCGCCCGCCACCGCCGCACGCCGCGCCGCATCGCCCAGCCGAGCAGCACGATGACGGGCAGCCACGGCAGCAGCGCGGCGAAGACATAGATGAGCGTCGCGAGCGACGTGAGCACGGTGTCGCCGAACTCGCTGGCGGCGCGCTTGAGCGGCCCGAGATCGACGCCGCCGACCTCGGCGACGATCCCGTCATAGGAAATGTCGACCCGCACCGTGTCGGTGATGGTGCGCAGATAGTCGCGCTGCGCCGTCGCCGATTCGATGTCGCCCTGGATCAGCGCAAGCTCCTTCTCGATCGCCAGCAGGTCGGCGGTGCTTTTTGTCGCAGGGTCCTTGAGCATCGCTTCGAGGCGCTCGCGCAGCGCGGTCTTGGCCTCCAGGCGCTTTTCCACGTCGAGCAGTGGGATCGTCTTGTCCTCGGCCGTCTGCGCGTGGCTGGTGATGCGCGCCGGGGCCGCCGCCAGCGCCTTGGCGAAGGCGTCGAAGCCCTGCGGGCTGATGCGCAGCGAGGTGCGGGCGTAGACGCTGCCCCGGCCGCCGTGCTGCAGCGTGGTGGTGAGCACGGTGCAGCCGAGCTTGGCGCATTCATCGAGATGCCGGCGCTGCACGGCTTCCACCTGATCGCTCGGCATGCTCAGCTCGAACGTATGCGTGACGGCGAGCTTCGTCTGCGCGTTGGCCGGCGCCGCCCGCGCCGCATCGAAAGCGATGATCGGTGCGGGTGGGACGGCCACGCGCTCGCTGAGCTGCGGGGTGAAATTGCGCGAGCAGTCCGTGAGTGCGAGAGCCGATACGGCGATGGCCGCGCCGAGCGCGACCTTGGCAAAGCGGATGGTCATGGACGATGTCCCCGTGCAATGCATCCAGGGAAGTGCTGGTTCACGGGTTTTCTGCGGAGTTTGTGTGGCATTGCGGCGGACACTCGGGCGCGATATTGGGGGCGTACGGCCGGACGGCCGACGCGCGCATGCCCACCGCGCAAGGCCGAACTTGCGCGCGGCGGGCAATCTGCAATCATGATGCGCAGCTGTGCGCCACTCTCCGACATCCGCCGTCTCAAAAAACATGCCTGAAATTTTCATCAGCGACGCGAAAGCCAAATGACGATCGATGCCCAAGCGAAGGATGAGTCCGTGGCGGCAGCCCGGGACGAGGCGCCGGCCTTCCGCCTCGAGGAGGCGACGATCGACGATCTGCAGGCGGCCATCCGGGATGGGCGCGCCACCTGCGTGTCGGTGGTCGAGCACTATCTGGCGCGCGTGCGCGCCTTCAACGGCGTCGCCAGCCTTCTCGTAACCGAGGACGGCGCACCGGTCGCCCCCGCAACGGGCGCAGTGCGAGCGGGCGCGCGGCTGGGCTTTCCGACCGAGACCGTCAAGGCATCGACCTTTATCCCCGACCTCGACAAGCACACAGGCACGCCGCTCGAATACGGCCGCATGGAGCCGACCACGTCCGATCCGGCCGTGGCGCAGCAGTTCGGCATGATCGTCGGCATCGCCGACGGCACGCAGCTCAACGCGCTCGGCACGCTCAACATCCGCGGCGAGCGCTCGGTCACGTGCCGCGGGGATTACGACCGGCACCCTTCGCTCGGGCCGCTGCCACCCGGCGCGCCGCCGGTTTGCGAGCATTTCCGCCATTTCCCCGACGCGCTCGAGCGCGCGGCCGAGCTCGACGCCGCTTACGGCCGCAATCCCGATCTCGCCGCCATGCCGATGTACGGCGTGGTCTTCTCGTTCAAGGATCCGTTCGACACCAAGGACATGCGCTCGACCGGCGGGGGCGATGCGCGCTACGACATCGACTTTCCGGCGCGCGATCACGTGCTGGTCGATCAGCTGCGTCGCAAGGGCGCGATCATCTTCGCCAAGGCGGTGAACACCGAATACAACGGCCGCGCCGGCGATCCGGGCGGCCGGCACAAGCCGGCAAAAGTGCTCGCCTCGACGCTCGGCTACCAGCGCAGCACCTGGGCGGGCAATCCGGCCAACCCTTACGACACGCGCCGCGCCGCCTCGCTCGGCTCGAGCTCGGGCTCGGGCGTCTCGGTTTCCGCCAATCTCGTGATGGCGAGCCTCGGCGAGGAGACGCGCGCCTCCTGCCGCGGGCCGTCGAACCACAACGCGATCGCGCTCCTGTTGCCGCACAAGGCCATGCTCGGCTTCGACGGCGGCGCGATCGGGGCCGACATCTATTGCGACCGCAGCGGCATCCACGCCCGCGCGATCGCGGACTGCGCAAAAATTCTCGACGCGCTCAAGGACCCGGTCGAAGGCTACTACGACCCGCGCGATCCGTTCACGACGGTACCGCGCTCATCGGTGCTGGCGGGCGGTTACGCGGGCCATGCGCGCGCCTCGGGCGCGCCCGGCGCGCTCGCGGGCGTTCGCCTCGGCGTCATCCGCGAGTCGATGCTGATCCCGCCCGGCGCGAAGACCGAGGAGCCGATCGTCACGGCGGCGGCCCGCGAGATCAAGTCCATGCTCGGTGACCATCTCGGCGCAACGCTGGTCGAATCCTCCGACCCGCTATGGCGGCGCGATCCCGACTGCGAGGCGATGACGACCGACTTCCGCCGCGCGCTGGCGAGGCTCGTGCCGGTGTTCATGCCCGACCTGCTGTTTCGCCTGCGCCGCGACGGCACGCCGCTGTTCAAGGAGCTCGCCGCCGCGATCGTGCCGACCGAGTTCGCTCCCGGAAAAATCTTCGGCAGCGGCCGCATGACGCCGATCGACTATTGCGTCGAGCTGGCCGAGGGCCGCATCGCGCCGCCGAAGAATCTCGACCTCGCCACCGTGCAGCAGCAGGAGCTCGCGATGGCGTTCCGCTTCCACATTCCGCAGTATCTCACGCGCCGCGCCGCCGATTGGCGCGCCAAAGGCTTTACCGAGACGCTGACGGATTTCGCCACCCTCAACGCGCGCTCGAAATTCTGGGGCGACGATCAGCGCGCCGCGTTCAAGAACTGGGAAGAAGTGGTCGACCCGCGCAACCCGCTCACCGGCCGCCAGGGCGTGAACGAACGCATCATGCTGCGCGAGCTGTTGCGCCGCGTCGATATGATGGTGATCTTGGAAAACAAGCTCGACGCGCTGGTGCGCCTGCACACCCCGTGGCCGCCCGGCCTGATCGGCTGGCCGCACCAATACGACATCCCGAGCAATCTTGCGCCGGAGTCGCTTGCCGGCCCGAACGCCGGCCTGACCGAGGTGCTGATCCCGGCGGGCTACGTGACGACGGTCTACGACCCGGTGTTCGCGCTCAGCGCGGACGGGACGCGCTACGTCTCGCAGGCTTCGACCATGCCGACGACGATTCCGGAGCCGGGCATGCCGTTCTCGCTGGTGTTTCGCGCCGAGCCGGGACGGGAGGACGTGCTGCTGCGGATTGCCTCGGCCTACGAGGCCAGTTCACGCCGCCGCATTCCGCCGCCGCGGTTCGGGCCGCTGCCGTAGCCCGGATGAGCGAAGCGACATCCGGGACCGGCCGTTCCCGGATGTCGGCGCTGCGCGCCTCATCCGGGCTACGCGCTACCACCTTGCCGCCCGCTTCTCGGCAAACGAGGCGAGTCCTTCCTCCGCCTCGGCGCTTCGCCGCTTGTCCGCATGCGCCTCGACGAGGGACTCGAACGTCGCATCGTCGACACCGCCCCAGGCAAAGCCGAGCGCCTGCGCCTTGGTCTGGCGGATCGCCTCCGGGCCGTTGGCGAGCAGGTGGTCGACCATGCGCGACCCCGCGGCGGCGAGCTCCGCGGCCGGCACCACCTCGTGCACGAGGCCGATGCGGCGCGCCTCGGCGGCGCCGAAGCGCTCGCCGGTGAGGGCGTAGCGCCGCACCTGGCGCACGCCGATCGCGTCGTTGAGCTGCGGAATGATGATCGCGGCCGTGAGCCCCCAGCGCACCTCGGCGATCGAGAAGGTCGCATTGTCGGCCGCAATGACGACGTCGCAGGCGGCGATGAGCCCGGTGCCGCCGCCGAAGCAGCCGCCCTGCACCAGCGCGACGGTCGGCACCGGCGCCGCATTGAGGCGGCGGATCGCCGTCGCGGTCGCGCGCGAGACGCGGATGTTTTCCTCGCGCGACGATTTGCGCACCGCATCGATCCAGCCGAGGTCGGCGCCGGCCTGGAAGTGCCGGCCGTTGCCGGTGATCACCACGGCGCGCAGCCGCTCGGTCGTGCCGAGGGCGTCGAGCGCCGCGAGCAGGCCCTCGATCAGGGCGCCGTCATAGGCGTTGTTGACCTCCGGCCGGTTGAGTGCGAGGTGCGCGACCGCGCGCTCGTCCACGTGCCACAGGACCGGTCCCGTCGTCTGCGCTGTGCTCATGTCGGCCTCCGATCGGTGAGGGCTCGATCGCCCGCCGCGGCCGCGATGCTACATCACTCGGCAACATCAGGTCCGGAAAATGCAACCGGCTGCGGCAACGCGCGAGCGCTGCCGCAGCCGGTTCTTCGGGTCGCGTCTTTTACCCTAATGCATGAACAGCATCAGCAGGATGATGATCGGGAGCGGAATTCCCAGAAGCCACAGCAGGATCGGGCCCATCGCTTTGTCCTTTCGTTTCTTCGCTGTTTCGCGTTCGCGCCGTCAGAGCGCCGTACGGTCGCGCAGTTGCCCGCCTTCGATCGCCGCGAGGCTGGCGGAGAGCGCGCCGGCGAGCAGGGCGGCGGTGAACCAGAGCGCGAGCTTGGCGGCGGCACTGCGCGCCTTGTCGAGATCGGATTTCGCCTCGGTGATCACATCGGTCACGCGCTTGTCGGCGTCGGCTTGCGACAGCCCGGTGCGGGCGGACACGAGCTGCGCCAGATAGGTGCGATCGGCCGCCGCAAGGTCGCTGCGGTCACGCGCGCTGCGCAACAGCAGGCGGGAGACCTCGGCACGGTCGGCGGGCGAAGCGGTTGCGGCCGTCGCGGCGGTAGCCGCAGGTGCGGTTGCGGCGGCCGCGGGCGCGGTCGTCGGTGCGGTTACCGCCGCAGCCGGTGCGACCGCGGTATTCGCCGTTGGCGCG
>Ga0209006_10001565_pt1 | contig 20769 bp, 19 predicted proteins | sample JacPin_JW_Ref_O2_FD_188567 | JGI IMG/M metagenome (GOLD analysis project Ga0209006, IMG submission 188567) | Forest soil microbial communities from Algoma, Ontario, Canada - Jack Pine, Ontario site 1_JW_Ref_O2 (SPAdes) (version 2) | ecosystem: Environmental > Terrestrial > Soil > Boreal...
ATCGATGTGATCGAGTTGAACGAAGCCTTCGCGGCGCAGTCGCTGGCGGTGATCCAGGAAGCAGGGCTGGACCCGGAGAAGGTGAATCCAAACGGTGGCGCAATTGCGTTGGGACATCCCTTGGGCTGCACGGGTGCCAAGCTGACGGCGGGCCTGATCCGTGAACTGAAACGTCGTAACGGGCGCTACGGCATGGTGACCATGTGCGTGGGCGGAGGCATGGGAGCGGCGGGGATTTTTGAAAATCTAAACTGACACGGCGTTATAATTCGCATCAGGAGGGTTCCCTCATGGCTCTCACCTGCCTTTTCGCGTTCACGCTCCTCGTTTGTGCTCTGCCAGCTTTCGCGCAAGATCGTTCAACGAACAACCTCGCGCCAGCCAGCATGCCACGATTGGATTCGACCAAGAGTGCTGCGGCCACGCCCTCTGAGCCTTGGCGGATCATTCCGAACTGGCCTGCAAAACCTGATTCTGCACAAACGCCGCTAACCTCCGAGCAAGCGTTCGCCTTCAATCAGGGCGAAGTCCCTCGGCTCCCGGGCGACCCCAAATTCGGACTCAGAACCGGGCCCTTGCTGCTGGACTCGCAGGGAGGGCTCGATGGGGACGTGACGTGCTTGAAGATTCGCAGCTACGTCGTGGCCCGCGACTCCAAAGATTCGGACTCCACGCATCCCGTAGGCTATTCGACCTGCCAACGCGCCAGTCGTTATAGGTTGAAAACCGCCGAGGGACATTCGGTGTCACTGCCGGTTTCGCTGCAACGTTGAGCACGATTGCGTAACATATCTTTACCTGAACTTTACTCGATCGCTACGCTCTTTGACGCGGTTCAGAGGTAAGCTTCTGCTGGGACGTGAAGTCCAAGAACCCATAGCATCCTCAGTTCTGGGTTCGGTTGGTAACAGTTCTGGGTTCGGTTGGTAAGAGGTGCTTTTATGCGACTCTCCAGCCTGTGTCTGGCGGCAGTTCTGATCTTTTCTCCAGCGTTAGCGGCGCAACATTCATCCGGCGGCGGGAGTTCTGGCGGGGGCTCAGGCGGGGGTGGTGGATCCCACACTTCCTCCGGTGGGTCAGGTTCTTCAGGCGGTTCGGCGAGCAGCCATAATTCCAGCGGTTCCTCAGGCGGCTCGGTGTCGCACAGCTCGTCAGGGTCGCACAGCGCGCCAATTTCGGAGGGCGGGAGTGTCCACAGTTCCGGCTCTGGAATCGGCGGGTCCCGCTCCGTCGTGTCTTCGCCTCACTCAAACGCCCCGAACTCGATCCGTCAGCCAAATTCCGGTCCGAGAACCAAGTATGAAACGGTTGGAAAGAAAGGCTTTTTCTCATTCTTGCGCCGGCCCATGAGGAGGCCCCAGCCCAAAGCTGAGCCGAAACCGAAGCCTGTCGCCGATCTGCGGGGCAGGCTTTGCTTCAAAGGCCCGTGCGTGGTTTGCCCCACAGGAGGAGTTCACGGTGGCAGATGTCTAAGCGGACTCGACCCTCAACGTAGAAATAGTTTCTGCTCGGCTCGAGAGATTTGGAACGGCGGTATTTGTTTGTTGCAAACCCATTTTGTGGAAGACTGCAGCGGGTTGCGCTTCGCGATGGAACGGCAGGCGCAGCGCATGCAGGCCGCCGAGTCGGCGCAGCAAAGCGCCTGCGCCTCAGCAGCCACCGAGGAGTGTTCAGATTTGACCAACACCTCGCTCAGCGAGACGAGTCTCTACCGGGCGTTGCAAAGCAGATACCGGCAGTGCCGGCAATCGATCACAGCCTATCCATTTGGCGGCACCGCGGTCTGGAGTTATGCGTCGGGGCTGTCGTTTGATGGGCTGGTGAAGGATGGGGACAATCGCTAGAGGCAAAGAGCGCGCAAGATTGGCGGACGGAGTTCGAGCGCGAAAATTCTAAAACCTCCAGAAATCCGGCATGAAAGACCCATAAACGCCGGAGTTCGCACCCTATCATTCCCTTCCTTCCAGCATTAGAATTATCGGATACATTCCGCCGCGTCTCTGGTGGACTCGGCGTCGTGTGTGGTTTCTCTGCATTTTTCTATTGGGGGACAACACAGACATGGCAACGACCACGGCAGTTCCGAAGAACAAGATTTCCGGTGGCAGCTTTTTGCTGGAATCCAGACAGCCCGAAGAAGTTTTCACGCCTGAAGACTTCACTGAACAACACCAGCTTATCGCGCAGACGGCGGAAGAGTTTGCCATAAACGAGATCCTGCCGAATGTCGAGAAAATCGAGCACAAGGATTTCTCCGTTTCTCGCGAGCTTCTGAAAAAGGCGGGAGAGCTCGGGCTCAGCGGCGTCGAGATCCCCGAAGCGTACGGTGGGCTCGAAATGGACAAGGTGACCGCGGCCGTGATCGCGGATCACATCGCCAAGTATGCCGGCTTTGCCACGACCTGGGGAGCTCACAGCGGCATCGGCATGTTGCCCATCGTGTATTTCGGCACCGAAGAACAGAAGCACAGGTATCTGCCGCGCCTGGCCTCTGGCGAGATTGTCGGCGCGTATGCCTTATCGGAAGCCTCTTCTGGCTCCGACGCACTCAACTGCCGGGCTCGCGCTGAACTGTCATCCGATGGCAAGCATTACGTGCTCAACGGTGAGAAAATGTGGATTACGAATGCGGGCTTCGCCGACCTGTTCACGGTTTTCGCAAAAGTCAATGGCGAAAAGTTCAGCGCATTTCTTGTCGAGAGAAATTTTCCCGGTTTCTCGGTTGGCGCTGAAGAACACAAGATGGGCATTCGCGGATCATCGACCTGCCCCATCATACTCAACGACTGCAAAGTACCGGTGGAAAACTTGCTCGGCGAAATTGGCAAGGGGCACGTAATCGCCTTCAATATTTTGAACGTGGGCCGCTTCAAGCTCGGCGCGATGTGCGTGGGCGGAGGCCGCGTGTCTTTGGAAAACGCTATCGGATATGCAAAGCAGCGCAAAGCCTTCAATAAGGTCATCGCGGATTTCGGGCTGGTGCGCGAAAAGATAGCGAATATGGCGACGCTGCTCTATGTGGGCGAATCGCTCGTCTACCGCACGGTCGGAATGATGGACATTGCGCTCGGTGACGTCGACAAATCGGCTGCCGATGCGAGCAAGCAGACCCTGAAGGCGATTGAAGAATACGCTGTCGAGTGCTCGATTATTAAAGTGTGGGGCTCGGAGATGATTGACTACGTCGTCGACGAGACAGTGCAGATTTACGCAGGCTACGGATTCGTGGAAGAGTACCCAGCCGAGCGCGCGTATCGCGATGCCCGCATCAATCGCATTTTCGAAGGCACCAACGAGATCAACCGGCTGATCATCACCGGCTTTCTGCTGAAGCGTGCGATGACGGGACAGTTGGCGTTAATGCCGGCGATCAAGAAACTGATGGACGAGGTACTTTCTGGGCCGTCGTCGGCTGAAGAACTGGAAGGCGCGCTGCCCGAAGAACGGAAATTGGTTGCCCAAGCCAAGAAACTTGGCCTCTTTGCAGCTGGCGCGGCGACACAAAAATACATGCAGGCGATTCAGGATCAGCAGGAGATCATGGGCGCGATCGCGGACATGACGATTGAGACGTATGCCATGGAATCGGCTGTGCTGCGGGCGCAGAAAATCGTGCAGGCAAAGGGTGAGGCGGGCGCGGCCCTGCCGATTGCGATGACGCGCGTATATCTCTCGCAGGCAATGGAGAAGGTCGAGTCGGCGGCCCGGAAGGTGATTGCGGCGGTTGCGGACGGAGATATGATGCGGACACAGCTGGCGATCCTGCGCCGATTGGCCAAGTACGAGCCGTTCAACACCATCGATCTGCGGCAGCAGATCGCGCAGAAGATGATCGAGCGCGGCAAATACTCGCTGGCCTAAAATCTGGGCCACAGAGGGCACAGAGTCACGCAGAGGATTCTTACGTTCCTCTGTGAAACTTTGTGCCCCCTGTGGATAGCGTTTGCCTTTTCGTTCCCCTCTGATACAAATGTGGCGATGAAGATTTTTATTCTGCCTCTCGCCGCCACAATCGCGATTGTCACATCGCTGGCAGCCCAGTCGAATTCAATTCAGCAGCAGGATTCCGCGGCGTTCGACGCGGACGGCACCGCCCACATCACACGCGTCGTGCCGATACCCACAACCATCAGTGCGGAGGCACAGCGTTGGCTCGCGTCGCTTACCCAGCAGAAGGGTGGACCGCAAACGCTGGCGGAGCGCCGCGCACGAACCGATGAGTGGAGGAAGTTTGGCTCTGGAGAAGCACGTAGGTATTATCCCGCCAACGTTGAAGGAACAACTCTGGCGGGCGTCCGCACCGACATCATCACGCCACTCACGATGCCCGAGGCAAATCGCAACCGAGTGTTGATCAACCTGCATGGTGGTGGATTCAATTCTGATTCCGGATCTTTGATCGAGGGGATTCCGATCGCAAACCTGGCAAAGACAAAAGTTGTCTCGGTGTATTACCGATTGGCGCCGGAAAATCCCTTCCCTGCCGCAGTGGACGATGTGGTTGCGGTTTATAAGGAGCTTCTCAAGACTTACAAGCCAAACGGCGTTGCAATTTTCGGAACCTCGGCAGGAGCGATTCTGACCGCCGAAGTCGCGGTCCGGCTCAAGCAACTCGGAATCCCGCTTCCGGCGGCGCTCGGTATCTTCTCCGGCCTCAGCGACTTCAGCCGCCCCGGCGACTCGCTGCAGTTGTTCACTTTAAATGGCTTGCCGGGCGAGATGCACCCGATCGATCGTAATCATTTGCCGGATGATCAATACGTCGGCAAGACCGATCGCAAAGATCCGGTGCTGTCGCCGCTTTTCGCCGATCTCCATGGACTGCCGCCGAGCCTGCTGGTCACCAGCACACGCGACATTCTGTTGAGCGGTACGACTACGTTTCATCGCGCGCTGTTGCGGGCGGGAGTCGATGCGCACCTCGTCGTATTCGAGGCGCTGCCGCATGCCTTCTGGTATCACTTCCAGTTGCCGGAAACCAAAGAGGCGCTGGAAGTGATGGCCAAGTTCTTCGACGAAAAGCTGGCGCGATAGATTCGTTCCTGCCACGAATCCACGGAGGAATCATGTACGAGAAACAACTTCTAGAACTCGCCGCTCCACTGACGTTATTCACGGCGTTGCTGGCGGTTCCGCTTCACGCTGACGTCGCCCTGCCGGCTCTGCTCGCCGACCACATGGTGATCCAACGCGGTCTTCCGGTTCACGTTTGGGGAACGGCTGCGCCGCATGAGGTCGTCTCGGCCACCTTCCGCAACGAGACAAAGTCGGAAACCGCCGACGCGGATGGGCGCTGGAGTATCTTCCTGTCTCCCGGCGAGGCCGGCGGTCCGTTCGAGTTGAACATCAAAGCGACGAATCGCATCGTCGTTGGCGACATTCTCGTCGGCGATGTCTGGGTCGCTTCCGGCCAGTCGAACATGGAATTTCCGATGACTGCGCTGGCCAATGCAGACACCGAAATCGCAGCGGCCCATTTTCCGAAGATTCGCCTGCTTCTTGTGAAGCACAAGCCAGCGGACTATCCCCAGGAAGATGTCGACTCCAAAACGTGGACCGCATGCGCTCCGGAAACGGTCGCTGACTCCTCCGCGGTGGCCTATTTCTTTGCCCGCGATCTCCAGCAGAGGCTCGGCGTTCCGATCGGCCTGATCGAGTCGTCGTGGGGAGGAACTCCGGCCGAGTCATGGACAAGCCTTCGCTCTTTGTCCGCCGATGCTTCTCTGATGCCCGTTTTCGCCGCGCGCGCAAAAACCCTGGCCAACGAATCCACCACGGTTTTGCGCCTGCAACAACAGGAGCGGGAGTTTCAGCAGGCCGTCACGCAGGCCAAGACCGACGGCAAGCCCCTGCCCTCCCGGCCATGGCACCCGGACTTCGCCGCATGGGCTCCTGCCGCTCTCTACAACGGGATGATCGCTCCCCTGACTTCATTCGCGATTCGCGGCGTCATCTGGTATCAGGGAGAAGCCAATTCCGGCCCCGATCGCGCCCCCCTTTACGCTCGCCTTTTTCGGACCTTGATTCGTGACTGGCGGCAAGCGTGGAGTGAGGGTGATTTCCCATTTCTGTTTGTTCAGATCGCCAACTGGAACACGGCAGCCGAAGATCTTTGGCCGGATGTACGTGATGCGCAGCGGCAGGCGCTCGTGCTGAAGAATACTGGGATGGCGGTCACGATCGATATCGGCGACCCGGTCGACATACATCCGAAGAACAAGCAGGATGTCGGTCTCCGCCTCGCACTTGCCGCCCGCTCGATTACCTACGGAGAAAAAGTGGAGTGGTCCGGTCCTCTCTACCGGCAGGTTACGCAGGAAGAACACGCTCTGCGCGTATGGTTCGACCATGCGAACGGACTGACCGCCAAGGGGACCGAACTTACAGGCTTTGAAGTCGCCGGCGAGGATGGGAAGTACTCTGCAGCAGAAGCCAGGATCGACGGGGCATCCGTCGTAGTTTCCAGTTCAGCGGCGCCAAAACCGGTTTCGGTTCGTTACGGATGGGCCGCCAACCCGACCTGCAATCTCGCCAATCGCGAGGGACTGCCCGCATCACCTTTCGAGGCCCCGGAATAAACCTTGAGTTAGGAGAGTTCAGCATACACTCGGCTATTTCTTTGCCGCTTCCTCGGGCACCAGCAGGTAACTTACGAACGCAAGTTGCTTGCTGTCGGGCGACCACGACGGAACGTTGATTGTGCCTTGCCCGCCGAACAGTTTGGCGAGCACGGTAATCTTCTTGTCCGCCAGTGACATCAGCCGCAACCTCACGTCTTTGTTTTCAGGATGGCCGGTCACGTCCGCACTGTAAGTGAGGAATACCATCCACTGACCATCGGGCGAAATGTGCGGAAACCAGTTATTGAAATCGTCGGAGAAAACCTGCTCCTGCTCGCTGCCATCGGCCTTCATGCGCCAGATCTGCATATGTCCGGTGCGTTCGGAGTTGAAGTAGATGTAGTTTCCGTCCGGCGAGTATTCGGGGCCGTCATCCAGGCCTTTGGCCGTGGTCAAGCGCGTCTCTTCGCCGCCTGCTGCGGGGATCGCGTAAATATCAAAGTCGCCATTGCGCTGGCCGACAAAGGCGAGTGTCTTGCCGTCGGGCGACCAACCATGCCAGTACGACGGGGAGTTCTGCGTGATGCGACGCGGCGTGCCGCCGGCGATGGGCACAAGATAGACGAGCGAATTGTGGTCTGCCTGCGAGTTGTCGCTGATCGCAATGTGAGTGGCATCCGGCGAGATGCCGTGGTCGTTGTTGCAGCGACTCGCGAAGCCGGTATCAATCGTTGCTGGCTTGTCGCCGCCCACTTCCAGACGCTCGATGTGGCCATCGCGATTGAACAGAAACGCGCTGCCATCATGCGTCCAATTCGGAGCTTCGAAGCGTCCGGGCGCGAGATAGGCGACGCGGCGGTCGGCCGAATCGATCACGACAGTTTCGAGGGCGCTATAAAGAGCCGGCTTGCCGGTTGTGGTGGCAGCCGGGTGGGTTAATTCGACATTGGAAAAAATGGCTTTTTCGACCACATCTTTGTCATGCGAGCACACGCCCAGGCCAACGTAGAAATCGCCCTGCAGTGGAATGCGCAGCCATCCGCCCGCTACTTTGGGCTCACCGTCTGCCGAAAGAGACATGTAAACGTAATCTCCGCGCTTGGCAATGCGCAGTCGCTTCGGGGCCGAGATATTCGCTTGCACCTCCCGCGTAATCGCGCCTTTCTCGTCGCGGAATTGCAGAGAGGTCAGGCCGCTGGCGTGCAGCGCGACGTCGGCATAGACAGAATCGGCGTCCAGACTCTGCCGGAGCATCAACGCCGCTTTCTTGTGCTCGTTTCCGGTTTTGTCGAGGAAAGAGATGTCGGCGGTCAGCGTTACGTCGCCGGAAACCTTTTTCCATGCGAACTGAAACGCGTCAGTCGCGAACCACATGTTTTCGCCACTGCCGCTGATCGTGTAACTTTTCGCGGAAGCGTCGTAGTCGACCGAACCCGGATGCAACACTGCGCCCACATCGCTGTGGCCTTCGAAAATTCCGACTGGCATCGGCGCCCCTTGAGCCCTGGCTCGACCCCCGATCACGACACAAAAACAAGTCCAGAGTGCGATCACTATTAGCGTTCGAAGACTGCGCATAAAATCCTCCGCCGGATGCAGCCCGGATCAGCGAGTTGACTAACCCGGCATTGTAAATCGAGCGGCAAGACGCGTCTCTCGTTAGGTGGTTTATCTTTAACTTTCTAAAACTTTATTTTCCGTACCAATCTGAAGCCGCTTCTGGTAAAACGTCTGCATGAAAATGACCCGCGTCGTTTCTACCGCATTCTTATTCCCGTGCGTGCTGTTTCTCTTGGGCAGTCTGGCCGCGCAAGAGCATAGTTCTCCCACGCCAAGTCTGGCGCTGACACCTCCCATGGGCTGGAATTCGTGGAACAAGTTTGCTTGCAACGTCAGCGAGGATCTGATCAAAGCAATGGCGGACGCTGTGGTGAAATCCGGCATGAAGGACGCCGGTTACGTTTACGTTAATATCGATGATTGCTGGCAGGTGAGCCGCGACGCCAGCGGCAACATTGTGGTCGACCCTCAACACTTTCCGCACGGCATGAAGCCGGTCGGCGATTATATTCATTCGCTGGGACTCAAGTTCGGAGTCTATTCAGACGCGGGTTCGAAGACCTGCGCGGGCCGACCCGGCGGCCTCGGGCACGAGTATCAGGACGCCATCCAGTACGCTGCGTGGGGCGTCGATTACTTGAAATATGACTGGTGCAGCACGACCACACAGGACGCGAAGGCTTCGTACGCCAACATCCGCTCCGCTCTCGACACTGCCGGGCGGCCGATCGTGCTGAGCATTTGCGAGTGGGGTACCGCTAAACCATGGCTATGGGGCAAGGAAGTTGGAGGGAACTTGTGGCGGACCACGGGCGATATCAACGACCGGTGGGGAGGCCAGGAGAAATGGAAGGACGGCAGTTGCTGTTCCAACGGAGTGCTGGCGATTATCGATCAGGAGGCGACTCTGTATTCCTACGCGGGGCCAGGCCACTGGAACGATCCGGACATGCTCGAAGTCGGCAACGGTGGAATGACGGATGTGGAGTACCGTTCTCATTTCAGTTTGTGGGCGATCCTGGCGGCGCCCCTGATCGCGGGCAATGACCTACGCAGCATGCGCCCGGAAATCCACGATATTCTCACGAATAAGGAAGTGATTGCCGTCGATCAGGACGCGATGGGCCTTCAGGGTGAACGCGTCGTGAAGGGTGGCGACTCCGAAGTTTGGGCGAAACAGCTAAAAGACGGTAGCCGCGCCGCTGTGCTGCTGAATCGCGGTAGCGGCGAACAGGAAATCTCGGTGAGATGGGAAGATCTCGGTTATCCCGGCAGCACCAGCGCTTCGGTGCGCGACTTGTGGCTGCACAAGGATCTAGGCAAACTCACGGGAAAGTTTTCGGCGACGGTGCCGTCGCATGGCGTGGTGATGGTTACCCTAAAACCGTAAGCCATCGGCCGGCGCCAGCCTTCACCAACAAAGCTTTTTCGTTGCAGGTTTTATGATTCCAGGTTCTTCCGACGACTCGAGTCTTTCGGGAAGTTTGGGTCTGCTTTTACTTCTCCGATCTGGGCAGTGTGTCGGGCGCTGTGCCCTGGAATCAGCAACAGCCACTGGTAGCCATCTAGATCTAGAGGACCGAAAGCCGGATGGTCAAAGAAGTGGTCCCGCAAATCGTCGTTCGTCGTCTGAAGGTACGTCATCGTCGCCTTGCGGCTGTCCTCGAAGGCCTTCGCCAGTTCGGCTTCCGTGGCCCCGCGACCGGTGGGACGCCTGCGCTTTGTGGCTGCGGTCCGGCATCTTCTCGAGGATCATCTGATCTTTTCCTTTCAGATGTTTTGCTGGAATTATTGTGTTGCCGGGACCAGTTCAAGATCCTCGATCTCGTCCCGTTCACCGCACAGCTGCCACCCCGTCGCTCACCCCATCCCCCGCCTGCGTGGTTTCGGACATCATGGCGACGTTGCCTTCGGCATCTCTTGCCGCCAAGCCGGCTTGAGTCCGTCTCGAGCATCAACCCCCATTTCGTTCTTGCCCTAGGCGGAATCGTACTCGGCTTGCAGCCGACCGTGCAGCTTCTTTATCGCCCGCTTGTTGGCCCGTGGCGAATAATAGTCATCGGGCCGATCCAACTCTAACGACAATGCAGCCAACAGGCCGTCCAAATCCCAACGATACAACCCCAAAGGCCGTTTCCCTTGGTAATGCTCGACACGACGATCCAGCCCGAACGATTCTGGCAGATCCAATTCCTTCAGTTCGCACAGCTCGGCGCCTTGGATCAGGAATTCATGCTTACGGTCATATTTGCCAGGTCTCATGGCTAAACAGTGTGGCTCGCAGACCTTCGTCCAATCCTCCGATCATCAGCCACGACACAGTTCTCCCCGGTAATCAATGACAGATGTTTTAACGTTTGTCTTTGAGTTCTTCCATGACACTCTGGATCAACTCTTTCGCGTCGCTCAGGCTTTTCATGATGATCTGAATGTCCATGACGGGTTTACCGGGCCAGCGTTGGCTCTGGCAGTAGACCCCATGCTGGCCCACCAGGGCCATGGCGTCGGTGATGGCGTCCATCGTGACGGCGAGACGGCCGCGGGGCACGCCCATCATGGTCTCGTAGTGCTCCAATTCCTCCCGCTTCTCTTCGAATACCGGCATGCGACGATTGTAACTGTGCTGGCGCCTACGGCATAATGGGGCCGCTGACATTAACCCTGCTGACACGTCAAAAGCTTCTAGTACTAACAGTTCCACAAAGGAGAGACCATGCAGAAACGCATTGCCTTTGTCGTTGGCATGATTTTCACGCTCACCATCTTTGCGGCCTGCCAGGGCGGCAAACCCAGTCCAGCAGCGTCCGCGTCGTGCGATCTCGGTGGAGGAAAGACCATCAAGACGGCCTATTCCAGCCCGCGCATGAAAGGACGTAAGATTTATGGCGACCTCGTACCGTTCGGCGAAGTCTGGCGCACCGGGGCGAACGAAGCAACCACCTTCGTTAGCAGCGGCGATGTAGTTGTTGGCGGCAAGACCGTTCCGGCAGGCAATTACACACTCTTCACGGTGCCCACCGCAGACAAATGGACCCTCGTCATCAACAAGAAGACCGGGGAATGGGGAATTCCCTATAAGTATGAAAGCGATGAACTGGCGCGCGTGGACATGAAGGCGTCGAAACTTCCTTCTCCCGTCGAGAATTTCACCATATCCTACGAGAAGTCCGGAAACGGTTGCACGATGCACATCGATTGGGAAAACACGCGCGCGTCCGTGGATATCAGCGCCAAATGAGGCATTGGGCAAATTGTTGGTTGTTGATTTTCTGATGCCGAAAGCAAAAGGAAATCCCCGCTGGTCGTTTCGCTTCTTCGACAACAGAATCAGCAACCAACAATCCCCAAGCCCAGAACGACGTTTACCAGTTCTGTCTTTGGAGCGCGGCGACGGCCAAATACCGCTTCCAGTCCGGCTTTCGCGCGTACCATCCGTAGGCCCACAGGGTGAGGAAGAAGAACATCGTGCACAGGACATTCTTGCGCTCTGCAATCTAGGCGACCGACTCCACATTGATCGGATGAAGGGCGAACAACGCGGCCACGAACAGGCTGGGGCCAAATCGGCCCGTCGCCCCCATCAGCAGCCGGAAGGGGAGGACCACATTCACCGGGTGCAGCAGGATGCTGACGAAATGACGCCCAACGGGATTCTGGCGAAACAGCGGGAAGTCCAGTTCGTGCTACATCCAGGCAAGAGGATGCCGGTTCGCTCGTTCGGGCGAAGTCAGTGCCCACCTGAAGGTTTCCCCGGTCAGACCCTGACGGATGTGCGGATTCTCCGTGACGTAACGATCGTCGTCATGGTTTACAAACGGATGGCTATTGACAGGGTTGTAGAGCGCAAGCGTGACCACCGTGAGAACCCACACGATGGGTGTGCGCTTTTCGGCTGACTCGAACAGACCCGACGAACCGCTTGCGGGTGGAATTTTAGTTGCGGGCTGCAATAGAAGGATTTAACCACAGAGGGCATGGAAGAACACCGGGGAGGAACCAGCAAAGGGAACTCGGGTAATTGTTGAATGAAACCTTTCAGCAGCAGTATCACAGGCTTCATTCAACAATTTAGATATCAACCGTACGCCTTAGCTGGCGGGCTTCCAGCGCAAGACGGGTTTCCTGGCCGCGGCAGTTTCGTCCAGCCTGGAAACTCGGGTTGAATGTGGGGCATCGAGTACGGTCTGCGGATCTTCTTCGACTTCTTCCGCGATCGACTTCATCGCTTCGATGAACAGGTCCATCTCTTCTTTGGATTCGCTCTCGGTGGGCTCGATCATGAGCGCGCCAGGAACGATGAGAGGAAACGCGGTCGTATAGGGATGGAATCCGTAATCGATGAGACGCTTGGCAAGGTCCATGGTTCGCACGCCCTTTTTCAGTTGCAGCTTGTCGCTGAAAACGACTTCGTGCATCGTCGGCGTGGAATAAGGGAGGTCGTAAGTGCCTTCGAGGCCCTTGCGAATGTAATTGGCATTGAGCACTGCATCTTCGGTAGTTTGCCTCAGACCGTCGGGGCCATTCGCCTGGATGTAAGCGAGTGCGCGCACAAACATCCCAAAGTTGCCGTAGAAAGCGCGTACTCGTCCGACCGAGTGGGGACGGTTGTAGTCGAAAGTCAGAGTGCCATCGGATTTTGTCGTCACCACCGGGGTGGGTAAGAACGGCTCGAGGCCTTTCTTAATGGCCACTGGACCGGACCCGGGACCGCCGCCGCCGTGCGGGGTTGAGAAAGTCTTGTGAAGGTTGAGGTGCATGACGTCGACGCCGAAATCTCCCGGACGCACCTTGCCGACCAGAGCATTCATGTTGGCGCCGTCCATGTAGAGAAGGCCGCCTTTGGCGTGAAGAATGTCGGCAATCTTGTGGATCTGTTGTTCGAATACGCCCAAGGTGTTGGGGTTGGTCAGCATGAGCGCCGCGACATCTTCGTTCATCTGCGACGCGAGCGCAGCGATGTCGACCATGCCCCGCGAGTCTGACTTCAGATTCTCTACGGCATAGTTCACCATCGCTGCCGTGGCTGGATTGGTCCCGTGGGCAGAATCTGGAATCAGGATCTTCTTGCGGGCGTTCCCTTTGGATTCGTGATACGCGCGAACCATCAGGAGGCCGGTCATCTCGCCGTGCGCACCGGCGGCGGGCTGCAACGTGATCGCATCCATTCCGGTGATTTCGATCAGTTGCTCGCTCAGAGTCTTGATGATGTACAGCGCACCCTGGGAAATCGATTCGGGTTGGTAGGGGTGACCGTTCGCGATTCCCTCTACACGCGCAACCGCCTCATTCACCCTCGGGTTGTACTTCATGGTGCAGGAACCCAGAGGATACATGCCAAGGTCGATGGCGTAGTTCCACGTGGAAAGACGGGTGAAATGGCGGATAATTTCGATCTCGCTCACTTCTGGCATGTTGCCGAGATCTTTTCTTTCCGAGGCGCCCAGAAGTTTGGCGGTATCTGCTTCCGGCACGTCGAGGGGAGGCAACTTCCAGGCGGCTTTCCCGGCTGATGATTTCTCGAAGATCAGTCCCTCATTTTGGTTGACCTGGAGCGTCGCCTTGCGAGGCGTGTGCTTCATCGCGCCACCTCTTCCGCTTCTTCTCTGGCGGGTCGCACCGAACGCTCGCTTTCGGCGACCACTCCCACGGCAGTATCGATCGCACTGCGCGTAGTCAACTCGGTACAGCACCACAAGGCGGCGTTCCCCAGTTCGGGATAGAACTTCTTCAGCGGCAGGCCGCCGACCATCTTGTGCCCAAGCAACCGGCCGTTAATGGCGTAGGGATCTTCGGTGGTTTGCACCACGAACTCATTGAAGCGAGGCGTGCCGTCAAACAGGACCTTGCCGGGCTTAGCGAACTGCGATGCCGCGTAGGCCGTCTTCGCAAGATTTTGTTTGGCTAATTCTCTGAGACCCACTTTACCGTACACATTCATGAAGATGTTGACCATCAGCGCTACCAGCGCCTGGTTGGTGCAGATGTTCGACGTCGCCTTTTCGCGCCGGATGTGTTGTTCGCGGGTCGCAAGCGTGAGCACGAAGCCGCGTCTACCCTGCTTATCGACAGTCTGTCCCACGAGTCGCCCGGGCATTTGGCGCACATATTTCTCACGCGTGGCGATGACACCGCAATAAGGACCGCCGAATCCGAGAGGCACGCCGAAAGACTGCGCCTCCATAGCGACGATGTCTGCCTGACGCGGGGGTTCCACGATTCCGAGCGAGACTGCTTCCGCGATCGAGACCACCAGCATCGCGCCGCGCTTGTGGACGATCTCGGCAATCGCATCGACGTCTTCGATCGTGCCGAAGAAGTTCGGTGACTGCAGCAGGACGCACGCGGTTTCAGGAGTGATCGACTTCTCCAGTTCTTTCAGGTCGAGCCGGCCATCGTCGGTGAAACCGGCGACCAATAGCGGCATGCCCTGATGGGTCGCGTAGGTCGCCAGGACCTCGCGGTACTCAGGGTGCAGGCTGCGCGCTACCACCACCGACCGTCTGCCCGTGAGGCGCACCGCCATCATCACAGCTTCGGCTGCTGCCGTTGAGCCGTCGTACATGGAGGCATTCGCCACTTCCATGCCAGTCAGTTCGCAGATCATGGTCTGGAATTCAAAGATGGATTGCAGCGTGCCTTGGGAAATCTCGGCTTGGTACGGCGTGTACGCGGTCAAGAATTCGCCACGCGAGATCAACGAATCAATGATGACGGGACGGTAATGGAAATAAGCGCCAGCACCCAGAAAGCTGGTATAGTCTTCGCCGTTTTCGCGCGATCGTTGGCGGAAGAAGTTGACGATTTCCGATTCGGCCATCTGGCGCGGAATGTTCAGATCGCGGGTCAGCCGATACTCAGCCGGAATGGGCGCAAACAGATCGTCGACCGAACGAAGTCCGATTGCCTTCAGCATGGCTTCGCGGTCGGCTGGCGATTTAGGCAAATAGCGCATAAGGAGTTATATAGATGTGTCCGGAGGTGTTTCGGATTGTGAGCGCCGTGCTGCGGTTTGAGTCATGAGCAAATTGGAGCCAAATTCTGGACGGCCGCTGCCGATTTGCGGTCTTTCTGGGTGCCGGTCGACTGGCCCCCCAGCCTGCAGTCTGAAATCGCAGATCCTTAATTCTAGTGTCCTGCCTCTTCAGCTACAAATTTCTCGTAGTCCGCGGCCGAGAGCAGGCGATCCGGTTCACTCGGATTTTTCAGTGTGATCTTCACCATCCACGAACCGTGCGCATCTTTATTTACCTTCTCGGGCGATGCGGCCAGGTCCTCGTTGACCTCGGTCACGGTACCGGACGCGGGAGCGAACAAGTCCGACACGGCTTTCACCGACTCGACAGTTCCAAACGTTTTGCCGGCGGTGAGTTCCGCGCCCACTTTCGGGGTCTCGACGAACACAATGTCCCCCAGGGACTGTTGCGCGTAGTCCGTGATGCCAATCGTGCCGGTAGTTCCGTTCACCTGAATCCACTCGTGCTCTTTTGTGTATTTGCGATCTGCGGGGTAGGCCATAAAAGCTTCTAGCTCCTAGCGAAATCCTCAGTGCTGCTCTTTGTCCTCTGTGGTTAAGCGCTCTTCTTCGGGCGCTTGTAAAACGGCGTCGGCACCACAACCGCTCCCACGCCTTGACCGCGAACCTCTACCTTCACTGCCGAGCCTACTGCGGCGAATTCCACCGGCACATATGCCAACGCGATGTTCTTCTTCAGGAACGGCGCGGGAGATCCGCTGGTTACGCAGCCGATCTCGCGGCCACTGTCGTCGAGCACTTTGTAGTCATCGCGGGCGATGCCTCGTTCCACCATTTCCAGGCCGACCAATGTTCGCTTCACGCCCGCGGCTTTCGCTTTCTCGAGCGCGCCCCGGCCTACGAATTCCGCCTTCTCCACCCTGCAGAAGCGGTCGAGGCCCGCTTCCCAGACATTAATCGTATCGGAAATCTCATGGCCGTAAAGCGGAAGCTTGCCTTCGAGACGCAGCGTGTTGCGCGCTCCGAGTCCGCAAGGAACGACGCCAAATTCCTTACCCGCCACCAGAATTTCATTCCACACACGTGCGCTGGTGGCTTCATCGGCGGGGACGTAAATCTCAAAGCCGTCTTCGGCCGTGTACCCGGTGCGGCCCATCAGGATATTGTTCAGTCCACAGACCTGGCCCCGCGTCACCCAGTAAAACTTTACGGAGCTAAGATCGGCGTCAGTGAGCTTCTGCAGCAGATTGACTCCCTTCGGTCCCTGGATCGCAATCTGGGTGTAATCGTCTGAAAGATTCTCGACGGCACAGTCGAACTGGCCGGTGTTGTCCCGCACCCAGCTGAAATCTTTCTCGCGCGTGCCGGCGTTGATGACGAGAAGATACTCGTCCTCAGCGAGGCGGTGGACGATTACGTCGTCGACAAAGGTTCCCTGGGGATAAAGCAGCGCGGAGTACTGCGCCTGGCCGACAGCCAGCCGCGACGCATCATTCATGGAGATGTGCTGCACCGCGGCCAGCGCCTGCGGCCCGGCCAGGCGAATGTCTCCCATGTGGCTGACGTCGAAGATGCCTACGCCGGTGCGCACAGCCATGTGCTCGGAAATGATTCCGCCGCCCAGTGACGCGGGATACTCCACCGGCATGTCCCAGCCGTTGAATTCCACCATCTTCGCACCCATCTGGCGGTGGACGGTGTTTAAGGCAGTTTTGCGGATGGCTGGCGTCGCCTCAACCGAAGACAAAATAAACCTCAATCAGCGGGCAGTGGCTGGCCTGCCGGGATAGGTGTGACTGATTACCGTATCACGCGGTTTTTCTGCGGGTCAAACGAAAGAGGCTTTACCGCAGTGGGCACAGAGGAACACAGAGGATTAGGGCTTCCTCGGTGTAACCCTGTGTCCTCTGTAGTTAGGATTTTGAGTTTATCTCCCGAACTGGACGGTTACCCGAGCCCCTGCGGCCACGTGCGTGCCGGCGGGGGGAGACTGCTGCCGGGCAACACCGCTGCCAACGGCATCGAGCTCCAGGCCGATGTCCTGGGCTGACTCAACGGCGCCGCGGACGGTCTTGCCTACGAACGTCGGCACTTCGATTCCGCCTTGCTCGACGTCGAGGACAACGGTTCCAGTAGAAGGCAATTTTAATTGCGTCGAGGCTGCTGCATCCGGTGGCTTGGCGGGAACTTCTTGGCTGCCCACTGCATTAGCCGGATCAGGCGGGACGGGCTCGCGCATGGCCGCTTGCACAACGTTTGCCTCGCCGCCGGCACTCGCGGGCGTCGGCGCCCGCGCCACACTGGGCTTCGTCGATGCGGATGTATCGCCGTTCACTTCCGCGGTCTCCAAAGTCTCGCCCGGATGATCGGGAGTGCCTTCTTCCAAATCCTTGTCTTTCGTCTTCGCCAGCAACAGCTGATGCTGTGGGGCCAGTGGCATGTCATGCGGCACGTGGAGGTACTCGAGTACCTGCTGCGAGATGCGGCGGAACACTGGCGCTGAGATCTGGCCGCCCTGGTGGAGTCCGACAGCCGAGTCGAGAATCACTGCGACCACGATCTGGGGATTGTTCACCGGAGCGAATCCGGCAAACGATCCGATGTATTTTGTCTTCGAATAGACTCCCGTGGCCGGATCGACCTTCTGCGCGGTGCCGGTCTTGCCCGCCGAGCTGTAGCCTTCGAGAATCGCTTTGCGGCCGGTGCCTTCAAGCACGACTTTCTGCATCATGGAGCGCATTTCAGCGGCCGTGAAGGAAGAAATCACGCGATGCGACGCGCCGGGATGAAACGCGACCGTCTGCGGCGTTCCCTTTGGCTGCACGGTTCCGGCAACGATGCGCGGCGCGACCCATACTCCGTCGTTGGCGAAGGTCGAGATCAGCCCCGCGAGCTGCATCGGCGAGATGCCGATTTCCTGGCCCATCGAGATCGCGGCGATCGACACCTTCGACCAGCGACTGACCGGCTTGGTCAGACCGCGAGTTTCGCCGGGGAGCTCGATTCCCGTCTGCTGTCCAAACCCGTAGGCGCGGATGTATTTGTAAAAGCGATCTTCGCCTAAACGGAGCGCAATTTTGATCGCGCCAACGTCACTCGATTCGGCAAGTACGCCCCACACCGGCAACAGGCCATGAGGCTTCGAGTCGCGAATCCGCATGCCGTTGTAGACGATCGCGCCCATCTGGCAATCGAACACTTCGTCGGGATTGGTGACCTTCTCTTCGAGCGCAGCGGAAATGGTCACCAGCTTGAAGGTTGAACCCGGCTCGTAGACGTAACTCACGGCGCGGTTGGTAAGCGCACCGGGAGTAATCTGCTTGCGAAGATTCGGATTGAACGTCGGCCGGTTGGCGAGAGCCAGAATCTCTCCGGTGTGCGGGTTCTCGACAATCACTGTGCCCGCGATTGCCTGGGTATCGTGAATCGCCTGGTCCAATTCTTTCTCGGCAATGTACTGGATATTCTTGTCGACCGTCAGGACCAGATTGTCGCCAGGGTCCGGTTGAGTCTCAACATCCGCAAACCACTGTCTGCGCGCATCGACCGAGATGAACATTTTCCCCGGGCGCCCACGCAGTTGATCGTCAAACTCGTGCTCGATGCCGCTTTGGCCCGAATCTTCCATTCCCACAGAACCGAGCACCTGCGCAGCAAGATCGCGCGCCGGGTAGAAGCGCTTCGGCTCTTTCTGGAAATGAATCCCTTGCAGTTTCAGGGAATTGATGCGCTGGATGGTTTCGTCACTGGCCTTGCGCGCCACCCAGCAGAAAGTCCTGTGAGCGCGGCAATCCGCCAGCACAACGTTGTAGTCATCGCCGGTGATGCGCGTGATGAGCGAAACCGCCGTGGGAAGATCCTTAACCTCGGTGGGTACGGCGAACGCGGAATCGACCAGAACTGACATGGCCAACTCGTGGCCGGCGCGGTCGTAGATCACGCCGCGCTTGGCGGCCAGCGGAATCGCGCGCTGCTGCTGGTGCCCAGCTTGTTTGACGAATTTGCCGTAGCTGAAAATCTGGAGGAAGACCAGGCGTCCGCAGATTGCGACGCACCAGAACACCAGTACAGCGCCCAGGATGTGGAGGCGGGAGTTCTTGCCGGGAGTAGAGTTGCTCGCCATTGTCGCCGCTCTCTAAAAAGCCTTGTCATTCCGACGGGCGCGAAGAGCACAAGGGCAGGAGAGGAGCCTGCTTTTCCTCGAGGCCGACAAACAGCAGATTCCTCGTCGCTCCGCTCTTCGGAATGACAACCGGCTAATCTACAAACATCACAGACAAACATGGCGGCCCACGTAAAAACAGGCCGCCGCCGAGGTGCAGCCGAGCTTTGCTCGGGCCGTCCAGGTCAAGGACCCGGACCCACAGAGATCTACCGAGACAATTTCCGCCTAAACTTTCCGACGCAAGTTGACCAGGGCGATCACTTACTGCCCCGGGATCACCATAACCGGAACAGCGCTCGCCATGACTGGACCTTGGCCATCGCCTGCGGTGGTGTCCATGCGAATCACCTGTCCCGGTTCCGGTGGGACCAGGCCGATGCGCCGGGCCAGCACGTCAATGCGTTCAGGATCGCGCAAGGAGGCATCTTCAAGACGCAGTGCATGATTCATCTCAGTGCGCTCAGAAAGTTCCCGCTTGGCCGATTCGATTTGGTAGCCGTACTCGATCGCCTTGAAGTGCTGCCAGGCATAAGTAAAGACCAGCAAGAACAGGCAAGCCAGCGCGGTGCCAAACTGTTTCATCTCGCGGTTTCGCCGCGGATCTTCTACCTTGACCAGACGCGAGTTGTCGATCGCCTTGGAGAAGTAGATCTCGGGTGTACCTGTCCAAATCGACCGACGCCCTGTGTCCGGAACCGCACCGCGAATTGTCGCCGCTGCTGCTGCCATGTTATGCCGCCCCCATGAGAACCTGGTCACCCTGCATCAATGGAAGCTGCATGGCGAAAATCGCATGCAGCTCTTGTTCGACGACGATCTCCTGCTGTTGCGACTCCTGTCGGACTCGCTCTACCGTTGCCATCAGATCACTGATCAATGTGCCTGTGTGCATTCCGCTACCTCAAATTGGATTCCTACCACGGAACCCGGTACAGCAGCTTTCAGCTTTTCTTTCTTGCCGGCGGATCTCTGTCCGCTCGGTCGAACCTGAATCTTGGCCCGGCACCCCGTAACAGCTGTGCCGGGAACTCCGGCAGGTTTTCCGGAGCCGAACTTTTTCAAACCATTGCTAAACTCTTTCCGCTGCTCGCAATTTCGCGCTGCGTGCCCGCGGATTGCGATCGCTCTCTAGTTCAGTTGCCGTTACCGGCTTCTTGGTTAGAACTCGAAAGTGCTTGTCCTTTATCGCGCCCTCGCGGAAGGCATCCTTTACGATGCGATCCTCCAACGAGTGAAAACTGATCACCACGACTCTCCCACCTGGCTTCAGAATCCGCGGCACCGCTTCGAGCAGAGCCCGCAGGTCGTCCAGTTCGCGGTTTACGAAGATTCGAAGAGCCTGAAAAGTCCTAGTCGCGGGATGAATTCTTCGCTCAGCCTGATTCATTGGCCGGGCCGCGGCTGATATGACATCCGCAAGATGTGCGGTAGATCGTATCGGCCGCGACCGGCAAATGGCTCTGGCGATTCTCCGCGACCTCCTTTCCTCTCCGAATTCGTAAATCACATCG
>Ga0209006_10001566_pt1 | contig 20759 bp, 15 predicted proteins | sample JacPin_JW_Ref_O2_FD_188567 | JGI IMG/M metagenome (GOLD analysis project Ga0209006, IMG submission 188567) | Forest soil microbial communities from Algoma, Ontario, Canada - Jack Pine, Ontario site 1_JW_Ref_O2 (SPAdes) (version 2) | ecosystem: Environmental > Terrestrial > Soil > Boreal...
CTGTCGAGCCGAACCGCTTTCGGGCGCAGTCCGGCATGCGCAATTTTGTCGATCGCAACCAGCGTATCGTATGTGTCCACCAGCAAGATGTTGTGCTCGGGGAACAACCGGTCAAATCGGCGATACGCCTGCTCCTCGTCGGCGCACGCCATCACGAACGAATGCGCCATGGTGCCAAACACAGGAATATTAAAAAGCCGTCCCGCCTGTAAATTCGAAGTTCCACTACATCCGCCAATATATGCCGCGCGCGCGGCGAGCACTCCAGCCTCGGGACCGTGCGCACGCCGCGAGCCGAATTCCACTACGCGCCGACCCTGTGCAGCGGCCGCCACTCGCGCGGCTTTCGACGCGATCATGGTTTGAAAGGTGAGAGTTGACAGGAGAAATGTTTCGACAATTTGCGCTTCGATAATCGGCGCAGAGATTCTAAGCATCGGCTCTTCGGCGAAAACCGGTGTGCCTTCGGGCATCGCCCAAACTTCGCCATGAAAGCGAAATTCACGCAGGTAATCGAAAAACTCGCCGCTGATTCGGCCAAAGACCGGCTGCTCCCGGAGATAAGCGATTTCTTCGTCGCGGAAGCGCAGGTTCTCCAGATACTCCAGCGCCTGCTCCAACCCTGCCGACAAAAGGAAGCTCCGCTCCAGCGGGAGAGAGCGCACGAACAATTCAAAGGTAGCGTTGCCGGTTAAGTTGTTCTCGAAATACGCGGCCGCCATAGTGAGTTCGTACAAGTCGGCCAATAGTGCGGAATGGGAGAGTGGCTGGGCCATTTGTCTCAGTCTTATTGTATCGAGCCGGGAAGAGTTGCCGGAAGACGGCACACAAAAAGAACAGAGCGATTGTTACTGCGAGGCAAGCTAGTCTCGTTCATGGGAAAGCAACAATTTCGCCGCGGAGCGATCACAAACCGAGTTGCAGCTTCGCCGCTTCCGACATCAACCCCATATGCCATGCGGGTTCGAAGACCACGTCCACCTGCACTTCTTTTACTTCGGGCAGCTGTGAAAGTTTCCTTTGCACATCGGCTTTGAGAACGTCGCCCATGCCGCAACCGGGCGCGGTCATCGACATCTTGACCTGAATCCTGTTGCCACCTTCATCGCGAGGCGTAACCACGCAGGAATAAATCAAGCCCAGGTCCACGATATTGACGGGAATTTCCGGATCGTAAACCGTCTTCAACTGATCCCACACCATCTGTTCGCTGAACGCGCCTTCCAGCGCCGGTTTCAAAGCTTCCGCGTTCGAGAGACCCAGCGCATCGGCGTCCTTTCCATCAATGCGGCACATGTAGCCGAGGTCAGTCGAGACGGTGTAGCTTCCGCTAAACGATTGCATGATCCGCACCGGCGTACCGGCCGGAAGCGTGCCGCGCGAGCCGCTGGGAATTTGCACCACTTCGCAGTCGCGATTCAGCGTGATAGGAATTGCCGTCATTAAAACAAGTCTTTCCGACTTGAGCTCACTCCGTCGAAACCGCGTCGTGCTGCCCCGCCAGCGCCGCTTGCAGCGTGTGCCAGGCAAGGGTCGCGCATTTCACCCGCGTCGGAAATTCAGAAACTCCCGAGAACACCGCAAGCTTGCCCAAATCCGATTCCTTCCCATCCGTCCCGGTCACCAGTTTGTGAAACTTTTCGAACAGCGCCGAAGCTTCCTGCTTGCTCTTACCCTTCACAATCTGCGTCATCATCGACGCAGACGCCTTGGAAATCGCGCATCCCGATCCCTTGAATCCAATGTCGCGGATGGCGTCGCCTTCCATGTCCAGATACACGGTGAAGTGATCGCCGCACAGAGGATTGTATCCCTCCGCGCTGCGGTTCACAGCCGCCGGCTGCTTGAAGTTCCGCGGCGTCTTGCTGTGCTCCAGAATCACTTCCTGATAAAGTTCCCGCAAATCGGCCATCAGGCAAATACCTCTCTCACCTTTTCGATGCCCGCGGCCAGCGCATCGATCTCTTCTTTTGTGTTGTAAACGGCAAATGAGGCGCGCGCCGTCGCGGGTATTCCAAACCGTTCCATCACCGGTTGCGCGCAATGGTGCCCCGTACGCACCGCAATCCCCTGCTGGTCGAGAATCGTCCCGATATCGTGCGGATGCACATCGTCCATCACGAAAGAAAGCGCGCCGGTCTTTTCTTTGGCCGTGCCGATAATGCGTACACCGGGAATCCCTGAAATCGTCTTCGTCGCATACGCCAGCAACTCGTGTTCATGCGCTTCAATCCGCGCGATTCCCAGACGATTCATATATTCGATGGCCGCGCCCAGCCCAATCACTCCCGCCACATCCGGCGTGCCCGCCTCAAACTTATAGGGCAACTTGTTATATGTCGTCTTCTTGAACGTGACAGAACTGATCATGTCGCCGCCGCCCTGGTAGGGAGGCATGGCCTCCAGCAGCGCCGCCTTGCCGTAAAGCACTCCGATGCCCATGGGCCCATACATCTTGTGGCTGGAGAAGGTATAGAAATCGCAATCGAGCGCCTGTACGTCAACTCGCAGGTGAGGAACCGCCTGCGCTCCATCGACCAACACAGGAATATTCCTGCGATGCGCCATTTCGACGATTGCGCTAATGGGATTAATGGTTCCCAGGGCATTGGAAACGTGCGCCACCGCGACAATCTTCGTCCGCGGGCTCAAAAGTGTTTCAAACTCATCGAGCAGCAACTCGCCGCGATCGTTGATAGGAGCAACTTGCAGCCGCGCGCCTTTTTCTTCGCAGAGGATCTGCCAGGGAACGATGTTCGAGTGGTGCTCCATCGCGGTGATCAGAACTTCGTCGCCCGCGCCCACGTTAGCCCGGCCATAGGTCTGCGCCACCAGATTGATGCCTTCGGTCGTACCCCGCGTAAAGACAATTTCCCGCGCATCCGCGGCGTTCACAAATTTCTGCACAACAGCGCGAGCATGATCGTGGCCTTCCGTCGCCAGACCGGACAGGAAATGCACCCCGCGATGAATATTGGAATTCTCGCCTTCGTAATAGCCCGACATGGCATTAATGACCGCTCGCGGCTTTTGCGACGTCGCCGCGTTGTCGAGGTACACAAGCTTCTTCCCGTGAACCGTTCGCGACAAGATCGGGAAATCCTTGCGGACCTCGTTCACATCGAAGCCTGCGGTTTCCGGCCGTCGATCGCGGGTTTCGTGCAGCGTGTCCGTTACTGCGCTCATCCGACCTCCTCCCAATGCAACTCGCGCTCACCCAGCTTTAGTTCGCCCGCACTTTCTCCGGAACCTTGCAGAAAGCTCGACAAAGATTCGTCAATCAACTTCTCAACATAATTTCGCGCCGCGCCGGGCTTCATGCGGTCAAGGCACTCTCCGGCAAACGCCGACAGCAGTAATTTGCGCGCGGCAGATTCTTCAATACCCCGCGACCGCAGATAAAACAGGGCAACCTCGTCGATCTGCCCGATGGTCGCACCGTGCGTGCATTTCACGTCGTCGGCGTAAATCTCCAGCTGCGGCTTGGTGTCGATTCGCGCGTTGTCGGAAAGCAGCAAGTTGCGGTTAGTCTGTTTGGCGTCGGTCTTCTGCGCGTCTTTGTGAACGATGATGCGGCCGTGAAACACGCCATGCGCATGATCGTTCAAAATGCCGTTATAAAACTGCCGGCTGCCGCAGTGCGGACTGGCGTGCTCCACCAGCATGTAGTTGTCCAGATGCTGTTCGCCCGTGCCTGCAAACAGGCCGTTGATTAGGCATTCTCCCCCGTCTCCCGCCAGAACCGGATGCACATTGTTCCGCACAATCGCTCCGCCGAGCAGTACCGAATGCGAAGAAACATTCGCGCCTCTTCCCTGCTGCATGCGCAGCGTGGAAATATTGAAAGCCTGCCGATTCTCCCGCTCCAGCATGTAGTGCGAAACTATCGCTCCGTCGCCTGCGACCAGTTCCGTTGCCGTATTGCAAAAACTCACGCTCTCATCGAGCGAGATGTAATCTTCAACCACCGTGACTTCGCTTTCCGCGTCGGCCACGATCAGATTGCGTGGATGGCTCATGAGCGGAGACTGCTCAGAAGAATTTCCGGTGGACACAAACAGCAGATGAATGGGCCCGTCAACGACTGTGCCACGGGCCACGTGGACGTACCCCCCATCTCCCGCAAACGCTGTGTTCAGCGCCGAGAACGCGTCCCGCTGAATGTTGAGATAGCGCCCGAGATGACGCTCCACCGACACCGGATCTTTCTCGATTTGCGCCGCCAGACTGTTCACTTTAACGCCAGAAGGCAAACTCGCAAACGAAGACAACGTCGCCGAGAAATTCCCGTTGACGAAAACTAGTTGGCAAATCGCTTCAGAGATGCCGTGCCCTCCAAGTTCACGTTTCGAAACGGAGGTCTCGCTCTTGTCAGCCAGGCGGAAAGAAGACTTCGCGATCGCCGAGACATTGGTAAATCTCCAGTCTTCGTCGCGCGTCGTCGGAAACCCGACTTCGCAAAAGCGCGCGAATGCCTCGTCGCGCAGCTTCCGCAGCCAGCCCAGGTCTCGCCCCGCGGCATGCTTGGTGTACTCGGTGAAATTCTCCAGATAGCTCTGCAACTGTTCGGTTGTCGTAATCATTTATCTCTTATCTCTTGTCTCTAGCCAATCTTCATTTGAGCCTTCGAGCGCCGCCCCGGCGCCCGTCTTCGCCTAGGCCAGCATCGCCTGCCGCGCTTCGTGCTCGTACACATATCCTTTTTCTTCCAGCTCCAGCGCCAGCTCTTTGCCGCCCGAGCGCACGATCCGCCCATCGACCAGCACATGCACGAAATCCGGAACGATGTAGTTCAGCAGCCGCTGATAATGCGTCACCACGAGCATGGCTCGATCCTTATTGCGCAGCGCGTTGACCCCCTTGGCCACAATTTTCAACGCATCGATGTCGAGCCCCGAATCCGTCTCGTCCAAAATCGCCAGCCTGGGCTCCAGCACGGCCATCTGGAGAATCTCGTTGCGCTTTTTCTCTCCGCCGGAAAATCCTTCGTTCACCGAGCGGCTCATCAGCTTGTCATCCATTTCCAGCAGCTTCAGCTTCTCGCGGAACATGGGCAGAAAATCCATCGCATCCATTTCATCTTCGCCCTTATACTTGCGAATCGCATTCAGCGCCGACCGCAGAAAATAAGCGTTGCCAATGCCGGGAATCTCCACCGGATATTGAAACGCCAGAAAGATCCCTTCGCACGCGGCTTCTTCCGGCTTCATCTCCCACAGATCTTTCCCGTTGTAAACCGCCTGTCCCGCGGTCACCTCATAGGCTGGGTGGCGCGACAGCACCTGCGCCAGCGTGCTCTTGCCCGAACCATTCGGGCCCATAATCGAATGCACTTCGCCCGCATTGATGGTGAGATCGATCCCCTTCAAAATCTCGTGGCCCTCGACGCTGGCATGCAAATTCTTGATTTCCAGTAAGCTCATTCTCTGCCCTTCTTTGATTTTCGTATTCGATTTACGGGTGCCCCATTTCTCGCGCGCTCTCGGCGCGAGAAGTGGGGACTCGGCGATTATCCAACGCTGCCTTCCAGGCTCACGCCCAGCAATTTCTGCGCTTCCACCGCAAACTCCATGGGCAGCTCTTTAAACACGCGTTTGCAGAATCCATTCACAATCATGGAAACCGCATCCTCCGCGCTCAGCCCGCGCTGCCGCAGATAAAAAAGCTGATCCTCGCCAATCTTTGAGGTAGACGCTTCATGCTCCATCCGCGCCGTCGAATTGCGCACCTCGATATATGGAAACGTGTGCGCCCCGCATTTGTCGCCGATGAGCAGCGAATCGCACTGCGTATAGTTACGCGCCCCAGTCGCACCCTTCATGATCTTCACCTGGCCGCGATAAGTATTCTGTCCGTGCCCGGCAGAGATGCCCTTGGAAACAACCGTGCTGCGGGTGTTCTTGCCGATGTGGATCATCTTCGTCCCGGTATCGGCCTGCTGGCGATTATTGGTCAGCGCCACCGAATAGAATTCGCCCACCGAGTTATCACCCTGCAAAATGCAGCTCGGATACTTCCATGTAATAGCCGACCCAGTCTCAACCTGCGTCCAGGAAATCTTCGAATTCACGCCCTGGCATTTACCGCGCTTCGTCACGAAGTTATAAATCCCGCCCTTGCCTTCTTTATCGCCCGGATACCAATTCTGTACGGTCGAATACTTAATCTGCGCATTATCCATCGCCACCAACTCCACCACTGCCGCGTGCAGCTGATTCTGATCGCGAATCGGCGCAGTGCAGCCTTCGAGATAACTGACGTAAGCTCCTTCATCGGCAATAATCAACGTCCGCTCGAACTGCCCCGTATCGGCTGCGTTGATGCGGAAATAAGTCGACAACTCCAAAGGACATCGCACTCCCTTGGGCACATAAACAAACGATCCGTCCGTGAACACCGCCGCATTCAGCGCGGCAAAAAAATTATCCGTGTGAGGAACCACCGATCCCAGATATTTCTGGATCAGTTCCGGATGCTTCTGTACTGCTTCCGAGAACGAACAAAAAATCACGCCGATCTCGCTCAGTTTCTCCTTGAACGTGGTTCCCACCGAGACGCTGTCAAACACCGCATCCACGGCCACGCCCGCCAGCCGCTTCTGCTCCAGCAATGGAATGCCGAGCTTTTCGTACGTGCGCAGAATCTCCGGATCCAGGTCTTCCAGCTTCTCCAGATTCACCTTCTTCTTCGGCGCGGAGTAATAAACGATCTCCTGATAATCGATGGGCGGATACGTAATGTTCGCCCACTTGGGCTCGGCCTCGGCCTTTTCCAGCGACTGCCAATGCTTCAGCGCCTTCAACCGCCATTGCAGCATGAACTCCGGCTCATTCTTCTTGGCCGAGATAATGCGAACGGTTTTTTCGTCAAGACCTTTGGGAACGCGCTCTTCCTCAATGTCGGTGATGAAACCCCACTTGTAATCCTGCTCCGCAAGGTTGCGAATTGTCTCAAGATTGCTGCTGCTCATTGCATGCTCCCGGAAATGATTTCGATACCTGGAACCAGTTGCCCGCGCACATTCTTAATCTCTACCAACTGCAAAGGATGTAGAAGTTCCGCCAGCGTCACTTTTTCCAGTGCCCCGCGCACTACTGCGCTCACAATGCGCTGATTGCTCTTGATGGGACACGACCGCTCCACCTCGCACATTCCCACTCCGTCGCTGCATTCGGTGAGCGCAATTGGACCCTCAATGGCCACTATGATGTCCGCCACGGAAATCTGATCCGCCTTTTTCGCCAGGCTATATCCGCCTTTGATGCCCCGATGCGACGTGAGGAGACCGCTCTCCAAAAGCTTCTTCAAAACCTTGCTCACGGTGGGCAGCGGCAGCTTCGATTCGACCGCCAAATCACGTGACGTGCGCAACGCCGCTGACCCATCGCGAGCCATATAGGTCATCAGAACCACGCCGTAATCCGTCAATTTGCCGAGTCGAATCATGGGCTTGAGCGGTCCGCTAAATAGGACTGATTCAGTATGTTTTATTCTAGACCGTTTCAGTACTGATTTCAAGCTAAGCGAGACGTTTCCGCGGAATCACCTTCAGGAGAGGCTGGTTTGGAGGCCCGGTTTGGTGCCAGAGCGACCGGAATCTCCGATCTACCCTGTGTTCCTCTGTGGCCCCTGTGTTTAAGGTTTTGATTTTCTCTGGATTCTAGCTCTTGCCCACCAGCTCCCGTTGCTGGCTCGGCTCGTACTCGACAATATAGCCGGCCACCGCGCTGGCGGCCACCGTCAGCGGCGATGCCAAATACATCTGTCCCGGCCCGCTGCGCCCGGGGAAATTCCGGTTCTGCGCGCTGATCACAACCTGATCCGGCCGCGTGGAAACTCCCGGCCCCGCATTGATGCACGCTCCGCAACTCGGCTCAATCACCTGCGCTCCCGCCTTTTGGAACACTTCCAGGTACCCGCGCCGCAGGCAATACTCGCGCGTCTCCTGCGAGCCAAACTGAATGTAAAACTTTACCGAATCAGCCACGCGCTTGCCTTGCTTCAGGGCATCGGCCAGCACCGCCGCATACATATCCATGTCTTCATTCTTGCCCGCAGTGCACGTCCCGCCATAGGCGATCTCGACCGGCACGGGCGTATTCAGATCGCGAATATATTTGCCATTGCCGGGATCGCCCGGCGTCGCCACCATCGGATGAATCTCATCCGCATCCAACTCAATGACATGCGCATACTCCGCATCCGGATCGCTATACAAGCCGGCGATCATGGCCTCGGCCTTGGCGCGATCCATCTTGCGCCGCTCCACCAAAAAATCGACAGCCTTTTTATCCGGCGCAACAATCCCCGTAAAGCCGCCAATCTCCGCCGCCATGTTGGTCATGGTCGCGCGTTCATCGACGCTGAGTTCCTCAATCGCCTCGCCAGCGTATTCCATGACCTTGGCCAGCGCCCTGCCGCTGCGCACGTACTCGAGGCTCAGAATCTTCAGAATGAAATCTTTCGCCGTCACATTCGCCTGCCGCTTTCCCCGAATCACAACCTTCACCGACTCGGGAACTTTCACTCGCACGTCTTTCGTAATCCAGGAATTGAAAACGTCGGTCGTGCCAATGCCAAACGCCACGCAACCAATCGCACCCACGTGCGGCGTATGCGAATCGGAGCCAATATTCAACTGCCCCGGCAGCGCGTAACTCTCCAGCACAATCGAATGGCAAATTCCTTCCGAACCTTTCCGGTCTTTCAGTTCGCCGTGCAGCTTGATTCCCTGCTTGGCCGCGAAATCCTGCTGCTTGATCTTGAGTTGCATAGCCAGATCGAGAAGGCCAAGTTTTTTCTTCTCTTCCGAAATCACCTCGTCGAGAAATGTCAGATGATCGCGAAAGAAAATAATGCTGGAAGCGTCATTAACCTTCGCGTCCTTGCCCACATACCGCTCAAAGAAAATCGCCGCCATGGGCGTCACATATTCATGGCTGAACCGCAGATCGGCCCGAGCAAAGCCCGTATCCCCCGGCTTCACCGCCGCAACGCCGGGTTCGCCTTTTTCATTCAGCATGTGCCGCGCAAAAATCTTCTCCGCCACAGTCATCGCTCGTGTGGAGCGGGCACTCTTGCCCGCTACTTCAATGGGAGGCAAAAAAACTTTCCCCTGCATCCGCGCCACATTAAACGGAAACAGTCCCCCATACTCAATCACCTGCCGCGTAATCTCATCTTCGCCCGCGGTGAACTCGCGCAGCGGAATGTCTTCGCCGCCGCGAATTTTGTCTATCAAAGAAAAGTTAGTCGAAGTCAGCAGCCCCAGGTTCTGGCAGTTCTGCTTGTAAATGCGCTCGATATTCTCCGCAATCACCACCTGAATTCCAGCACACATCTCCGCGTAAGGTGATTGTTCGCGGCTGGAACCCTTCCCTCGCCGCTTGCCGCTGATCGCGCACACAAATCCGCCCCGCTTCACATCGCCCCGCCCAATCGGCATAACATTGCCGCACTTCAACCCCAGGTAAGGAATCTCGCCCAGCGTCTCATCGAAATAAAAACAGTAGTGCGCGGGCGTAATCTCGTCGGTGGAAATATCGTCGCGCAGCTTGGGATTGTTCGCCGGATTTTTGGTGTCCCAGGGTAGGTCCTCACCGGCCAGTTGGCGCTTGATGAGTTCTGGGTCTTCGGTGAGAAAAAGAATGCGGCCTTGCAGCCGCACATGGTCGGGACGTTTTTCGATTTTGCGTTCTAAAAGTGATTGAATCACGGCAACCCTGCGGAATCAGGAATAAGGACAGCCAATCGGCGCCAATCCTCTAGTCATTGTAGCGCGCGGGAGAAGCGGGTGATACCCAGCCCCTGTGAACCTCTGTGTCCTCGTGTTAAAGATTCTGACAACCTACACCGGAAAGGCAGCCGGAACGTCCCGAAACCTACCTCTGGTATTCGCTAAGCGCAGGCAAAGGTTCCAAGCCTCGCCCCGCAAAGATCTCACGAAACTCGGCGATCAGCGCCTCATGCACCAATCCATTCGAGGCCAGCGTCTCTCGGCTGTTAATTTCAAACGCCGAGCCATCGAAGCGGCTTACTTTCCCACCAGCCTCTTCGACGATCAAAGCACCCGCCGCAGTATCCCACGGATTGAGATTGAACTCCCAAAATCCATCGAAGCGTCCGCAAGCCACGTTGCACAAATCCAGCGCCGCTGATCCCGCGCGCCGCACTCCATGCGTCCGCAGCGTGATCTGGTGATAAAAATAAATGTTTGGATTCTTGTGCCGCTTGTGGCTGGGGAATCCGGTTGCCAGCAGGCATTCGCCCAGCGTCGCCATATGCGACACGCGGATCGGCTCGCCATTCAACTGCGCGCCTTTTCCCAGCTCGGCCGAAAACATTTCATCGCGCGTGGGATCGTAAATCACCGCCGCAATCCGCTTCGCGTTTTCTCCCCGCACACTCCGCTCCAGCGCAATCGACACGCAGAACACCGGAAATCCATGGGCAAAATTCGTCGTCCCATCCAGCGGATCGACATACCAGCGATACTCGCTGCCCTGATCGCTTAACCCCTGCTCCTCGCCCAAAATGTCGTGCCCAGGCCAGCGCACCGCAATGCGTTCGCGAATCAACTTCTCCGACGCGCGATCTGCCGCGGTCACCAGATCCGCATCGCCCTTATATTCAATCTTGATGTGCCGCTGAAAGTAAGTCATCAGCAATGCGCCGGCCTCGCGAGCCATCTCGCGCATCGCTGGAAGAAATTGTTCTGGATTGGAAGACATGAAAGGATTGGGTAATTGAGAAATTTGGTAATTGAGTAATTGTGTAATTTAAGTTCGCCTCAAAATTACCCAATTACTAAATTTCCCAATTACTCAATCTAGCCTACTTCTTCCGTCCACCATCCTCGGCAATGTACATAATCTCGTGTTTGAAGATAAAAAGATTGGGAGCGCCTTCCCGCGTCAGCCGGATCATCCTGCGGTCGTAATACTCAACCCACCCGCGGACCACCTGTCCGTCCATCAGCTTTACGTTGACCGGCTTCTGCTTCTCGCCCAGCGCCTTCAAAAATCCGGCTTCCTCGAAAGTGTCTTCCGGAGGCGGCGTCCGTCCCCGCTTCCCCGCATTGGCCCCGCCTGGCGCTTGAAATGCCATGTACCAATTCTACACGCATCGCGACCGCGGTGAATGGTTCCCCCGAGGGGCAAAAACGATCCGCACGCAGCCTCAAAAATTCAGCTTGAAGGAAAACTCCATCACCCGCGGGGAGCCAAGCGCGAACACGCCCGACCCCAGCCCCAGGCGGTTGCTGCTCGGCTGCAAGCCCGAAGTTCCGTTCAGCGACCCCGGAACCGATGTCCCCAACTGGCTCAGCGCACCGCTCAACGGATTCCCCGGCCCATCAAAGTTCGAGAAATTCATCACGTTGAAAAAAGACACACCCGGTTGGACTTCAACCTTCTCGCGAATTTTGTACACCCAATTCAAGCTGACATCGAGGGCGCGCAGCCAACCCATACCGGCTTGGTTGAATGGAGCCTGCTGTAAGGGCTGCTGTACTCCGCCCAGGCTTGCCAGTTCCTGGAGATTGAAGATACCGGTGTTGATCAGCACTTGCCCCGCCGGAGTCGGCTGAAAGGCAAAGTTGTGGTTGTACTTGTTAATGTAGGTATTGATGTTGCTCGCGCTGACTCCGTGCCCGAACGATCCGATGTTCGTGCCCGGCAACACATCGCCAATCGATCCGTTGGAGGCAAAACTACCGTCGCCGGTGCCGTCCCCCGTCACATCCGTCACAAAAATTCCTCCTGGGTTCCCGGTCGGGCTAAGCGTCAGCGTCACGGGCAACGGGCTGTAGAAGTGCCCAATCGCGCCCAGGCGGAAGTGATAGGGCAAATCCATGGTTCCGCCGAAAGAAATCTGGTGCTTGCGGTCCAGCCCATTCGGGCCAAGATACTTCTGCGGATTGTTGAAATCGGTGCCGATGGTGATGAAGTCATTGTCCTGCGCCGACGCCACATACCGCTCCAACTGATAAGACGCCTGCAAGTCGAAGTTCTTGGCAAAGCGGAACGGATGTTCCAGGTGTTGCTTCAGAGATGCCTGTACCGCTGTATTCTTCGCGTAGCCGATGGGGAATAACATCTGGTTAGCGCCGAGATTCTGATTGATGCCGGGAAACGCCGCGGTCGGACAGGGAAATCCTCCGCACAGTGAGTAGCCGGAATCAAGTCCGTTCGCAGCAAAGTCAGAAATTGTCGCGCCTCCTCCTGTCGGATGAAGACCGGGACAGGCTGTGATTGCTGCCTGGACCGATCCAACCCCGCAAGCACCCAGTGTGCTAAGCACCGCCGCCTGCGCATTCGCCAAATTAAAAAACTTTGCATCGCCCACATGATTCGTATCAATCGCGATCAGCGTGTGCGTTTCAATATTGCGCAGGTAGTCGATCGTCAAAACCATCCCGGGCTTAATCTCATGTTGTATGCCAGCGTTCATTTGCAACGAACGCGGACTGATGTAGTTCGGCGCCAACAAATCTGTCCCGGTGGAATCCAGACCATCAGCTAAAGTTGAACCGATAAATGAAGGGTTGACCGCTGGCCCAGCCGCCACCGTAGCCGCCTGATACTGCGCCTGGAGCGCGGAAATGTCGCCGGCCACGCTGCCGATGGGCTGACCGCAAAACGTCGGCGTGACCGTTGCGCCCGTCGGCAAAGTCAGCGGCACCGCGCTCCCGTTGGAACAAACCGTCGTATCCGCCAGGAACAATCCTTTCTGCAGCCGCGCCGGGCGGTCGAACTCGATGTTATTCCAGATCGAGTTCTCATAGAAAAGTCCAGCGCCCGCACGAAACACAGTCTTGCCCTTGCCCGAAGGATCCCACGCCAAGCCGACTTGCGGCGCCAGGTTCATGTTGGGCTGATGCACCCGATTCCCCAGACCGGTATAAACCTGATTGTCGAACTGATAAAGAGCCGGGATCGGCCCCAGATCGCTATCGGTGCGCCCGGAATCGCGCACATAACGCAAGCCGTAAGTTAGGGTCACAGTCGGCCGCAACTTCCACGCGTCCCCGATATAAAACGAAATCCGGTTGTCGGGCCCGCTGCCGCCTGCGGGAAATCCGAAAGCCGGTATCTCCGAGGCGTACCCCTGCCCGTTGCCCAAAGACACGGAACTCGCCGGATAGTTGAGCGGGTTGCTGGCTCCGCCGGGTAAAGCCAGGCAAGCCGTCCCGCAATCTCCGATTCCCGATCCCACCGCCGGCGCCAGCTTCAGGAAGCTGGCAAAGCCCCCGCCGAAAATGCGATTGAAGCCACCGCCATAGCGAATGATGTGAGCTCCCCACGCTCGGCTGCCGTCATATTTGATCTGGCGATCGGATTGATACGTTTGCTGCGGCGCCAGAAAACTCGGCCCCGAACAAAAAAAGTCAGCGCCCCCGGTCAGGCAATCCGGATCGCTGCCAATGGCTAGTTCAATCCCCGGCGCAGGATCGAAGATGCCGCTTCCCGCGGTCGCATCGACAATTCCATTGCGAAATTTCATATAGCCGAAGCGGATGCTGTGCGTATACGGGCCGGTGTTGAAGTCCAGGCCCAGGGCATGCACCGGCGTGTGGTTCACATTGGCAAAAGGCTGGAAGCTATTGGGGACAAAGGCCAGCACGCTCCGGTTCTGATCGTAAGAGAAGCGATAAAAAAACTTGTATCGGCTGTTGATCTGCCAGTCGAAACGCCCAATGCCCTCGACTTCGCGAAAGGGGGAATCGTAATTTCCCACCAGCGCGGAAAACGGACCGCCTGACAGCACCGGATTCAGCAAATCCTGCTTGGTGCGCTCGGCATCGACAAAGAAAAACATCTTGTCTTTGATAATCGGCCCGCCCACGTTCCCGCCGAACTGATTGCGCTGAAAATAATTGTCGGTACCCCCCGGCAGATTAGCGTCGAGACTTTGATCGCGGAACGCATAATATCCCTCGCCGTGCAAAGAATTCGTCCCCGACTTCGTCGCCACATTCACCGATCCCGAGGACGTCAATTCCGTCGAGAGATCCAGCGACGATTGCTGAATTTGAAATTCCTGAATCGCGCTCGCCGGAACGTTTTGCGTAGTGGTTCCCACGGTCTCATCGCTGATGTCGAGTCCGTCCACTTCTATCCGGGCAGTGCGTCCGAAGCGTCCGCCAAAAGAAATTGAAGAGAACCCATTCTTCGTGGGATCGAAATTACCGCCATCCTGAATCTGCACTCCCGGTTCCAGTTGCGCGAGGTCCAGAAAATTGCGTCCGTTGAGCGGCAGGTTCTCGATCTGCTGCGCGGTCAGCACGCCCTGCACCGTCGCCTGCTGTGTGTTCACCGAGATCTCAGTTGCCTGCACCTCGACCACCTGCGACGCCTGCCCCACCTGCAACTTCACATTGCCCGAAGCAGTCACTCCTACTTCCACAATGACTCCAACTTCCATCGTCTTGAACCCCGGAGCTTCCACCCGCAACGTGTAATTGCCCGGAGTCAGCGCGCCCGAGGTGTAAGCTCCCGCGGACGTGCTGGTAGCCGTGATCACTCGGCCCGTCGCTTTGTTGTGAATGGAAATCTTGGCCCCGCTCACCACCGCGCCCGAGGGATCGGTCACCAACCCTTGAATGCTGCCGGTGGAAATCGTGGTTTGTGCGTGCAGCGTCAGAGACAAAAAAAGAAAAAGGAAACATAACGCCGAGAGACAACCGACGAAGCTCCATGCGCTCAAAGACAATCTCGCACCGCACAACGACCTGCGGCCAACCAAGCCGCTGACAGACAACATAGGGCACTTTCCTTTCAACATGTTTGTCCCACCCCTAAGAAACAAAAACAAGAACGAAACGCAAAGCTTGTGGATCGAAAGCCTGCCCAGGCAGCGCTGCTTGCAGGCCGACGCTGGCTTAGACCGCCCAATCTCGCATGGGTGAGTACCCGAAATTATACAGCGCAAGTTGTTTCGCCCGCCCCCAAACTCTGTCATTCCGAGTCGTTGCGCGAAGCGCAACGGCGAGGAATCTGCTTTTCTGCCGGCAGCTCAAACTCCGGACAGACCGCGTCAAAAATCGGACTTCACCGTGTAATACCCCGCGCGGTGCCGCACCCGATAAGCGGCCGCATCCGGCACTCCGTTGACACTCACCTGAATCTTTCGGAAATCCGAAAACGAAGCGCGCTGCGCGGGATAGTAAGCCAGCAAGTACTGCGTACGCAGCTCATCGCTGATCTTGCGGAAGGCATCGTCGAGTTGCGACATCGAAGTCGCGTAATAGTATCTGCCTCCCGTATCTTCGGAGAGCTGAATCAGCGCATGCTCGCCTCCCGTCTCGCGTCCGGCGCTGTTCTCGATGGGCACGACAATAATGCTGTAGACAATCGCTTCCGCCTCTTCGGCGGCGCGCACCGCTTCTTTGTAATCGACTTTGCTGATGGTGTCTCCGCCGTCGGTGATGAGCACAATCACCTTGCGTCCCTGGCGTTTGTCGAGCGCCCGCGACACCAGATAAATCGCGTCATACAGCGCCGTCGCCGCGCCCACGTGGATGTGATCGATCCCGTCGTCAATGCGCTTCAGGTCCGGCGTAAAAGAAGTAGCCTGCTGCACCACTTCGTTAAAGCCATACACCGAAAGCGCATCTACCGGCCGAATGATGGTGTGGGCAAAGCGCTTGGCGGAAGCCTGCTCCAGCGGCAGATCATGCCGCGTGCTCAAACTGGTATCGACGGCGAGAGCAATGGAGAGAGGCACCGCAGATTCCTTGTCGAAGACAGCAATCTTCTGCGCCTGGCCATCCTCCTGGAGAGAGAAATTCTCCTTCGCCAATCCGCCGACTGGCGCCCCGTGCGCGTCCGTTACGGTCACAAAAACATTGACCAGCTTGACGTCAACCTTGAGCGTGGTCGAAGGTTCGGAGCGCGTCTGCCCCTGCTGCGCGCCGACTCCTGTAGAGAAGACCGCCAGGAAGAAAACGCCCACGAGCCACTGCTTCGCAACTCGCAGACTCACGCCGAAGGGTTCTCTCATCGAGTGTTGGGATTATACCTTTGAGTAGTCGGCGCGCTTTCCTAGCGTCCGTGTTTTCTTAGCGTCCTTCGCGGCCGTTCTTAGCGTCCTTCGCGGTTAAAAGCTTTTCCAAATATCCAAGGAGCATCGAAGACCCGCAAAGAGTCGACCACCTCCGACCGTTCACTTAGATGCTGGCCCTCGGATGGGGCTGCCCGGTCCTCAAGAATTAGCGCGGAACCTCAACGGGAAAAGGTTCGCCATCGGCCCATACCGCGCCATCTTCGAAATATTCTTTCTTCCAGATGGGAACTTTCTGCTTGAGTGTGTCAATCAGCCACCGGCATGCGTCAAACGCCGCCGCCCGGTGTGCGGAAGCAACCACAATCAATACGCTGGTCTCACCAATTTCCAGCCGGCCCAACCGATGAACCAGCGCAACATCCCGCACCTGAAATCTCTCCAGCGCCTGCTCGGCCAGAGACTCCATCTGCTGCAGCGCCATCTCCTCGTAAGCCTCGTAGTCGAGATAAAGCGTCTTGCGCCCGCGCGTCTGGTTGCGCACCACGCCTTCAAACACCACCGCAGCCCCATCGTCCCCGCGCTTAATGGCCGCAAGAATCCGCGCCGAATCGATCGCCTCGCGCACAATGCGGGCGTAGCGCGGGCGTCCCGCCGGAGTGTCTCCAGCCGCGCCTCCGCTCACCGGCGGAAGCAATGCCACCTCATCCCCAGCCTTCAACGTAGTCTCCGCCCCGGCGTACTGCTGATTCACCGCCACCGCGATGGACCCGAACGCATCCCGCATTCGCGGAACTCCATTCCGGTACACCCCGAGCAAGTCAGCCACACACGCGCCCTCCGGCAGCTCCAGCGACTCGCTGGACTTCCCGGTCAGATCTTTCAGCACTCCGAAGAAAAGCACGCGCACGCGCATAAGGGGAGTGGCCAAGGGGTTAGTTCCCCTACCAGTTTCTAGTGGTCAGTGTAATCGCAACGGGAGAGTAGTGTGAACGGTCTCGTAAATTAGCACCAGAAATGGTGCAAATCTCGTTGTTTGGGAGCACCATTCCCGGTGCGATGGGATCGAAAGCCCTGATTCGACAGCGGCTTACAGACCTCAACTCCTGTGGGAAATAATCGATGTAAGTAGCTTATTTTAATGCAGTTAAATATCGACGTTAAATCGATTTAACTCCCCGCCTGCCAGCCTCGAAATCGGCACAAGCAGCAGCTTGTCCGCGACCCTTTCCGTCGAGCCAGCGGCTCCCAAATCGCCGCAGCGAGTATTTCACCTCGCGTTGCCAGACGAATTTGGCTCCCCCCAAAATTGCCAGCCCAAAGACTGGCATCTCGGGGGGACGCAGTGAAGGCCGTTCCCTTGGCTTTTTTCAGCAGAATCGCTACGGCGTTATCCGATACACAACTCCACCCAAGCCATAATTCGGCGTTCCGGCATAGGCCGTTGTACCGAACAGAAAGCCTCGGAGTAGAATCGGCCGCCCCACGGGATTGCCCCCATCGTGGCCTCCGGCAAAGTCATGCAGCGAGGTTTCGGTCCAGGCTCCGCCAGAGACTGCTGGCGGGCTGAGCTTGTAGACTGTCCCGCAGCCATTGGCGAGGCACATCCCAGGGTCGAAGTTCGCGCCTCCGTTGGCGACGCCGTAGAGGTTCCCCGACGTATCGCGAAGCACACCCTGAACCGGACCGCTGCCGTCGCTTCCTCCGGTGAAGTTGTACAGCACCGATTGCGTCCAGCCCTTTCCCCCGGACGGAGGAATGAGTTGAAAGACGATGCCGGAGCCAGAGCTCCCGGTAAACGCTGCGGTTCCAAAGAAACTTCCATTACCGCCCGCGGTCAGCCCGCCGGAAGGAATGCCTAGGTTGTTGGGAAAGCTGAAGAGAATTTTCTCGGTCCAGGCGCCGCCCGACGTTGCCGGCGGCGTCAGCTTGTAAAAGGTTCCGGTCTCCAACGCTCCCCCGAAACTCGTCGTGCCATAGAGCGCGCCACCCGCCCCGAAGACAACATAGTTTGGCACGGTACCGTCGTTCGCTCCAGAAGTACCGAAGTTGTAGATGGACTTGCCCGTCCAGGCGCCTCCTGAAACAGCAGGCGGCTGCAACTCGAATACATTGCCACAGGGCGTCTCGCCGCACAGGAGCTCGATTTCGATTCCTCCGGCGGAAGTTCCGTAGAGATTTCCTGCCGCGTCAAACACCAAACCGCCGACGGGATTGATGGCCACGACGCCGTCATCGAAGCTGGCGATGACTTTGTACGTCCACGTCCCGCCAGAGGTCGCGGGAGGCGACAACTCGAAGACCGTGCCGTTCGAGTTTCCGTTCACCCCAACTCCTCCATAGATCGTGGTACCAAACAAATTTCCGGACTTATCAAAGGTCAGGCTTCCCAGCGGCGATGCTCCATCGGCGTTGTTGGTGAAGTCGTGAAGAATCGTCTCCGTCCATGCGCCTCCCGCCGTCGCTGGCGGTTTGAGTTGATACACCGTGCCCCAATCGGCGGTGCCACCCTGGTACGTCGTGCCGTAGAGATTGCCGGATTTGTCGGCTACCAGGCCACTCTGGGGATTCAAGCCGTCAGCGGTTGTGGGGTTGAAACGGTGAAGAATGTTTTCGGTTTGAGCGACGGCAGAGGAAGCGATAAACAGCAGCGCAAGAACCACCACAGTCAATGCCTGCATCCAGAAAGCAGTGTACTTGGATTTCATGTTCTCATTCTCCGTATCTGTTGAGGGTCTTGTCGCAATGCCAGTGCTGAAAAATAGTGCGCGATGTGAAGAGAATCCCTTGAGCACAACCATGGGATCACCGCTGCGCGCGACGATTGAAGGTTTAGAAACTTTGACTACCGAATACAGAAAGCCACGGCTCTTGGGGGAGGAGCATCAAACAATTTACTTCGGAGACAAGCCCTTGTCCAGCACGGATTTTTATTGCTCGCAACTCAAGTAGCGGGCAAAAAAATGCCAGCCGCGAGGACTGGCATCTGAAACTAACCACTAATCACTGGCCACTGCTCTTACGCCTGCGTAAGCACCGTATCCTGCAACGGCACGTTCTGCTTGATGGTCGGCGTCGAAAGAATCTTCGCCGCCACGCCATCCGCCACTTCGGGCAAAGAGAATCGCAGCGCCTCGCTGATGGTCTTCACGTAGTGAACCTCCAGCCCATCCAGCTGCTCGGGCGAGAGATCTTCCTCCACGTTCATTTTATTTTCCGCCGGCAAAATCACATCTCTCACTCCGGCGCGCTTGGCGGCCAGCACTTTTTCTTTAATGCCGCCCACCGGAAGCACGTTGCCGCTGAGCGTGATTTCCCCCGTCATCGCCGTGAACGGACGAATATGCCGCCCCGACAGCAGCGAAACCAACGTAGTCGCCATGGTCACGCCCGCCGAAGGCCCGTCTTTCGGAATCGCGCCCGCTGGCACGTGCATGTGAATGTCGTGGTCGGCAAAGAAATCTTCCTGCAAACCGAGCTTCGCTGCATTCGACCGAACCCAGGTCAACGCCGCCTGCATCGATTCCTGCATCACCTGACCGATCTGCCCGGTCATGGTGAATCCGCCTTTGCCCTTCATCGCATTGGCCTCGACGAACAAAACGTCGCCGCCCGCCGGAGTCCACGCCAATCCCACCGCCACCCCCGGACGCTCCGTGCGCTCTTCAATCTCGCCTTCCACGCGCACCTTGATGCCGCCCAGAAATTCCTGCACGATCTCCTTGCTCAGAACCAGCTTGTCCGCCTTGCCCTCCGCCAGCCGCCGCGCCTGCTTGCGGCAGATCGTCCCGATCGTCCGTTCCAGGCTGCGCACGCCCGCTTCCCGCGTGTAGTGCCGAATCACGTAGCGCACGGCTTCTTCCGGAAATTCAATCTGCTCCGGCGTTACGCCGTTCTCTTCGCACTGCCGCGGAATCAGATAACGGAACGCGATGTGAACTTTCTCTTCTTCCGTATAGCCTTGCAGTTCGATGATCTCCATGCGATCCCGCAGCGGCTCGGCGATCGGGTCGAGCATGTTCGCAGTCGTAATGAAGAGCACCTTCGACAAGTCAAACGTCACATCGAGATAGTTATCGCGAAAGCTGGAATTCTGTTCCGGATCGAGCGCTTCCAGCAAAGCCGACCCCGGATCGCCGCGGAAATCTCTTCCCACTTTATCGATCTCGTCCAGCATGAAGACGGGATCTTTCGTCTCGGCACGCCGAATGCCCTGAATAATCTGTCCCGGCAACGCGCCGATGTAAGTCCGCCGATGCCCACGAATTTCCGCTTCGTCATGCACGCCGCCTAGGGACAAACGCACGAACTTTCGTCCCAGCGCCCGCGCAATCGACTTCCCCAGCGAAGTCTTGCCCACGCCCGGAGGTCCGACAAAGCAAAGAATCGGCCCCTTCATGTTCGGCTTCAACCGCCGCACGGAAAGATAATCAAGAATGCGGTCCTTCACCTTTTCCAGGTCGTAATGATCCGCATCCAGAATCTCCTTGGCCTTAGGGATCTCAATTTCCTGCCCTGACGTTTTATTCCATGGCAACACCGCCAGCCACTCGACGTAGTTGCGCGTCAGCGAATAATCCGCGGCCATCGGCGACATGCGCGAGAGCCTTCCCAATTCCTTCAACGCTTCTTTCTTCACGTCGTCGGGCATGCCTGCTTCGTCGATTTTCTTTTTCAGATCTTCAACGTCGCGCTGCCCCTCATCCTGCTCGCCCAGTTCTTTCTGAATCGCCTTCATCTGCTCGCGCAGGTAATAT
>Ga0209006_10001567_pt1 | contig 20759 bp, 18 predicted proteins | sample JacPin_JW_Ref_O2_FD_188567 | JGI IMG/M metagenome (GOLD analysis project Ga0209006, IMG submission 188567) | Forest soil microbial communities from Algoma, Ontario, Canada - Jack Pine, Ontario site 1_JW_Ref_O2 (SPAdes) (version 2) | ecosystem: Environmental > Terrestrial > Soil > Boreal...
ACGCAAGACGATGCACTTCACGCGCGTGCGCTGACGGATGAACGACGCCGCTCAGCTCAGCCGATCCAAAGGGTGATGGCGATGCCGAAGGCGACAACGGCAAACACGAGCGCCAACTCGCGAAAATCGCCACGTGGTTCGGGTGCGGTAGTTCGATAGAGCATTCCGGCCTCGCCTCATCGAGCAAGGTGAACGCTATAAGGCCGACGGGCTCAGGATTGTGTGAGCTACTTCACACAGAGGTAAGGGAAAACGCAGCCAGGCCCCTCTGGGGTGGGGGGTGGGGGGTGGAGAGGCCTGGCCGCAAAAGCACGCCACTTCTCGGCGTCTGAACCTTAGACGTCCTGTGAGGCGGGAAGGTTCAAAGGGCGATGGCCCTCCGGATGAAGATTTTTCAGCTGGGCTCTTTCCGACACGGGCCTGAGATTTTTTCCTCGACGCCGGAGGTGTCCTGCGTCACCCCGACCTGGGCCATTTTTCCGCATTTCGGCTCGGCGGAAAAGAGGTCGCTCGGCGACGACCCCGCTGAGTCTGTGCACATTCTGAGGGATTTTGGTGGCGGAGGCAGTCCTGATCGGACCGGTCTCCGTCCGCGTTTTCCCTGCTAACAGGGAAAAGAACAGGGACGTTCGTGAAAATCGCCCTTCGCGATCGATTTTGAAGTGGCTTTTGATTGCCGTTTCAATGGCTTGTGGGACAATTCCCTACGAAATCGAACAGGGAACCTTTTTCGCGGAACAGGGAATTGTATCGACGGAACAGGGAAGCCGCGCGAATGAGCAGCGATTTGCTCATTTGCTCGAATGGGATCGCGTTGTAGGCGTTCATCACTCGCCACTTCAATGAAGCCACGGCAGCAGCACGCGTGGCTGTCGTTTGCGATAATAATTCTGGGGGGTGACCAGTCCGTCGTGGAGTGCATCGTGGCGCAGCCGTTCAGCGACCCGTGCGGCGTCGGCGCAATAAACGCCGAGCCGTGCCCGCGCGAGTGGGGCCGCGAAATCCCGGCGCCGCGTCGCCGAGTTGTACTTGCTGCCTGCGTGCTCGCATCCTCGATGGCATTCATCGATGGCTCGGTGCTCGCGGTTGCGTTGCCGAACCTGCGCGCCGCCTTTGGCTCTGATCTCGGCACCATCCAATGGGTGATGAACGGCTACCTGTTGGCGCTTGCGGCCCTGACGTTGATCGGGGGCGCCGTCGCCGATGCGCTGGGTAGGGCGCGCATGCTAACCATCGGTTGCCTCATGTTCGGCGCAGTGTCCGCTGCGTGCGCCGTGGCGCCGTCGGTCGGCTGGCTCATCGGCGCGCGCGTCATCCAGGGCGCCGCGGCGGCCCTACTCACGCCCGCGAGCCTCGCACTGATCGGCGCGACCTATCCGAAAGACGAACGCGCCGGGGCGATCGGCGTGTGGGCGGCGGCGTCAGCGCTCACTTCCGCCGGCGGCCCGGTCGTTGGCGGCTGGTTGACCGGTCGGTTTGGCTGGCCGGCCGTCTTCTGGATCAATCCGCCACTTGCGATCGTCGCAGTCGCTCTGCTGTGGCTGGCGGCGCCTGCGGACCCGACCGAGCCACGTCGCTTCGACTTCATCGGAGCGACTCTGATCGCTCTGTCGCTCGGGGCACTGACTTTGGGCTTGAGTCAAATCGGCCACGGCGAGCCTCCCGCCGCTGGCGCCTTCAGTTTCGACGCAGGCGCGCTAGCCGCCGGCGTGCTCGGCCTCGCCGGCCTCGGGGGCTACGTCGCGTGGGAGCGTGTGAGCGCGCATCCGATGACCCCACCGCGCTTGGCACGAAACCGAGCCTTTGTCGGACTGAACGCCGCGACGCTGCTGATTTATGCCGGACTCGCGATCATGTTTTTCCTGTTGCCGTTCGAACTCGAAGATCGCCGCGGTCTGTCGCCGGCTTCGGTGGGGCTGGCTTTCCTCCCGTTCTCGCTTGGGGTTGGACTTCTGTCCCAATTTTTCGGCCGGCTCGCCGACAGTTTTGGAGCCCGCCGCATGCTCATCGTTGGAGCAGCCTGCGCGTCTGTTGCCTACATCTGGATGGCGCTCGGCCAGAGCGCCGCACTGATTTCCGGCGTGATCGCTCCGCAGGCCCTGCTGGGGATTTCGTTCGCCGTGCTTGTCGCGCCGCTGACCGCCTCAGTCCTGTCGAGCGTGACGTCTTCCGACCAAGGCCTTGCCTCGGGCATCAACAATGCGATCAGTCGCGTCGCGCAGCTCGTCGGCGTGGCTATCGCCGCCGGCGTCGGGACGCTGGGTTCCGGATGGCAATGGGGAATGTTCGCCGCCGCCGCACTCTCGGCGGCTGGCGCCCTCGTGACGGCGCTCGAACTGCCGCCGGCGCGCTGACATCACGCAACATATGTGCCATTCGCGGCATCATCAGAGATCGAAGCCTAATAGGCTCTCCACGTACGGGTGAATCTTGACCCTGGTCGAATGTTTTGAAGCGGAGCGGGCCCACCTCGAATGCCTTCGTAAACCAACCTCGTGAAGGGCCGGGGACGACAACAAAATTGGCGAACTCCGCATCGAACGGCGCGGTCGGCTTGGCGGCGATGGCCTCGTCGCGCGAGCGGCCCTTCTTGAGCGCCGTAACCTATCGCGGATGGTGACGAGCGTGTCGCGGAATTCTTTCAGCTCGGCTTTCGTGCCGACGGCTTTGCCGTGGCCGGCGTTGACGATGGTGTCGTCGGTCGTCGCCGCGAGATTGACATCGAGACTCAGAAAGCGTCTCACCCGAGCTGATCCTGCCTATCAGCCGTTCGTAGCCCAAGCGACATGCGGAGCCGGCGATATAACTAACTCCTCGGTCGCTTCGATTTTACCAGGTCGGCCGATGAGGCTCCCTCAAGAGATAACCCATAACCGACTTCTCGGACGATGCGTTCCTTCAACGGCTGAATGAAATGGATGCGCGTATTGCGGCGCGTTACTTCCGGAGCCTGCAGGTACAAATCGGCCAGTTCCCGGGCGCGTGTCACAGCGTTGCCATTCGGTACGACCTCTGCCACGACTCCCCACTCGTATGCGGTACGCGCTGACAGCGGCTGTGGGTTAAGCAGAAACGCTTCGGCGCGACCTGGTCCAGCCCGATAACTCCATGTTGTGAAGATCCCGTCACCTGGAGTAACTCCGACAGCAAAGTGGCCGACGTCCTGGAATGTGGCACCTTCAGCCGCCACGATGACACTGGCGAGGAGCGCGAAATCCGAATGGATATGCGCACGACCCTCGATGGCTGCGATCACCGGAACGCGAATGTTCGCAATGTTCTCTAAAGTCTGGATGCCCTCGTCGTGAATTCTGCTCCAGACGCCGGGATCGGCGACGTCTCCGAACGACGACCACTCTACGTCTCCAATGAAATTCCCGCCTGCGCCTGTCATGATGACAATTTTGTTCGCTCGGTCTTGTCCGATTCTGTGAAAGGCATCAACAAACTCCGTATGGCCTTGCGCGTTCATGATGTACGGGCCACCGGCGTTATGGAATTCGGCCACCAGCACACCTTTGCCATCACGCGACAGATTCAAATTGCGATAAGCGGAAAAGTAGTCAGCCTGAAAGGTTTGCATGAAGCTCTCCTTGCTTTCCGAGTTCTCCTTGGTCGATAGACTCCCTGCAAGCGATCCAAAACGACCTTGCCTCGGGCCGGCCCGCAAAGGGATTTGAGTCAGTGTCGCACGTAATGTGCGGTCGAAGATGCGGGCCTGGCCCGCCGAGGCGAACACGCCCATGCGCGCCTGGCCTTCGATGTGGTACTGCCACTTGTCGGTATTGGGATGCCAGTGCAGCTCGCGCATTCCGCCCGGCTCGACTTCGACCAGCGCCGCCGAGATCGTCTTAGAGGCGGGAAACACGCTGGTGTCGGTAATCCGTACCGTGCCGCATCCGCGGGGGCAACCCAGCACGCCTGCAGCGCGCCGCGAACCTCGCGGGCGCTGGAAATCGGATCTCTGCCCGCAGCCGAATAACATGTGAGCGTTCGATGAACATCGGAAAGCCAAGGCGGCGGGGGGCGCCGCAGCGCCGTAGCTCCTAAATATCGCAATCCTGAAGATCCTCGCAAACCTGGGCGGGCCGCGGCTTGAGGCCTCGACGGCTTGCCGCTGCCATCAAGTCCGACAAGAAGCTCGCCGGACGTCAGCCCATCGAGAATTCCTCTTGCCTTTTTAAGACGACCGGTCATATTGCTGCGCATGTCGAAGGCGAACAACCGCGAAGAGATTGTGCAGGCAGCCCTTAAATGCCTGATCGAAAAGGGCTTCAACGCGGTCGGCGTGCAGGACATCACCGACGCCGCGGGCGTGCCGAAGGGTTCGTTCTACAATCATTTCGAAAGCAAGGAGGCGCTCGGCCTGGAGATCGTCGAGCGTTACGGCGCCAATCAGACGCGGCGAGAGATTCTGACCGATGCGGCCGTGCCGCCGTTGCAGCGCCTGCGGCGTCATTTCGACCGGATTACCGGGCTATTCGCTGACTCGCATTTCACGCGGAACTGCATTCTCGGCGGCTTCAGCGCGGAATTGGCCAATCAGAGCGAGGTGATCCGGGAAGGTCTTCGCAAACTCTATGGCCAGTGGACCAAAGACATCGAAGCAACCATCGCCGAAGCACAAGCCAAAGGCGAGATCGCCAGCAAGGCGAAAGCGGCCGAGCTCGCAGCTTTCCTGCTCGATGCCTACGAGGGCGCCCTGCTCCGCGCGCGGGTCGAACGAAGTCGAAAGCCGTTCGATCGCTTTATGAAGTTCGCGTTTGACCAACTTCTCGTCTGAACCCTCCGTAACGGGATCCCTTTTTCGGGCTAAGAATAAGATGACTGGTCATCTTGCACCTCCAGGAGAACCGCGATGAATTCCCCTATTGCTTCAACGATCAACTTGGCCGAGGCGCAATCCGCATCCGGCATTCGCGAGTCGGCTCCCCTCATATGGCTCGCGCTCGGCACATTCGCGACCGGGACCGAAAGTTTCATGATTGCGGCCCTGCTGCCCGGACTGGCGGACGATCTCTCCGTCACGCTCGTTGCCGCCGGTCAACTCATAACGGTCTTTGCCCTCACATATGCGATCAGCTCGCCGGTCCTGTCGGCGCTTACCGCCGGCGTCGGCCGGCGCAATCTGCTTCTTGTTTCCATGACGGCCTTTGCGCTGGCAAACTTCTTCGCCGCAAGCGCGACCGACTTCTGGCAACTCCTGGCCGCGCGGATACTGCTCGCGGCTGCCGCCGGTCTTTACGTGCCGAGCGCAAGTGCACTGGCCGGCGCGATCGTGGCACCCGAACGCCGTGGTGCTGCTCTAGCCATCGTCAACGGCGGCACCAGCATTGCGGTCGCGCTCGGAGTGCCGATTGGGGCGATGGTTGGTCACACGCTCGGCTGGCGCATGACCTTTGTCGGGGTCGGCGTCATGGCATCGATCGCCCTCGCCGGACTTCTGTTCGGCCTTCCGCGCGGCATCGACAGCGGCTTGTCGGCACCGAGTATTCGCGACCGCATCGCGGTGGTACGGCAGGCGCCGCTCCTTACTGGCTTCCTCGTCACCACGCTCTGGGCGACCGGCGCCTATACGGTCTACACCTATTTGACGTTCTATCTGGCCGTGGTCACTCAAATCAACGGCGCGCATGTCGGAGTGATCTTCTTCATCTGGGGCGCATCGGCTGTTGTCGGCTTGTTCTTGGGCGGCACGCTTAGCGACCGATTCGGATCGCGCGCGGTGATGATCCCGGCATTTGCGTTCTTGACGCTGTCCTTCATCGGGTTGTCCGCCATCGGCCATTTTCTCTCCGGCGCAAGTGCTCTTGCGCCCGTCGCAGCCGCAATCGTGATCTGGGGAATGGCGGCCTGGGGCTTCTTTCCGGCGCAGCAATCGCGGCTGATGCAGCTTGCCGGGCTGAAGACCGCGGCGATCACGTTGTCGCTCAACGCTTCATTCATGTACCTGGGATTCTCGCTCGGGGCGATGCTTGGATCACTCGTACTTGTGCACGCGCCTGTCACCGCACTCGGCCTTGTCGCTGCCGTTTGCGAGATCGCGGCCGTTCTCATCGTGCTGTCCACGGTGCCGCCTCGCGCCGCCTCCGCGTGAATGCGAAACGCCTCCGAGGATAACCAAGCAAAGTCGTTTGCGGGCGAATGAGCCCGTCGCAGAGAAAGGAAAGCGAGCATGACTACGGCCGAAGAGAACAAGGACATCGTCCTGAAAGCGTTCGACACGCTCTTCAACGAGCGCGATTACGAGAAAGCGGCGGAGTTCTGGTCGGACACTTACATCCAGCATAGCGCCCACATCGAGCCGGGCCGAGACGGGCTGTTCAATCTTGTTCGCGCGTTGCCGGACACGCTTCGTTACGAGAATGCGCTCATTCTCGCGGATGGCGATCGGGTCATGCTGCACGGACGGTTCTCGGGAAATGGGCAGCCCCGAGCGCTCGTTGCAGCCGACATTGTCAGGATGGAAGGCGGACGTCTCGCCGAGCATTGGGATGTTCTCCAGGACGAGGCGTCCGCAGCCGAGTCGAAAAGTGGCCTGCCGATGTTTGGCGCCTCGTTCGCCAAGCCGGATCATCGACCCCCAGCCGCCGCAGCCGCACCTTTGACGGTGGAGGCAGCACGAGCGATCGTCGCGCCGCTCTATGACGCGCTGAACGAACCTGGCAAGAAAGACGTGGCCGCGTTGCTGGCGAAGGCAACCAATCCCGATTATCGATCATATTCGACAAATGAGGACTGGCTTACGCGCGACCAATTAGCCGACATATTCAAGATGCTAGGCTCGGCCATTCCCGATTTGCGCTGGACCATCGAGGATATCCAGACGTTCGGCGATCAGATCGTGGTGCGGGGTGAAGCGACCGGGACACCCACACGCGACTTGTTCGGAGCGAAGCCCACCGGAAAAAGCTTCAGGACCATGGCGCTTGATCTATTCACGGTGAAAAACGGCAAGCTGGCAACCGCCTATCATGTCGAGAATTGGATTACTGCGTTGCAGCAGATCAAAGCATAGACGTAACTGAACTCCCTTTGACCACACCCAGATTTGGCCTGCAGCGGTTGGCGCTCCGCTCCGCAGGGCCCACCGCGAGGCACCCGCCAGCCGGGACCCGCGCCGCTGGCTTCAAGAGGGCAAATGTGGACGTCGATTCGCGTTGACGAGGACGCGATACGATTGAAACGTCAGGACCGCAGATTTACAGGAGGTTCTCGATGCTCCAGTGACGCGATCCGGTCGATTTCGATTGCCAAGGTTCGCCACTGCTCGGCAAGCTCCCGATGCTGCACCTTCATCTCAAACCGCTTAGCCATGCCTGCATGCTTGTCGCATTCGGCAGCCCTGGTATAGCAGTCCTCCGCGGTCATCGGCATCGATGCTGGCCTCCCGGCAGCGAAATGGCCTCTCCCATGGACCTTTGCAAGGTGTCGGAATGTGCAGACGTCCTATGCGCTGCCGCCGCCTACGCGTCCGCAGCGAGGACAAGCAATGGCCGTCAGGCTTATCAAAATCCGGACCGGCACCTTTTGAATTCAGATTTGATTCATCGGGTCCGGATAATGCGCAGCGACTACGCCGTCGACACACTCAGTTTGACCGCCGAAGGATCAGGATTTTCACTCCGCCGGCAGCACGACCGGTTGCTCACGACGATCGGTGCTCATGCCCCGTGCCCGCAGCCAAAGTTGGAACCGGTCGAGATAGAGATACACCACGGGTGTCGTGTAGAGCGTCAGCAGTTGTGAGACCGCGAGCCCGCCCACAATGGCGTATCCGAGTGGCTGCCGGATCTCCGAACCGACACCCGTGCCTATCATCATCGGAACGCCGCCGAGCAGCGCCGCCATGGTGGTCATCAGGATCGGCCGAAACCGCAACACGCAGGCCTTGTAGATGGCCTTCTCCGCCGACATTCCTTCGTTCCGTTCGAGGTGTTGAGCGAAGTCGACGAGCATGATGCCGTTCTTCTTGACGATGCCGATCAGCAGGATGATGCCTACGATCGCGATCACGCTGAGATCAAATCCCGCCGCCATCAGCAGCAACAGCGCGCCGAGGCCGGCCGACGGCAGGGTCGAGATGATGGTGATCGGATGGACGAGACTCTCATAGAGAACGCCGAGGATCAGATAGATGACGAAGAGCGCGGCGACGATTAGGATCGGTGTGCTCGCCAGCGCCGCCCCGTACGCCTGAGCGTTGCCCTGGAAGCTCGTCTGCAGCGAAAGCGGCGGCTTGAGCTCCTTTTCGACCTGCTGGATGGCGCTCACCACCTGCCCGATCGCGATGCCGGGTTGCAGGTTGAACGAGATCGTCACCGAGGGGAATTGGCCCTGATGGTTGACGATGAGCGGCGCCACCTTCACTGCACTCTCGACCAACGTGGAGAGTGGGACCTGTTGCCCGGACGATGATTTGACGTAGATGCCGTTGAGCGCCTCGGGCCCGTACTGGAATTTCGGATCGACCTCCAGGATCACGTGATACTGATTGAGCTGAGTATACATTGTCGAGACAATGCGCTGGCCGAAGGCATCATCCAACGTGTTGTCGATGGTGTAGGGCAGAATGCCGTAGGTCGAGGCGACCTCACGCTTGATGGTGATGTCGAGCAGAGGGCCCGCGTTGAGTTGGTCGGTCGTCACATCGACGACGCCCGGGACGGCCCTGATCCTGTCGAGGAACAGTCCGGCCCAATGATCGAGCTCGCCCGGGTCGGCATCGTCGAGCGTGTATTGGTACTGGGTCTTCGACACGCGGCCGCCGATGGTGATGTCCTGCGCGGCCTGCATGTAGAGGGTGATGCCCTGGATCTTGGCCAGATCGTTGCGCAGCCGCGCGATCACCCGATCGATCGGATCGCGTTGGTTGGCCGGCTTGAGCTGAATGAAGACCCGCCCGTTGTTGACCGTGAAGTTGCCGCCGCCAGCGCCGACCCCAGATCCGACCGACGCGACCGCGGGGTCCCGCACGATGGCATTCAATAGCGCCTTCTGACGCTCAGCCATCGCCTGGAACGAAATATCCTGGGCCGCCTCGGACAGCCCGATGATCAGCCCGGTGTCCTGCTGCGGAAAGAATCCTTTGGGAATCACTACATAGAGATAGCCAGTCAGCGCCACCGTCGTGAGCATCACCATCAGCGTAACGAATTGGTGCCGCAACACGATCTTGAGACCCGCTTCATAGAGATTGAGCAGGCCGTCGAAGCCGCGCTCGAAGAGGCGATAGAGCTCTCCATGCTGCTTGGTCTCTGGCTTGAGCAGGTAGGCGCACATCATCGGCGTCAACGTGAGCGAGATCGCGAGCGAGAGCACGAGCGCGACGCTCACCGCGACTGCGAACTCGCGGAACAGAAGTCCGACATAGCCGCTCATCAGGAACAGTGGAATGAATACGGCGATCAGCGAAAGCGTGATCGACACAATAGTGAAGCCGATTTCGCCGGCGCCCTTCATGGCCGCGTCGAAAGGTGTTGCACCGTCTTCCATGTGCCGCACGACGTTCTCGATGACGACGACGGCGTCGTCGACCACGAATCCGACCGCGATCGAAAGCGCCATCAGCGACAGATTGTCGAGGCTGTAGCCGAGCTCATAGAGCACCGCGAAGGTGCCGATCAGCGACAGCGGCACGGTGACGGCCGGTATGACGGTCGCCCAGAAGTTGCGCAAAAACAGAAAGATCACCATGACGACCAGCGCCACGGTGAGGACCAACGTGAATTGCACGTCGGTAATCGACGCTCGTATGGTCTCGGTGCGGTCGGAAACGATGTTGACCTTGACGGCGGCAGGGACCGACGCCTCGAGCACCGGCAACGCCTTCTTTATCCGGGCAACTGTTTCGATGACGTTGGCGCCGGGCTGGCGCTGGATGGCGAGGATGATCGCCCGCCCATTATTGAACCAGCCGGCAATGAGATCGTTCTCCGGCGCACTGACGGCGTGCCCCACGTCGCGGATGCGGACCGGCGCCCCGTTGTGGTAGGCGATGACGAGGTCGTCATAGGCGCCGGCATCGAGCAGCTGGTCGTTGGTTTTTATCGTGTAGGTCTGGCGCGGACTGTTGAGCGTGCCTTTGGGCAGGTCGACATTGGCCTGGCCGAGCACGGTGCGCACGTCCTCGAGATTGATGCCGCGTGCGGCGAGTGCCTGCGGATCGACCTGCACGCGAATCGCCGGCTTCTGCTGGCCGCCGATGCCGACGAGCCCGACCCCGGAAATCTGCGAGATTTTCTGCAGCAGGATGTTCTCCGCATAGGCGTCGACTGTTGTCAGCGGCAGCGTATCGGAAGTGATGCCGAGCACGAGAATCGGTGTGTCGGCTGGATTGACCTTCCGGATCAACGGCGGATAAGGCATGTTGGCCGGCAGATAGGCGTTCGCGGCATTGATCGCGGATAGCGTGTCGCTAACGGCTCCGTCGATGGCGCGGCTCAGATCGAATTGAAGAGTGACCTGGGTGTAGCCGAGCGCGCTCGACGACGTCATCTGGGTGAGTCCCGGAATCTCGCCGAATTGCTCTTCCAGCGGCGTGGCGACCGAGGACGCCATGGTTTGCGGATCGGCGCCCGGCAACTGCGCGGTGACCGTCAGCGTCGGATAATTCACGTTCGGCAGGGCCCCGACCGGCAACAGCGGGTAGGCGACGAGACCGCCCACCAGCAATCCTACCATGAGCAGGGCGGTCGCGATCGGCCGCTCGATGAAGGGTGCGGAGATGTTCATGGGATGGTCGCCTGTTGTGCACTCTGTGCAGCGGCTTCCTCAGCCGCCTTGCCGTGCAGGATCGTCACACGCGTACCCGGCTGGAGCTTGTATTGCCCGTCGACCACCACCTGCTCGTTGGCTGCGAGGCCAGAGTCGATGAGCGCCTGGCCGTCGCTGACCCCCGCCACCTGGACCGGGCGAACCGCCACGGTGCTGTCCGGGTTCACCACGTAAGCGTAGGATCCCTGCGGGCCCTGCTGCACCACCGACGTGGGAACGGTGAGGCCGTCGTGCCGCGTTTCGAGGAGCAGCCGCGCATTGATGAGCTCGCCCGGCCAAAGCCGGTGCGCCGGGTTAGGAAAATTCGCCTTGAGCTGGATTGAGCCGGTGGTCTGCAGGATCTCGTTGTTGACGAGGCCGAGCACGCCCTGGTCGAGCTGCATCTTGCCGTCCTGACTGTAGGCGAGGACGGTGAGCGATGCCTTCGCGCTTTCCTCTTGCGCTTGAATTCGCGGCAGATCGGTCTCGGGCAACGTGAAGATCAGCGAGATCGGCTGGAGCTGGGTGACGACGACGAATCCGTTCGGCGTCGACGGGCTGATGACGTTGCCGACGTCGATCTGACGAATGCCGACGACACCGTCGATGGGCGACGTCAGGCGCGTGTAGCTCAATTGCACATTGGCCGCATCGATCAGCGCCTGGTCAGCTTTGACGGCGCTCTCGAGCTGCGCCACCTGCGCTTTCTGCGTGTCGAGAAGCTGCGATGTGGCAAAACCCTTCTGCTCCAGCGGCGTGTAGCGTCCGAGATTGGCTTGAGCGTTCGCCAGCTGCGCCTTGTCGCGATCGCGGTTCGCGGTGAATTGCTCGATCTGCGCCTGGTACGGGCGCGGGTCGATCTGCGCCAGCAAGTCGCCGGCATGGACCTGCTGCCCTTCGGTGAAGTTGATGCTGGTGATCTGGCCCTGGATCTGGGCGCGTACCACGACGGTGTTGTAGGCGATCACCGTGCCGACGCCGTTCAAATAGATCGGCACGTCGTGCTGGGCGACCACGCCGGCGACGACCGGGGCTGGCGGCGGCGGCGGATTCGCCGCCTCAGCGTCACTCGATGACCAGATGTGTTTGAATGCTACGCCGCTGCCGGCGAGGACGATGACCGCAAGGCCGATTAGAATGATGGGGTGTTTCCATTGCATGGTTTCATCTCCGCCGATCAACCCGTCGTCTTCGAGTTAGGATCTTGAGGTCCATGAAACAAATGCATTGTGTTCATCGTGACATGTCGCTTGTGCATCCACGGCGAATGCGTTCAGCAGAACGTGGCGGGGCCGTTCGTGACGAGACTCCCGCACGGCGCGGTGCTTTGGTTTGCTGAAAAACCCGTCCCCGCCGTCGGTGCAACCGTCGGCGGCGCTGTCGGTGTTCCCATCGTCGAGGGGCTCAAGCCGAAGGTTCCCATGGGAGAAGACGACGCCGCAGGAGCCGGAACCGTGATCAGCGGGCTTACCCCGGCATTGCCGATCTCGACCGATCCCAAGGGAATTCCGGCACGTGAGGGACCGCTCGGGGACGCGGACGGAGCTGACGCGGTCGGGGAGGCCGTGCCGGTGGCGCACGGCGCGGCGCTGCCAAGCGAGATCCCCCCGCCGACTGTTAGCCCGCCGCCGTCGTACGTGCTGACGCCGGAGATGCCGCCGGATATTCCAGTCGATGCGCTCCCTCCGTCGGAGCACGTCGAGGCCATCATGCCCGCGGGATCGGTGAACATCGGACTGATGCCCGGCGAGATGAGCTCAGTCGCGCCGAGCGGGATGTCGGTCGGTCCCACCAATGCGCCGGATTGCGAGCCGCCCGTCATTCCGAGCGGCGAGGTCGCCGCAATGCCAGGTGTCGGCACGCTCATCCCGCCAACCTGAGCGAGAGCCGTGCCGGAGCTCAGAACCGCCATCGCCGCTGCCATCCACAGACGTTTCATCTTGGGTCTCCAGGTCGGAACATAGCGCCGCAGTCAGGCTGCGAGCCGGTCGGGCGGCGCCATGAATTCGGGTCCAACAGGGCTGGTGATGGTGCTGCGGAGAATGCGGTCGATCTCCTTCATTCCGGCCGGGTCGATGTGCCAACCCATCGGCGCGCCGACCGAAACGAGTTGGTCTGGACGCCGCGCGCCCCACAGCGCGATATTGGAGTCGCCGCGGTCGAGCACCCAACGCACCGCAAGATCGATCACCCGCTTGCCGCAATAGCCGCGCGCGAAGCGATCGAGCGCAGCCACCGCCGCAAGATACTGAGCAAAGCGCGGCGGCTGGAATTTCGGATCGCCTTTGCGCAGGTCGTCGCCGTCAAAGCGGCTCGCCGCAGTCATCTTGCCGGACAAGAGACCGCGACACAGCGATCCATAAGCCAGCACGGCGAGGCCATGCTCCCGGGAATAGGGCAGAACCTCATTATCGATCGCGCGCTCGAACAGATTGTATGGCGGCTGCGCCGCATGGAGCGGCGCGACGGCGCGAAACGCGTCCATCTCTGCCGGGCTGAAATTGCTCACGCCGATGGCGCGGATTTTTCCGGCGCGAAAGAGATCGGCCATGGCGGCAGCGGTCTCCGCAATCGACGTGCCGGGATCGGGCCAGTGCACCTGATAGAGATCGATGACATCGGTGCGCAAACGGCGCAGCGAATCGTCGACCTCCTTCATGATCCGCTGCCGGCTCGCGTTACGGAACGGCTTGCCGTCGCGCCAGTCGAGGCCGACCTTGGTCGCGATCACCGCGCGGTTGCGCCGGCCGTCCTGTGCGAGCGCCTTGCCGAGAATTTCTTCGGACCTGCCAAAGCCGTAGACTGGCGCCGTATCGAACAGCGTAATGCCGCGGTCGAGCGCCTCATGAATTGTCCGGATCGCCTGCTGCTCGTCGGTTCCGCCCCACATCCAGCCCCCGATCGCCCATGTTCCGAGCCCGATCCGCGAAACCACAAGCGACGTGCCTGCAATCGTGCAAGTTTCCATAGGCGGTGTGATCGATTTGGCTGATGTGGTCATGGCTTCTTTCCTTCATTCCGGTGCAAATGTTTCGGCGCCGAGCTTCGCGCGACGGAAGCGCGCTGAGCGAGACGTAGTGACGCCCTGCCCGTTCGACTTTGCTATTTTTGCGGAAACTCGCAGCTCTTTGCGCCAAATACCAAGCGCGTATCTTTGCGTGCGCTAACGGCGGAAAGCGGTTCCTGCTGTGATTGCACGAAGCCGGCGCATCGCACTGGCAAAGCCAGGGCGATGCATTTTCATGCCTCGATTGATCATCGGCGATCACGGTGATCAGCCGCGATTGGTGCAATCGGGGTATCCCTCGTAACTCGGACAGCTGGTGCTCACATTGGTCACTTCGGCGGCGGTGCCTCGTGTCGAGGCCAAAGCCGAAGTGGCGGTGAGAGCGATGGCGGACAAGAGAACGAAAGCAAGTGCACGCATGGGAGACCTCATTTGGTTTGGTGGACACATCGTGTGTGCACGCCCAATCTGGTCGCCGTTGCTAAATCTTTCCAACAGATGTTCTTGATCGTACCGATCTCCGGCGAAGATTGATTGCACCCCGCGAAGGCAAGCAGATGACGCGGATCGCCGCACGCAGCGCGCCGAGATGCAAAAAAATTCGCGGTTACGAATTCCGGCGCGGTAATTTCTGCACGGCCCCGGAGCTCCGCGCCGACGCGCCGGCCACCAGCTTGAGTAGCGCGTCGGCGGCGCGGCTGCGATAACGATCTCGATGGCGCAGCACATGGAACTCGCGGGTGGGAAGGCGAAACGCCGCCTGGTGCAGCAGGCCGGCTTCGATGCTCGGCGCCGCGACCGAGGCGGAGATCGCGGTGGCGCCGAGCCCGGCCTCCACGGCGCCGCGGACCGCTTCGTTGGATGGCAGCTCCAGCACGATTTGCAAGGTGTCCGGCCTGATGCCAAGCGCCGTGATGGCCTCCTCGAAAACAGACCTGGTGCCGGATCCCGCCTCGCGAAGCACCCATTCGCCCTTCACTAGCTCCTGCGGGGCGAGGCGCGTGCGTCCCGTCCACGGATGCTCCGGCCCGACCACTACGACCAACTGATCGTGCGCGACCGCGGTGCTGTCGAAATGATCACTTTGCACCGCGCCCTCGACGAAACCCAGTTCCGCCGTGCCCGATTCGACCGCTTCGGCGACCTGCGCGGTGTTGCCGATCGCGAGACGAACCGTGATCTGCGGGAAAGCCCGGCGGAAAGCTACGATACGGCGAGGCAGCCAGTAGCTGGCGATGGTCTGGCTCGCCTGCACCGAGAGCGTTCCGCGTTTTAGGCTGCCGAACTCGCTCAGCGCGAGCTCGGCCATTTCCGCCCGGGCGAGAACAGCTCGGGCCTCCGCGAGGAAGACCCGGCCGGCCTCCGTCAGCTCGATGCGTCGGCCAACCCGGTCGAACAGCCGCGTGTCGTGCCTCGCCTCCAGCGCTGCGATGGCGTGGCTCGCCGCCGATTGCGCGAGGTTCAACGCACGGGCGGCCTGCGTGACGTGCTGGCGCTCCGCCACCGCCACGAAGATGCGAAGTTGCTCGAGAGTCACGTCAGCGTCTCCGCGAAGCAGCGCCAGACGAAACCGGCATGCGGCGTTGCCGCCGTGATCAATCGTAGTTGCGGATCATACTTCGTCAAAGCATCTCGGAAGGCCAACTGTATCACGCCGCACTTCTCCGCCGACGCCCACCATTGCTCCCGCAGTGAAAGCTAGACTAGGCGCTGCGCTGAAAGCTGGTCGGGGTTTCGCCTGTCATTTTTCGAAACGACGTTGAGAAGGAACTCGTCTCGGAAAAACCCACCGCCATTCCCACGGCGGTGACCGATGCCGTGGGATCTGCCAGTAACGACTTGGCGCGTTCGATGCGACGGTGAGTGTGGAACCGATGCGGCGGCATACCGAAGGTCTGCTTGAAGGCTCGGCTGAAGTGGAAGGGACTAAGGCGCGCGATCTCCGCAAGAGTGCCGAGCGGAATCGGGTTGGCAACGTGCTCCTCGATATACATTGCAACGGCGCGCTGCTGCCAACCGGCGAGTCCTCCCTTGAAGGGTGTGCGCGCTGCACCGGAGCAAACGCGCACGAGTTCATGGGCGAGCACGACACCAAGAGATTCGCAGTAAACCCGGTCGATCGGTTCGGTCGCCACCACGAGGGACTGCAGCCTGATCGCGATGTCCCGCAGCCCGGCATCGTCGAAGAAGACTAGCGCGGGCAAGGGCGCGGGTTCGCGCTCACCTGCGGGTTCCAAAGGCAGCACCGCCGGATCGAAGCAGAAATAGGTCGTCCGGCTAAGACGCGAGGACTCCTGCCAGTCGAAATATTCGTGGCCAGCCGGCACGAAGACCAGTTTGTTCCTATGGTTCCGAAGACCCGATCGTGGAATCCCCTCGATGCAGATGTGTCCTTCCTTGCGCGCGCCCTCTTCAAACAGAATGAGCAAGTGGGCCGGGCCGTGGTAGCGAACCTCGAGTCTGCAAAGCTCGGTGGCGCTGACCGTCTCCACCGCCATTCCGCGCAAGGCCAGCGCGCGTCGCACTACGGCGTCGGACGGAAAAATTTCGATCACGGCATCGGACAAGCTGACGTCTGGTAGGCGGGATGACCGGTTGCCGCTGCCACCGTTCATTTGCTTATCGCAAGGGGCGTGCGCAAGCTTATGCAATGAGCGCGATACGGCGGCGAAAGACGGAGCATCGCCAATCTCCAGGTTGTGCGAGCGAGCCAAGTGCGGGTCCATGACACATCCTCATGCGGCTGCAGTGACCGGGCGAGAGTAAGAAGCAGATGAGCGAGAGCGCACCATTGGCGCGGACTGTCCCTGCGGCCTCCGGCCCCCGACAAGTCCGGCCGGATACGTCGTGGCCGGCTGCGGCGTCTCCAGCGTGGCGAGGCGACGCCTGACGAATTCGCGTACCTTTTCGAAGGATCGCGCCTCGACCTGGCGCGCGCGCTCCCGCGAGATGTTGTATTTCTGAGCAACCGCTTCGAGCGTTTCCGGCTTGTCGGCGAGATGTCTGGCCGCGAAGATGCGCCGCTCACGCTCATCGAGCAGGGTGAGCGCCTCGTGCAGCGCTGTGCTACGGCCGTCGAGCTCCTCGGATTCAATCAGCATCGACTCCTGGCTTGCAGCGGTGTCGACCAACTGGTCCTGCCATTCACCAGAACCGCCTGCATCGCCGAGCGGCGCATTGAGCGAGACATCTCCGCCGAGTCGACGATTCATTTGGACGACGTCGTCTCCGCTGACGCCGAGACGATCGGCAAGCGTCGTGACCTGGTCAGGACGCAAGTCGCCATCCTGCAGAGCGGAAATCCGGCTCTTGGCCAGGCGCAGCTTGAAAAACAATTTCTTTTGATTGACGGTTGTTCCGATGCGCACCAGGGACCACGATCGCAGCACGTATTCCTGGATAGACGCCTGAATCCACCACATCGCATAGGTGGTGAGTCGAAAGCCCTTGTCGGGATCAAATCCCCTCACCGCCTGCAAGAGCCCGAGATTGCCTTCGGAGATCATCTCCGCGGCCGGGAGGCCGTAGCCGCGGTAGTTCGTCGCGATTTTGGCGACGAGGCGCAAATGGCTGGTGACCAGCCGATCATACGCGCTCCTGTCGCCATGTTCGCGCCAGCGCTTGGCCAGCATGAATTCTTCTTGCGGCTCGAGCAGCGGAAAGCGCCGTATTTCTGTGAAATACCGGCCAAGCCCCGACTCGACGCTGAGGATGGACTGGGTTGAAACGCGAGCCATGACATCATCCTTTCGGTTGGCTTTGGGCATCGTTGGAGAGGGTGATCAAATCAGCGGCCGAACCGCTCAAACGACCGGGCATTGCGATCGCGACGAACTTGGGCGCGGAGGTTAAATCAGTCCAACACATGGTTTGTCTCATTTCAATCTATAGAACAGATCGATCTCGACGAAGCTTCGCCTTCCGCTCTCATACCTGTCCGATGGCTAGGAACGTGCGTCAGGACGTGTCGCCACGTCTCTCCGAGCCGACCTGCCGAATGGCCAAAGCTGGGCAATCGAGAAAGGCTTCCGTGTCGCCGTCTCGACACTGGGCCGAAGGGTCAGTTGTTCGGCCTCGGAGAAGGCACGCGTTCGCATCAGCAGCGTGGCGACGAGTCCGGCAACGCCCGATGCGGCGAGGATCATGGCGACGATGATGAACTGGAAGATGCCCGCATAAATCGGACTCGCTCCCGACACCAGCATGCCGGCCATAACGCCGGGGATCCAGACGAGCCCGAGCGATTTGAGCATGTCGAGGCGGGGAAGCAGGCTCGCATAGACGCCGCTCTGGACGAAGGGCGCGACGGTGACCGCGGGGGCGGCACCGAGCGCGAGAGCGGCCTCGATCCGACCGATATGCGCCCTGACGTCTGCCCGGAAGCGCTCCATGGATTGCGCGCAGGCATTCATCGCGTTGGCGATGATCATGCTACCGACCGGCACCAGCACTGCGATGTCGGAGGTGACCGTTCTGGTGACGAGCATTGCCGCGATCACCAGCCCGGCTCCCGCGCCGATCGCGTAGAAAGAGAGCGGCAGTGCACCGCTGATTTCGGGGGCGCGGCGCGCCGCGGTTGCTGCCGCGGCAAAGGTCATGCCCAGCAGGATCAGCGCGGCGATCAGCAGATTGCCGTGCAGCAGCACCGCGAGGACGACGCCCACCGCCACCATCTGCACCAGGCCCCGCGAGAGCGATATGATCGTCTCCCGCTCCACATGTACTGCGAAGCGACGGCATAGCAGCACGACGCCAAGACAGATCACGATGACGCAAAGCGCCTGAACCATGCCCATAGCGACATCGCCGGTCAGGCCCTGGAGCAACTCAGCAATCATGGAGCACCTCTGACGTGGGGCCGATCGCGACGAGTTTGCCATGCTCCAAAATCATCGTGCGATCGGCGATACGATGCGCTTGAGCGGCGTTGTGGGTGACGATGATGCAGGTCATCCGCCGTTCGTGGATGATGTCCATCACAAGGTCCTCGATGCGCCAGGCCAAATCCTCGTCGAGCGCGGACGTCGGCTCATCCAGCAGGAGAACCTCGGGAGCGTTCGCCGTGGTGCGGGCGAGCGATACGCGTTGCGCTTCGCCTCCCGACAGATTGCTGACGTCTCGTCGCTGGTAACCGGACAGGCCGACGCGCGCGAGCAGACCTTCCATGCGGTCGGGAGAGAGTTCCTCACCGTGCTGCCGGGGTCCGAACGCGATGTTTTCGCCCACCGTTCCGGGGAACAGGTTTGCTGACTGCATGACCATGCCGACCCGGCGCCGCAAGTCGCGCGGTTCGAGTTCCCGGTAGTCTCGCCCATCGAGACGCACCGTGCCGCCGGTAGGTTCGTCGAGCCGGTTCAGCAACCGCAGAAAAGAGGATTTGCCGGCTCCGCTCGGGCCGACTACGGCCAACACCTCGCCGGCACGAATCTGCACGCTCACGTCGTCGACCAGAACCTTTCCGGCGACCGCCCGGCAAAGATGCTCGGTCTCGAGGGCGGGATGGAGTGGCCCCGAAGCGCCGACCGACGGCTTGGTAGTCTCGCTGATGTCGGTCCCTGATGTCTCAAGCATGTTCGAGTCTCGATCGTCGACCCGGTCCGGGCCTTCCTGATGCTCACTGAGATAGGGCTTGCAATCTCATGAGGCTAATGCATTGTTATTATTGTGACATGTCGATTGTGCATTTAGGCAATGTCCCAAGCGCCGCCCGCAGTGAAGCTCGGTGCGATCGACCTCAACCTGCTCGTCGTTTTCGACGCGGTGATGCAGGAACGGAATGTGACGCGCGCCGGGGAGCGCCTGGGCTTAAGTCAACCGGCGATGAGCCACGCCCTGACCCGGCTGCGCCACATGCTCAAGGACGACTTGTTCGTCCGCAGTCCGAAAGGAATGTTGCCGACGCCACGGGCTGAAGAGCTGGCCGTTCCCGTCAGGATGGCACTTGACGGCTTGCAACATTCGCTCGAGCCGACACAATTCGACCCGTCCAAGGCAAACAGAAAGTTTCGGGTTGCGATCGACAATTATGGGGCCGTGGTGCTGGTCGGACTCTTGGCGGAACAAGTCGGCAAGCTGGCACCGCAGGTTGTTCTTGAATTTCTGCCGAGCGGAACCCTCGAGCTTCTCGATCTCCTCGATCAGGGCGAGCTCGATCTGGCGATCGGGCCGAGCTTAGTGCTGGCGGAGCGTTTCTCGAACCAGGTCCTGGTTCAGGATGACTTCGTCGCGGTGCTGCACAAGAACCATCCGGCCGCAGGCGCGCGCGAGCTATCGATCGAAGCGTTTGCCGCACTCCCCCATCTCGAGATCTCCTCGGTTCGGCACTCGACCGACTTCGTCGATCAGGCGCTGGCACGGAGCAAACTCTCGCGCCGCATCGCCCTCCACGCGCCTTTCTTGTCAGCCTCGCGCATCCTCGTCACTTCGGGCATGACCTCGGTGCTGCCCAGGCGCGTCGCCGAAGAGCTGTCGCTCCTTCTTCCTTTGACCATCCGGCGGTTGCCGTTTCCCTCGCCAATCATCGAGGCCACGATGGTCTGGCCGAGATGGCTGGATAATCAGCCCGCGCATCTTTGGATTCGTCGCGTAATTTCAGAGGCGACCAAGGAACTGCATTTGCACCGCAACGCGCGGCGCAAATGAGCAATGCCAAAAGGGCTATGCGGCGTCGGATTCTCGCCGAGATGCAGCTAGCCCTGCGTCTTCCTCCGCCAGCAGGCCGAGAGCCGACCAGTCCAGCCCGGAATAGCCGCGCGCGATCCCGGTGATGAACCTGTCACGCACCACACTCAAGCAAGGCATGGGCACCTCTGCGGTATCAGCCTCGCGAAGCGCGAGCCTGATGTCCTTGAGCGCCAGCGGAAATACGAAACCGCCCGAAGTGTAATTCTGATCTGCAATCTTGGCGCCATAGATCTTGTGGACGCGGCCGCCGAACATGGTAGCCGTCAGAATCGCAAGAAGTTGCCGCGGATCGAGGCCGCGCTTTCGCGCGAGC
>Ga0209006_10001568_pt1 | contig 20756 bp, 17 predicted proteins | sample JacPin_JW_Ref_O2_FD_188567 | JGI IMG/M metagenome (GOLD analysis project Ga0209006, IMG submission 188567) | Forest soil microbial communities from Algoma, Ontario, Canada - Jack Pine, Ontario site 1_JW_Ref_O2 (SPAdes) (version 2) | ecosystem: Environmental > Terrestrial > Soil > Boreal...
TGGACGGCCAGGCAAGTTGAAATTCCACGTCCTCGAGCCGTTCGGCGGACTCGGTGCCGCCGACCTTGTGGACGACAACCGTTCCGTCCTGGATGCCAATTTCCGAGAACGCGGCGGTCCGCTCCGGGTCCGGCTGCAACGCCCGCGCCAAAGCCTCGATCAGTCCCGACCAATTCGACTGGCCGCTGGGCAGGAAGCTGACCGTGATGGTCGGCCGCACCAGCGTCACGCCGGAGATTTCAATGCGGCCGGCCAGCAGCGGGAAATAGCGCACCCGGGCGGTCAGTTCGTCGGCGACAAGCCCGGGGTCGCCACGATGGTCCTCCCCGAGCACCACATTGTGGAAAGTAACCGTACCGGAAGGAAACAACGAAACCGTCATCTCGCCGCGCAGTATCGGATTAAGGCCGGTGACGGCGTGGATTTCCTTGGCGACGGCGTCGCGCACGGTGGCGGCCGGAATAAGCAGCGACAACGCCACCAGACTGACGACCACCGCGGCGATCACGGCGCCGACTGCAATCGCAAGACGTTTCAAGCCGGTAGCCGCGGTCACGTGATGCGTTCCAACGTTCGCTTGCGCCGATCGAATGGACGAATGGGCGGGTAAGTTTCTAACATGCCCCGCCTCTGTGTCGCTTTCGTGGCCGCTGTCGCCCCGCAACCGCCCAAAGGGTTGCCGCGTAACAATAAACTCGACCGGCTGCGATGCCAAAACGGTACCAGTAAGAAGCTGCGGCAACGCCTCGAGCGCGGCTGCTCAGCGCGCTAGCGCCCGGTGCGCCGGCTCGGCCTGAGCCACCTCGGATATCATTTTCTTGACGATGGCTTCGCCGAACGAATTGAAGCCTTGGGCTGCCAGCACGAAGGCGCTGGGGCCACCAATCACGTTCTGGCGGTAATAGTTCTCAAGGCCACCCGCCGGATTGGTGTGGTCCGGATTCCAGGCGAGCGGAGTTTCGCTCAGGATGACCAGCCCGTTGATGGTAACGTCCTGCGCCAGCGCCTCGTCGCGCGCCTGCGCGACATCGCGGCCGGAATTGTTGGTGCCGTCGCCGGAGACGTCGATCGTGCGACGCTGCGATCGGAACGGCGCGCGCCCAAGCTGCGCCATGGCGAATTCGATTGCCGCGCTGATCGAGGTCCGGTCGGCGAAGGAGCGCGGCGCTTCCAGCAGCCGGTCGGCGAAGCTCTTGGCCGAGTCGGCGTTGCTGATCGTGGTCCAATCGACGACGAGCCGTTGCGAGGTCAGTCCGGACCATTCCACATAGCTCAAGCCGATGCGCCCGGTCCTGCCTGACTTGATCGCCTCGAGCACGCGGGGATCGGAAACCGCGGTCGCGTAGCCTTCGCGCTGGAGCTGAAATTTCTCGGTATCGATGCTGCGTGAGACATCGGCCGCCAGCACCAGCAGCAGATCGACGTCGTCGGCGGCCGCGCTAGCGCGAGGGAATGCGGCGACGCCGGCCAAGACCAGAAGCAAAAGCGCCCTGATCAAACGCATGGTCACACCTCATGTCACGCTCCGGCTATCGCGTGGATGGCCGCGCGCACACGCTGATACGTCCCGCAGCGACAGATATTGGTGATCGCCGCGTCGATATCCGCGTCAGTCGGTTTGGGGTTCCGCTTGAGCAGAGCCACCACCGCCATCATCATGCCGCTCTGACAATAGCCGCATTGTGGCACGTCGAAATCGATCCACGCCTGTTGGACGGGGTGGAGGCCGCCGTTCTGCGCCAGCGACTCGATCGTGGTCACCTGGCGACCGCTCAGACTGCCGACCGGCACCTGACAGGAGCGCGTCGCTGTTCCGTCGATATGCACGGTGCAGGCGCCGCACTGCGCGATCCCGCAGCCATATTTGGTGCCGGTGAGCCCGATGGCATCGCGCAGCACCCAGAGCAACGGCGTATCCGGCTCGACATCGATGTCGTACGCCTTTCCGTTGATGGAAAGCGTTACCATGTCCCAACCTTCCTCCGGCGCAGCCGTTAGAGCATGTCCCGGAAAAGTGGAAACCGGTTTTCCGAAAAGGACATGCGACAACGAAAGAGATCTAGGCGGCGCGCCGGCCCCGATGGTTAACGCAGTCTAACCCTTTGCAATGTGAAAGCGAAATCCCAAATCCGGGCCGCCTTGCCACCCCGCGAGGCAGATTGCTTAGGAGGGCGCTAGCGCTTCGGCGCTACATCTGCCGGTAAGCGTAGGGGACGTCTTCCTGGACTCCGGCAAGGCCTTGCACCGCCTCGTGGGCCGGCGCCATGTGACACACCGGGTCGGCCGCGCGGGCATCGCCGGCCAGCAGGAAGGCCTGGCAGCGGCAGCCGCCAAAATCGATGTCGCGCCGCGCGCAGCTTCGGCAGGGCTCGGTCATCCAGTCGGTGCCACGAAAAGCATTGAACGCGGGGGAATGCGCCCAGATATCGGCCAGCGCATGCTCGCGCACCGACCAGAATTCGAGGCCGGGAATCGACTCCGCGGCATGACACGGCAGCACCCTGCCGCTCGGCGTCACGTTGAGTGAGCGCCGGCCCCAGCCGCCGACACACGGTTTCGGCAGCCGCGCGTGGTAATCCGGCACGACCGCGTCGATGACGATCTCGCCGCGATGCTGGCGCCGCAGCTCCTCGACCGTCGCTGCCGCATGCCTGACCTGCTCCGCGGTCGGCATCAGGGCCGAGCGATTCTTCAGGGCCCAGCCGTAATATTGGGCGTGGGCGATTTCGACGCGGCTGGCGCCGAGTGAGAGCGCCAGCTCCACCATCGCCGGCAGGCGGTCGATATTGGCGCGATGCATGACGGCATTGACGGTCAGCGGAATTTTAAGAGCGACCACCTCGGCGGCCAGCGCGCGCTTGCGCGCAAAGGCGCCGCGATAACCGGCGATGTGATCGGCGCTCGCTTCTTCGCTGTCCTGGATCGAGATCTGCACATGATCGAGCCCGGTGTCGGCGAGCTTGCCCAGCGTCGCCGCGGTGATGCCGACGGCCGACGTGATCAGATTGGTGTAGAGGCCGGCCGCATGGGCGGCGGCGGTGATCTCGACCAGATCGCGGCGCGCCCCGGGCTCGCCGCCCGAGAGGTGAACTTGCAGGACGCCGAGACCGGCGGCCTCACGGAACACCCGCGCCCAGGTTTGGGTGTCGAGTTCGTCCGTCCGCGGTTCCAGCGCCAGCGGGTTGGAGCAGTAAGGGCAACCCAGCGGGCAACGGTGCGTCAACTCGGCCAGCAAGCCAAGCGGCTTATGCAACGGTGCACCTCCTCCCGCCATCTGTTGCTCGCTGCAGGCTTATCTTCGCCCGCGTTCCCCTCTTCTACGAGGTATTCGGTGCGCATCGGCGGCACAAGGCCGCCCGCGATTAAAGCTCCAGCAACCGCTTGTCGGCTAGCCCGCGCAGCATGGTTGTCACGTCGGCGAGGATGCGATCGCGTGGCGCCGCATAGGCCGCGGCCAGATCGTCAATAATAGCCGCGAACGTCGCCTCGCCGGTGCATCTTTTCAGAACCTCGGCCGAAACCGGATCGGCTTTGAATACGCGCTCCGGCGCCAGCAAGACCCACCCGCCTTGCGCTTCGTTGTGGACGAGGCGGACGCCGCGCGGCAGCCGCGGCCGTGCATCCGGTGCGATCGCGGGCTGCGGCTCGTTCATAGAGGCACACTCCTGTGTCCTGGTCAGTATCGTAGAACAAATCGGTATCGTAGGCCCGAGGCTTTCCGGACGTCGCCGCGTGCGATCTCTAGGCCGCCGGCACAAAAGCCCCGGGCGGGATCTGCCTTGGTGCAACATAGCCATGATAGAGCGCGTCCAGCATCGCCCATAGCACGTCGCATTTGAATTCGAGCGCGGCCAGCACCTTCGCCTGCGTCTCCGCGGTGCGTGCGTGCTGTTTGACATAGTCGAGCGCGAAACGGGAGTCGCGCTCGGCTTGCGGCGGGCGCTGTGAAAAATAGGCGAGCGTCTCGGCGGTGACGAAATCGTAGTTCTTCAACATGCCTTCCATGCGCTCGCCGATGATGACCGGTGAAAACAGCTCCGTGAGCGAGGAGGCGATCGCTTCCAGCAACGTCTTTTCGCGCACGAAATGCACGTAGGCATCGACCGCAAAGCGTGTCGCCGGCAACAGGCCGCGCAGCGAGGTCACATAGTCGCGGTCGAGGCCGAGCCCGGCGGTGAGCTTGAGCCAGCGCGCGATGCCGCCGTCGCCGTCATGGCTGCCGTCATGATCGACCAGGCGGCTGCGCCATTCGCGGCGCGTCGCCTGATCCTCGCAACGCGCGATCAGGCTCGCGTCCTTGATCGGGATCATCGCCTGATAATAGTAGCGATTGAGCGCCCAGGCCTGCACCTGCGCCTTGGTGCAGGCGCCGCCATGCAGCAGTTTGTGGAACGGGTGCAGGCGATGATAGCGGCGCGCGCCGATGTCGCGCAGGCTCGCCTCAAGTTCCTCAGGAGACAGAACGTTCACAGCACGATCTCCATGCCGTCTTCGGCGATCTCGAATCCGGCGCCTTCGGCTTTCCGACGCTGCGCCGAGCCTTCGATCAGGATCGGGTTGGTGTTGTTGATGTGGGTCAAAATTCGCCGGCCGCCCAGTCCGGCGAGGGTCGCGAGCGTTCCGTCGGCGCCGTCGAGCGGCATATGGCCCATGCGGCGGCCGGTCTTTTCGCCGGTGCCGCTTGCGATCATCTCGTCGTCGGTAAAGAGCGTGGCGTCGAACAAGATCACGTCGGCACGGCCCAATCGTTCGCGCAAGCCCGGCGGCACGGCCGCGGCGCCCGGCACGTAAACGAGCCGCCGCAAGCCGTCGCTGATCTCGACGCCCACATTGGCGCCGGTTTCGGCGGCAAGCTCAGGCGCTTCGCCTTCAAGATAGAGCGCGACTTTTCCAGGCACCGCGAACAACTCCGCCTCCAGGCCGCCCGGCAGAGGAAACCGGGTACCGAGCGCTACGGTCTGACGGCGCACCAGATCAGCGGCCAGAACCCGGAAAATTGGATTCGCTTCGACGGCCGCCAGCGTGTCGGCCGTGGCCAGGATGGTGAAGCCCTGCCGCTCGCGCAATGTCAGCAAGCCCGCCACCTGATCGACTTCGGCGCCGGTCAGGATAACGCCGGCTATCGGGCTGTCGCGGAGCCCGGCGCGGGGCTGCAAACGCGGCGTCGCCAAAAGCTGGGCGCGCAGGTCCGGCGTGGCATTGAGAAGAATCCACGCTTCGCCGTCGGCGGAAATCGCCAAACTAGCTTGCGTCCGCGGCTTGACCCGGGCGTCGCCCGCCCAAGCGAGCGAACATACCGGGCATCGGCAGTTCCATTGCGGAAAACCGCCCCCGGCCGCGGCACCGAGCACGATGGCGGTCAGATTCCCCATTCACGAGAAGGAGAAAACGAAAGCGTGCCGATCAGAACTCGGCCGGAAGATAGCCGTTGATCTCGAGGCCGATGCAGATTTCGACGAGGGTGGGTGTGGTCCAGGCCATGATCGTTTCCTCAGCTCTGTTACGTTATTTGACTCGGCCGTGCCGCTTCGGATCGCAGCGCAACCAATGCACGAGTAAAAATAAGGCTAAACGCGACCCTTCGGCAAGCGTATTCGGCACACAGTCCCGCCTTCGCGCGCCAATTTCGATCAATTGCGGTTGAAGGTCGGCTCTCGAACTTTGCTGCGCCGCGATTTTGTTGCACTGCAATTTATCAGCTGCGCTTCGCGCCACTTCCCGATGCTGTTGAAGAATGCGACTTTTTGGCGCTCGCCGAATGCTAGTATTTGCGCCGCTGGACTGTGACGCACTCTTTTCAGCGGCGCGCAAGCCGGTCAATGTTGCACCAACGTCGCGACGGCTTTGACGGCGGGGCGAAAAAACAAAACGTTAGTCATAGGGAGGAGAAGAGAGCCATGTCTTTTCGCGTAGTGCGCAATGGCGGCGGCCTTGCCGCGGCGATGTTGGCCTTTAGCCTCGTTGGCTTTATTGCGACGCCGGCCTTGGCGGAGAACGACGCGCCGATCACGATCGGTCTCGCCATGTCGGTCACCGGTCCGCTCGCGCCGAACGGCAAGCAGGCTTTGGCCGGAGCCAGGATCTGGGAGGACGAAACCAACGCCAAGGGCGGTTTGCTCGGCCGCAAGGTCAAGCTCATCACTTATGACGATCAGTCGATCCCGGCCAACGTCCCCGGCATCTACACCAAGCTTCTTGACGTCGATAAGGTCGATCTCGTGGTCAGCGGCTATGCCACCAACATGGTGGCGCCGGCGATGCCCGTCGTCATGCAGAAGGGCAAGACGTTCGTTGCCCTGTTCGGGCTCGATGTGAACAGCGAATTTCACTATCCCAAATACTTTGCCATGCTGCCGACCGGGCCCGACACCAAAGCCTCGTTCACCGAGGGCTTCTTTCAGGTGGCCGTGCAGCAAAGCCCGAAGCCGACGACGGTTGCGCTTGCATCCGAAGACGCCGAGTTTGCCCGCAATGCCTGCACCGGCGCGCGCGAGAACGCCAAACGCTTCGGCGTCAATATCATCTACGACAAAACGTTTCCGCCCGGCACGACGGATTTTTCTCCGGTCATCCGCGCGTTGCAGGCGGCCAACGCCGATCTTGTCATCGTTTGCTCTTATCCGCTCAGCTCAGTCGGCATCGTGCAATCCGCCAACGAGCTGAACTTCACGCCGAAAATGTTCGGCGGCGCGATGGTCGGCCTGCAGGCGACCGCGTTCAAGGAACGGCTGAAGTCGAAGCTGAACGGCATCGTCAATTATGAGACCTGGGTGCCGTCCGAGAAACTGATGACTCCTGACGCGGCGGCGTTCTTCAAGACCTATCAGGAGCGCGCCAAAGCCGAGGGCGTCGATCCGCTCGGCTACTATCTGGGAGGCTGGGGCTACGCTTATCTCCAGGTACTCGGCCAGGCGATCGTCGGCGCCAACAGCATCAACGACGATAAGCTCGCCGACTATCTGCGCACCCACGAGTTCAAGACCATCATGGGCGACGTGAAATTCGGCAAGAACGGCGAGTGGACCAAGTCCGGGATGCTGCAGGTGCAGTATCACGGCATTTCCGACGACGCCAATCTCGATACCTGGAAGGGCATGGGCTATCAGACGGTGCTGACGCCGCCGGAGCTGAAAACCGGCGATGTGATCTATCCCTACGCCAAGGCGAAGTGACGGACGCTGCGAAGCCACCTCTCCGTCGTCATGCGCGGGCTTGACCCGCGCATCCCGATTCTCGGACGCAGTGCCCGCATAAGCGAGATGGCCGGGACAAGCCCGGCCATGACAGCGCGTGCTGTGACAAGCGCAGGTCCGACGATCGCGAAACTACATCCGCTCCAGCGCCTTGCGATCCCACTTGCCCAGATCGGCGGCGGCTGCGTAGGTCTCCTGCAGGAAGGCCAGCAGCAGCGTGTCCGGATCGCGCGCCGCGCGCACCGCGTCGTAGGGCAGGATGAATTGCCCGATCGTCTTGTCGTAAAACGCTTCGCTCATGGAGAGGCGCGTGTCGCCGTAACCCTGCGGCTCCGGATAGGCGTACACATAGAACGCGGCACGCCCGTAGCCGCCATTGCCCGGCCAGAAGCCGCAGCTTGAGACTTCGTGCGAATAGGCCTCGGTCATCACCCAGCTTGCCACATTGGGGATGACGCTCGTCGGCGGCGGTGCCGTACGCCCGGAGAAGCGCGTGACCGCAAGATCGAAGCTGCCCCAGAAGAAATGCACCGGACTGGCCTTGCCGATGAAGCGCGTGCGAAAGTCCCTCATCAGCCGCGCCGAGCGGACGAGCGCCTGATGAAAGCGCGTCGCGTATTCGGCATCGTATTGGGCGTGGGTGCGATCCTGTTCGAACGGCAGCGCATTGGCGATCTCGCTCGGCATTGTCCAGATATGGACGTCGATGCCGAGCTGGCGCAGCCGCTCCATAAAGCCGGCATAAAAGTCAGCGACCGACATCGGCTCGAGCTTCATGCTGGCGATGCGGCCGTCGCTGGTCGCGAGGTAAAGCTGGTGGCCCATCAGGTCGAAGATGATATCGAACGTTCCACCCGGATAAGGATTCGAGGGCGCCGCCAGGCCCCGCGACGTGACCTGAAACGTGACGTTCCACCAATGATTGATCAGCGGCGTCAGCTTAAGCCGCACCTTGCCGGCGATCTGGGTCCAAAGCTGCAGCGTTTCACAGGTATCCTTCCAGGCGGCGAACGGCAGATCCGGCAAAAGCTGTTGTTGTCCAGACATGAGCTGCTTTCCTCGGTCGACCTAGAGCATGTACCGGAAAAGTGGAAACCGGTTTTCCGATAAGGACATGCGACAACATAGAGATCTAGAGCACTTCCCGATTCCACTTAATCGGGAAGTGCTCTAAGAGCGCGAGGTCTGGGTCTTACCGCGTCTTGACGTCCGGGAAAATGACGGTGCGGTGGCGAAAGCAACCGGCGGTCAGCGATGGCGACGCCCGAGCGTCCGCCACGCGCCTGTCATCTCCGGCTTGCGCTGCGCGGAAGCCGGTACAGCGTCGCGCGCAAAAATGGCAGCGGGTCGTCAAGCGCCAAGGCCGATTTCGCCTGGCAACCGATCGTCCAGCGCGCCCATGTCAAAAGCGGCTCGCCGGCGTCGCGGGCGGCGGCAAAATCCTTCCACGGGTGGCACCAGCGCAACCCGGCCTTCACGCGCGTCGGCGCCGGCCGCGGCGATTCGGTCAGGTCGGCATGGAACAGCGCCGGAATGTTCACGCCGGCGAGCGCGCCCGCATGATGCCAAAGCGAAAAGCGCGGATCGATCGCCAGAAGCTTGAGATTGCCCTGCATGTCGCGCTTGAAATCGAGCTTGGCGACGCCGGTGAGACCCAGTCGCTCGACGATGTTGCGGCCCTGGCGGCGCACGTCGGCGGTTTCGGTGATCTCAAGCGCCGTCGTCGTGCCGAAGCGCAACGGGTAGCTGCGGATCTTGCGGCCGGAAAACTCGCCGGCGATGCGCCCCTGCCGATCGACATAGCAATGATAGCTCTCGATCCTGGCCTCCGATCCGTGCACGAATTCCTGCGCCAGAAGCTCGAGGTCGAGCGCGGCGAGCCGCGGCCAGAGCGCGCGCAGCGCTTCGGGATTTTCGGCATACAGCGCCTTGTGGAGACCAAAGGCGCCGCTCCAGCGATCGCGCCGGCTCAGCGGTTTGACGGTCAGCGGAAAGCGAAGCCCGATCTGCGCCGGCTCGATGGTCTTCGGATCGAAGCGGCGGCCCGGCGGCACCGGAAGTCCATGCTGCTCCGCCAGCGTCTGGAACCGGGCCTTATCGAAAAGGTCTTCAACGAGATCGCCATCGGCGACGACAAAGCGGAACGCCTTGGCCAGCCGCTCGCGCTGGCGCGAAATCAAAAGCGCCTGCGCGTCCTCCTGATAGAACAGCACCGGCGGCTCGCCTTGTGCTACGCCGAAATCGAGAAGCGTGTCGATAAGCGTTTCGCTCCCATCGCCATGGTCGTTCCAGGCGAGGCGTGGGCCGGCATGGCGGGAGTAAAGCGAAAGCGTGCCGGCGCGGCCGAATACGGCGCAAGGGATACGGGCGAGTGCCAGCGGCCGCAGCAGATCCATGTCGCCCATGACGCAGGCGCGCGCCGCCGGCGCGGGGCGCATCTTTGCGGTGACGGCCGCATCGCGTTCGTTGCGCGTGCCGCCGGAGAGAGCCGCGACGGCGCTGCGCCCAGAGGATGCGAGCGTCCACAACAACGGCGTTTGTTTGATCAGGCGCTTGCTCCGCCGTTGCAGGCTCGAAGACATCCGCGCCGGCAGACCGCGCCATGTCGTGGTCGCGGCGTGGTCGTAGAGCTTGAGAACGCTGTCGCACCAATCGCGCTTATAGGGCTCGTCGCCGATGGTGAAGTCGAAGGATTTCAGGCCGCGTTTGATGGCATAGGCCAGCAGCTCGCGCAGATGCAGGGCGCCCGGTCCGTAATGGGCGACTTCGCCGTCCACGTAGCTGGCGAGCAGGTGATAGTAGCAACCGCCGAACACGATGCCGAAATTGGTGGCCGCGCACACGTCGCCGATCTGCGTGCGCCCGATGTGCACCAGATGACGCGCCTTGGGATTGGTGGCGAGGTCGAGGAAAAACGCGCGATGTCCGGGCAGCGCGAAGATGTCGGCCACGCCTTTGCGGGCGAGCGCGCGGCTCTTTTGCTCCATGAGGATGTCGAGCGTGCGGCGCGCGTCGACGCTATCGGTAGCGGTGACGAACTCAACGTCGCCGAACTGCGACATGTGTCGGAGCTTCGAGCGGTCGCGGCGGCGCGTCGCCGCTGAGCGCTTGGCGTGATAGAATTTCTCGCAATCGTCGCCAAGATTCGCCAGGTGGGCGCTGCTGCGGTTCGGCGTGACCTGCAGGTGCACGAACGGATTGGTCTGCGCGCCGACCGTTTCGGGCATCTTTTCGAACTCGATCCAGTCGTGGCGCAGCAGCGGCTCGCACTGCATCTGCACCAACAGCTCGTGCCATGCGGCCAAAAAATCTTCGCGCGTAATACGCGCGGAAAAATCCGTGGCCAGCAGCGGGGCGTTGTAATCGGAAACGTCCTGCCCCATCCAGCACAGCCGCCGCGCCAGCGGGCCCTGCATCAGGCACAGCGGCACGATCAAGGCGATATCGCCCTCGGCGAAGCGGCCGACCGCGATTACCGGACGCGCATTGCGACGCTCGCCGACGTGCTTTTGCCAGGTCGCGAGCCAGTCGAAGGTCTGGAACGCCGTGCAGTCGGCGTTGCGTTCGAGCTGCCGCCATTGCGCTTCGATGGCGTCGAGATCGCTGAAGATCTGGACCGAAAGCTGCGGCGGCACACCGCCCGTTTGCTCGCCCGGAAAGCCGGCTGCGTCCAAGCGCACGTCGGCCGGCGCGGCCACGTCTTGGAACGCCGTCAGGGTCGTGGCGCGCGTCACAGCACTCACTGGCGAGGATTGTCCGTCCGATGGTGGGTGAATACGGCACAATAGCTAAGGTTTGCCCCGCGATGGGTCGCGACGTGCCGTTAAGGTAAAGCGCCGTTTGCGTGGTGCGCCGTTGCGGGCGGATGGTTGGTAAACGCAAGTCACGACGCCTTGGCGGTCCGGCTCAAAGGGGGAGTTTCGTGAATTGCGAGAGATGCGGCGCCGGCGCGCCGACATAACCTTAACGCTGAAATTTGCTGGACGCTTGCGCGTAAGGTTGCTTCCTGCCGCGGCAACAACCGGGAGGGCTGGCGATGAGGATATTCCGGACGCGTAGGCCGAAACGACTCGTATCCATTACCCACGTCACCGCGCAGCCCGATCAAAAAGAACTCGTCATCCGGTTTGTATTCGATGAGCGGCCGGCTCTTGAAGCAATGGTAAGTTTCGACGCTGTCGAACGAATGGCAAGAATGTTCTGCCACCTGGCCAGCGTCGTCGATCAACCCCAGCAACGGAACCACCCGCCCCGCGAGAAGGGGTCGGCGTAAGCCGAGCGCAAGGACCTTGCGTCCTCCGTCCGATCAAACGGCACGCCTCGGCTTCTGCTGACGACTTGCGCTCTCGTTCGCGAAGTGGAGCAAGCGCAGGCGGCGCTCGTCTTTCCCGGCATCTTCGGAACGGCGCGCTTTCGCGAGGCCAAGCAGCCACTCACCGTCCGCTGCCGGCAGCGCTCTCAATGCAACGCCGAGCGTCTCGCGTCTGCGCCATCGGATTGCAGCGCTGTAGTAGCGTTCCTCGCCCTTGTAACAAACGCTGAGGACAAAATCCGCGGGCACGTCGGCGGATTTGTCGAGCGCAAGCTTGGCGCCGGCGCTGGATAAATTGAGCACCACGCCGCGCAAGCGGTATCGCCCGCCAAAGCCCACGCGCGCCGGTAGGGATACGTGCAAACGTTCACGGGCGCGGCGCTCAATCATCATCAACGAATGTCCTCTGCAACAGCGGCCACCGCCGAGGGCCTGACGAAACACTCCCTGTCAGACCGGTTGTTTTATTTCAGTGGCGCGCCGATCCAGCGTCGAAGGCGATCCCAAAAAGGTTCGCGACAGAAGGCTCGCAACTATTCCGGGATATTCAAGGCCGCACTGGTTAAGGAGAAACTGTCGCCATCCTTGCCACGGCGTAAACGCCGCTTCGCCGGCCTAATAAGGTTAATGAAAGGTTAGACTTCGACGCAACCGAGCATTGCTATACTTGCGCGTAGCTTGTCTTAAGCCGAAAAAGCCTAACTTCGCCGGCTCTACCCTATTCGTCGCGTTCAACGCGCCGCCTGGGCGTTGGATTCGGATCCTCAGTCGCAAAGGCGTCATGGCTGTCACCGCAACCGACACTTGGCCGGCCCCGGATACGGCGAGCCAGAGGCCCGCCGGCTTCCGCCCCGAACTTCGCGACGGTGCAAGATCGGTCAAATCAACTCCGGCTAAATCGATTACCGTTCTTTGCGTCACGCCTTGCGGTCGATTTGGCCGCGGCGGCATTGATCGATTGTATTATCATTTGCGCTCCAGCCCCGAGGTGAAGCTGCCCGATCATATTCAGATCCACTATTTCGTCGGTCGCGGCTCGGCGCGGGCGGCCGGTTGGGTGCTGACATTTCCGTGGCGGATCGTGCGGTTCGCATGCTGTCTGATGTGGCTTCGTCCGGATATCGTGCATCTGAATTTCTCGAACGACGGCAGCATCTATCGGAAATATTTTTTCCTGCTCGTTGCCAATCTCTTCAAGATCCCGTCGGTCATTCACTTTCACGGGCAATTCACGGCTGCCGATATTGCTCGTGCCAGACTACCCATGCGCTTCTTGCGCAGCATGTGCGCCCGCGCTACGCGTGTTATCGCGCTGGGCAAATGCTATTGGTCCGGTTTCGCCGCCGATTTCGGTGTCTCGACGGAGAAGTTGGACATTCTCGCCAACGGCATTGCTGATTTCGCCGTGAACGTGCCGCTGCCGAAACAAGGCGATGAGCGTGTCAGGTTGCTGTTCATCGGCGAGATCGGTCACCGCAAGGGCATCGATATTCTCGTCGATGCGCTCGCGCAGCTTGCACCGCGGACCCGGGCGTGGAGTTGTCTGATTGCGGGCAACGGCGATTCCGCGCTGTTTCAGCAGCGCGTTTCACAAGCAAGCTGTGCCGACTTGGTGGACTTTGTCGCGTGGCTTGAACCCAAGGAGGTCGAGCGCGCTCTCCTCCACGCCGACATCGTTATTCTTCCATCGCGCGCCGACACGATGCCGATGTCGCTGATCGAGGGTGCTTGCGCGGGCGCCGCGCTCGTCGCCACCAAAGTCGGTGAAATCGAGGAGATCGTGCAGGACGGCCGCAACGGCGTCTTGGTGCCGCCGTCCGGTGCCGCCCTTTCCGCCGCTCTCGAGCGTTTGATATCGCAACGCAAGGAACTTGCGCGCATGCAATTTGAATCGCGAAAAGTTTACAATGAGAAATTCAAGATCGAGACCTTTGTCGAGGGACTGAGCGCCGTCTATGGCCGCGCTTTGACGACACAGGCCTGAGCGGATCGCCGAATGTTTTGCGCGATATCGATGTAGAAGAAGTTCAAGAGCAATGTGCGGCATATTTGGTTGGATATTACCGGGCGCGCGGCGCCAAGATCATCGGCTTCTCGGCCGATTGACCGATTTGATGGCATGCCGTGGACCGGATGGTTCCGGCTATTGGCTCACCGATACGGCGACCAAGAGCCATCAAATCGGCCTTGGCAATCGGCGGCTCTCCGTCATCGACATCGGCGGTGGTGCGCAACCGATGTGGGATCGATCCGGCAGCATCGCCGTGGTCTTCAACGGCGAAATATACAATTACGTCGAGCTGCGAAACGAGCTGCAGGCACGCGGGCACACATTCTCTTCCCACTCGGATACCGAGGTGCTGATCGAGGCATACCGCGCCTGGGGTTGCGATGCATTGGGCCGGCTGCGCGGCATGTTCGGCTTCGCGCTGTGGGACGCGGATCGTCAAAGTCTTGTTCTGGCCCGCGACGCATTCGGCAAGAAGCCGCTATTTATTGCCGAGCAGCGGGACGGCATTCTGTTCTCGTCCGAGATCGAACCGATTGTGCAGTTTCCGGGCTTCGATCGCTCTCTCGATCGCGATGCGCTCGGACACTATTTTGTCAATCGCTACGTTCCCGGCCCGCTCACGTTCTTCGACCGCGTGAAGAAGCTGCAGCCGGGACACTATTTCGTTTGGCAGAACGGGACATGGAGCACCGAACGATATTTCACGGCGCCGGTCGCAACGACCCGGCCGGATATCGATAATTTCGACGATGCGGTGAAATTGTTCGGCGAGACGTTCGACGAATCCGTGCGCCTGCGGATGCGCAGCGACGCGCCCTTCGGCGCCTTTCTGTCCGGCGGTATCGATTCATCGGCGGTCGTTTCGGCAATGGCCCGCCACAGCGCCAAGCCGATCAAGACATATTCGGTCGGCTTTCACGAAAAGGCGTATTCCGAGCTCGATCACGCGCGAATGATCGCCAGGCTGTTCGGTGCGGATCATCACGAGCTCATCGTTGAACCGAAGGACTTCCTTGCACATTGGCCGGTCGCGGTAACCCGCTGGGGGGCGCCGGTGGTCAACCCGTCGGACGTTCCGGTCTTGATGCTGTCGAGGATGGCATCCTCCGCCGTCAAGGTGGTGCTGACGGGCGAAGGTTCTGACGAGTTGCTCGGCGGCTACCCCAAGCATCGCGCCGAAGCGTGGATCGGCCTCTACCAGAAGCTCGTTCCGCAATTTGTGCATGACCAGATGGTGGCGCCGCTGGTGAAACGGCTGCCTTACGGGATGCGGCGTATCAAAGTGGCCGCCGGCGCCGCCGGGGAGCGTGACATTGTCAACCGCATGCGCTTCTGGTTCGGCATGACGCAGGCCGATGCGCAGGAAGTATTCGGCCGGGAATTCACGATGCGGCCGCCCGATTTGCACCCGTTCTCGGCGGTGGCGGCGTCGGATTTGCGCCGGGCTTTGTTCTTCGACCAGACCTCGTGGCTGCCGGACAATTTGCTCGAGCGCGGCGACCGCATGATGATGGCCGGCTCGATCGAAGGCCGCATGCCCTTCATGGATACCGAGCTCGCCAAGCTGGTGGCGCGGTTTCCCGACAGCTTTCTGATCGGCTGCAAGGGCGGCAAGGCGGTGTTGCGCGAGACCATGAAGGCGGTTCTGCCCCCGCGTATTCTGAGCCGTAAGAAGGTCGGATTCCGCGTTCCCTTTGACGAATGGTGCCGCGGGCCGGCACGCGATCTGTTGCTCGACCTGCTCGTGAGCGACGCCTCGCAAATCGCGCAGTTCTGCCAGCGCCCGGTTTTGCAGCGGCTTGTGGAAGAACATCTGGAGCGGCGGCAGAACCATCAACAAATGTTGTGGTCCCTGGCGAACCTGGAAATGTTCCTGAGAACGTTCAGGCCGGCGGGCCTGGAGGATATCTACCAGAAAGCCGCTTAGCGCGTGTTCTGTTTCAACGGGGCTACACTTGCGCTATGGCCGGACTTGTTCCGGCCATCCACGTCTTTGTTCGTTGCGGTCCCTAAGACATTGATCCCCGCGACATAGGCGGAGCAAAGCGGCGCCGTTCTTCGAACGGCCAATTGACGGCTGTCGGCGCAAAATCTACGCTGGTGGAAAATAAGACATCATCACGGGGAGGCGCGCATGAGGCTCGTTGCGGCACTCGTTTCGGCGGCCGGCTTGCTGTTGGCCGCTGCGCTCGGCGCGGCACACGCACAGCAACCTTCGCTTCCGCTCAAGATCGGCGTGCTCACCGATCTGTCCTCGGTTTATTCCGACATCGGCGGGCTGGGCAACATCGAAGCCACCAAGATGGCGATCGAGGATTTTGGCGGCGTGATGTTCGGCAAGCCGATCGAGCTTGTGAGCGCCGACGTCCTCAACAAGGCCGATGTCGCGGCGTCCTTCGCGCGAAAATGGTGGGAGAACGAAGGCGTCGACATGATCATCGACATGCCGACCTCCGCCACGGCGCTCGCGGTGATGGAGCTGTCGAAACAATACGAAAAGATCGTGATCATCACCGATGCGGCAAGCTCCGACATCACCGGCAAATCCTGCTCGCCCTATACGGCGCATTGGACCTATGACACGTATGCCAACGCACACGCGGTCGGCGGCGCCATCGTCAAGAATGGCGGCGACACCTGGTTCTTCATTACGGCCGATTACGTGTTTGGCCATTCGATCGAGCGCGATACCTCCAAGGTCATCGAGGCCGCCGGCGGCAAGGTGCTGGGCAGCGCCAGACATCCGCTGAACTCTTCGGACTTCTCCTCCCTGCTGGTGCAGGCGCAATCCTCCAAGGCCAAGATCATCGGCCTCGCCAATGCGGGCGGCGATGCGATCAACGTGATCAAGCAGGGAGGCGAATTCGGCATCGTCGCCGGAGGCCAAAACTTCGCGGCGATCGTGATGTTCATTTCCGACGTGCACAGCCTCGGGCTGAAAGTCGCGCAGGGCCTGATCGTCACCGAAGCCTATTATTGGGATTTGAACGACGATACCCGCGCCTTCGGCAAGCGCTTCCTCGAGCGCATGAAGCGGATGCCGACGATGAACCAGGCGTCAACCTACAGCGCCACGCTGCACTATCTGAAAGCGATTCAGGCCACCGGCACGCGCGATACCAAGACCGTCATGGCCAAGATGCGCGAAACCCCGGTTCGCGACGTTTTCACCCAGAACGGCACGCTGCGCGAAGACGGCCGCATGGTCCACAGCATGTATCTGTTCCAGGTGAAGAAGCCGGAAGAATCGAAGGGCCCCTGGGACTATTACAAGCTCCTCGCCGAGGTCCCCGCCGACCAAGCCTTCCGCCCGTTGAGGGACGGGGGGTGTTCGTTAATTAAGTAGCGCGGCTGTCACGCTGCGGAGTCGCTCGGCTAGTCATCACTCCTGTTTGCATTTAAAAATTTCCCTGTGCGGCCGATTGGTCTTGTCAGGGAGCCGGCAGAGAGCTGTGATCGGCTTCTCATTGCCCCAGCTACGACGGTGATTCATTCGCGGGGCTGGACTGCTGCGCATCGGCCGCCCGGTTCTGCTGGCTGCGTATCCATGTCCACTTGGTGTACTCGCGGGCAACCCGAACGCGCGCTTCTTTTAGTGTGAGACCCTTGTAGTGGGCAACAGTGGGATTCTGTTCGAAGAACTTGTCTACCTGTTCTTGCGTCATGTTGGCGTGCGTTTTTAGCAGCGATTCGTAGAGATCGAACGGATCTTCCTCGCGCAGCCTGCGCGAGGCGTTGTCCTTGCCGAACACCGCATCCGTGTAGCGACGCGCCGCCTGCGCTTCGCCTGGAGTCAGGGGCATTTCCACGAGCCATTGACGGCCGTCCGTGGCGACAGCGACCATGGCCTTGTCGCCGCCCCATGAACTGATTTCTTCCACCCTTGCGCGAACCGTTGCGCCGTCCATGTCGGGCACCTCAATCATGGCGCCGATCGCGACCGTGGGCTGGGGTTTGCCGTCGCTGTCGAGCAGTTCAGGTGGCGAGCCGTCGAAGGTGGTCGGCACGGTCCTGGCTGTCTTCCAGGCTTCCATAAGCCAGAAGATGTCGCGGTGCTTGTCGTAGCCCTCAAGCGCGGCTTCGATCTCCATTGGCCGACCGAACGGGTAATCGTCCATATTGATGGTCTGCAGGAAGCCGAAACACGGATCGCCCGTCACGTCCTCGTTGGCGAGGAAAGTGTGGTTAGTGATGACGACATAGGCGGGCGCGATTGGTTGGTTGTCCACCGTCATGCTGTTCTCCGCGTCACGGATCGCAGCTTCGGCTTTTTTGGCGACAGCACGCCAGTCGGCCTCGGCCATTGCGGTGGGGATGCTCAGCTCAAACCAATATAGCGGATTCGTGAGCTTCTTCTTCGACGCCTTGTAAAGCTGGTCGCGCACATAGCCTTCCAACTCGCGCTGAAACTTCGCGTTCGTCACATCGCTGGTTGGCGCTTTCCAGCCATTCTTGCGCTTGGCTTCGACCTCATAGATCTTTCCTGACGCCCTAGACTTGGCTCTGAACTCCGGCGTCGGCGTTGATCCGACCTTCGTCTCTGCGCAGGAAATCTCCATGCCCGCGACGGCCAAGGCCGCGCCCACGACAGCCTCATGGTAGGCGGGCATGAAGCTGACGTGGTTGCGCAGCCGCTTTAGCAGCGGCTTCGGGATCTCGTCGTGGTGGGCGATCAGGTAAAGCGCATAGGCGAGGTGCAGCCAGCACGCGATGAAGCCCATCATCGTAATGGTCTTCAATTTTGGCTCGCCGGGCTTGTGGCTACTGTATTGTTGGGTCTTTTGCAGCCAGCGAAAGAGCGGATGTTGGCCCTTGCTGCGATCGCGCTCGCCCCATTCGTGGCCCAGCGTCTTCTTCATGAAGCAGTCGAGGAAATTGGGGAAGATGATCCAATTCTTCCCCCAGTGGACCGTCGTCTTTACCGCTACGAACCGGAAGCCGTTCGTCTCATCCATCCACGAGACGATGGGGTTACCGTGGCCTTGCTGCTGCTGGCGCACGTTCTCGGCGGCCTTATGTTGCCGCAACGTGGCCTGAGCTTCCGCCAAGAAGGCGGGGTCGCGTTCGGGCGTGGGCCCGTTTCGCACGCCTGGTTTGGAGGCATTCAAACAGCACTTCTTGAACTTTTTGCCGCTCCCGCACGGGCACGACTCATTCCTTCCAGTCTTCATTTCGCTATTATCGCAGAGCCCTGCCGCTGGGGCAGCCGCCGCATCCGTTACGCCCCCAATACCGATTGCACTCACGATTTCAGCCGGCGGGGTCCGCTACGCTGATGATCAGCATGCCTGTTGGAGGAGTGAGCAGTATCTTATTGATACTATAAAGCTTATTGGTACAGCTGGGTGGACTCGAACCACCGACCTCCTGATCCACAGTCAGGCGCTCTAACCAACTGAGCTACAGCTGCACGGCCCGCGGTCGGCAAGCGGGCGGAAACTAAAGCATGTCCCGGAAAAGGGAAAGCCGGTTTTCCGAAAAGGACGTGCGGCACGCTAAAGGGCATGCCCCCGAAAAAGCCGCCCCTCGGACTCGATCCGGGGGTCGAAACCGGCTTTTCCGTAAGGGACTCGCTGTGCTGTAGGGGGAATGTCCGGTTTTGGCAAGACGCGAACCGCCTCGTGGCCGCGCCAAAGATAAAGCCCGGGTCGGAAACCCGGGCTTCGCCCCGTCAGGTGACGGGTCGGAAGAACAAGTGCCGGCGCTCGTGCGCCTGCTCGGTTTGCCGTCTTAGTTCGCCTTGGCGAAAGCCTTGTTCATGCCGGCCTTGATCGGCTCGGCGGTCTCGGTGGCGACCTTCTGGGCCAGCGCGCTCAGTTCCTTGCTCTGCGCGGTCAGCGCTTCGAACTGCTTGCGGGCGTGGGCGCTGGAGAGCTCCACCATTTCCGACAGCGTCTTGGCCGCCATCAGCTCGCCGGCGAAATCGAACGCCGCATTGGTGTTGGTGCGCGCCAACTCGATGCACTTGAGGCCGTAATCGGACGCGCCCTTGGTGGCGGTCGAGTAGGTGCTCTCGAGGACGTCGGTGGCCTCTTCGGCGGCCGCCTTCATCTTCTCGTAGTTGTCCTTGGCCTGAGCCACGCCACGCTCCGCGAATTCGCGGAAAGCGGCCGGCATCTCGACCTTGGGCATGTCGAACTTCGGCATTTCGAATTTGGGCATTTCGAACGCGCCCGTTTTGGCCGTCTTGGGCTTCGGGGGAGCAATTGTGGCTTCCGCCATGATACTCGTCCTTGCTAGGTGCTCTTGGGCTGTTTGGCCTTACAAAGGTGTTCGACTGTCCCCACCGCCCGTCGCGCGGGGTGTCCCTATTGCCACTTCCGTCATCCCGGTCGCCGAACGCAATACGAGGCTCGGGCTATTTCCGCTGAAATGCTTAGCAGAGACTGTGGTGCGTTGCAATACGGAATATTGCATTGCACAAATAAAAATAGTGAATTGATTTTCAAGGAGAATTTCCAAACCGCTGCAGGCAGATCGGCCGCTATGGTTTCGGTTTTGTAACATCCATGACTATTTTGGCGGCACTTTGTCCGAGCTCCTGGCTCTGCACGGTCAGGTTTTCGATTTGCCGGGCGATATAGGCTTGCTGCAGGCGTATCACTTCGCTCGCATCCTTGGCGTACATCAGCTTTTGCGCGAAATCGAGCGTCGCCGCCATGTTCTGCTCGGCGTAAGCCATGGATTTATGAGCAATTTCGCTCGCGCCGGCGCGCGCGGCGTGGGCCTGTCCTTGCCAGTGCGACACGGCCTGGGTGGCGGCGTTGGCGATGCCGTCGAAAGCGACACGCGCCTGGGTGACGCTCTGCTCGACAAAAGCGCGAACCTCGTTGGGCATCGCGAATTGCTCGAATGGCTCGAACGGCTCTTTGGCCATCGTCGTCTCCTCGTCCGCCGGACGATTTTGCATCCTACGCAAATTTACCGTCGGCATGCACCTTGTTCGTTTGGCGTGCATGATACGCTGTCGGGGTTAAGGTTATCCCATCCGCAATCGGGCCGATCCGCCGCTTGGCATGGACGGACGCGGCGGCGGGCTTTATTAAACATTCGTTAAACAATGAGTGTCGGCCGCATGCCCATTGTGGAGTCAACGTTCGCCGCCTTGCCGCGCGATCCGCGACTGGCGGCGCTGGTCGCGGATCATGCGACGAGCCCGACACCAGCCTGGGTCTGGAGCGCGGACGGATCGCGCATTTTATGGGCCAACGCCGTTGGTGCGGCGATTTTCGGTATCGAG
>Ga0209006_10001569_pt1 | contig 20749 bp, 16 predicted proteins | sample JacPin_JW_Ref_O2_FD_188567 | JGI IMG/M metagenome (GOLD analysis project Ga0209006, IMG submission 188567) | Forest soil microbial communities from Algoma, Ontario, Canada - Jack Pine, Ontario site 1_JW_Ref_O2 (SPAdes) (version 2) | ecosystem: Environmental > Terrestrial > Soil > Boreal...
ATTCTTGCGGCAATTTCCGTAGTCGGAAGAGATTAACCACAGAATTCGCAGACGTCACAGAGAAGGTTCGGCATGGTATTCACCGATTCCAAGCAAAGATTTTCGACGCGCGTAGCCGACTATGTCCGCTACAGGCCCGGGTATCCGCATGAAGCGTTAACCTTGCTGAAGAGCGAATGCGGGCTGAGTTCTGGGCATGTGGTCGCCGACATCGGCTCGGGTACCGGATTTTTGAGCGAGCTGTTTTTGACGAACGGCAATCGCGTGTACGGTATCGAACCGAACAAAGAAATGCGCGAGGCCGGCGAAGAATATCTCGCGGCATACGATTCGTTCGGCAGTATCGATGCGGCGGCGGAAGCGACGACGCTGGAAGATGCAACGATCGATTTCGTCACGGCTGGGCAGGCGTTTCACTGGTTCGACGCGACGGCGGCGCGGCGCGAGTTTTCGCGAATATTGAAACCAAAAGGCTGGGTCGTCGTGATGTGGAATGACCGCGAGATGAATTCGGCGTTCGCAACCGCGTACGAAGACCTGCTCGTGAAATTCGGCAGCGACTATAAGGACGTCCGCCAGTCGTATCCCGAGTTACCGGCGATGCAGGAGTTTTTCGCAGGCGGATCGGTGGAAGAGCGCACCGTGCCGAACGCGCAGATCTTGGATTGGGATGGGCTCGCCGGGCGATTGCGCAGCAGTTCGTATGCGCCGCAAGAAGGGCAGCCGAATTACGCGCCGATGATGGCGGCGCTCGACGAATTGTTTCGCGCGAACCAGGCCGATGGGCGCGTGAAGATGGAATACGCGACGCACGTGTATTACGGGCGATTGCCGAAGCAGAATTAGCACGGTGACAGGGCAGAGATAGCGAATGAAGGTTGTCTACAACTGGCTGATGGATTTTGTCGGCGTGACGGCGACGCCGGACGATCTCGCGTCGCGGCTTGCGCTTTCGGGCACGAACATCGGCGGCGTCGAAAAAGGCGCGCACGGCGCGGTGATCGATGCGGAGGTTTCGTCGAACCGGCCCGATTGCTTGTCGCACTACGGAATCGCCCGCGAGATTGGCGCGGTATACAAGCTGCCGCTGAAGCCTCTGCCTCAGACGAAGCTCGCAGAATCGGCGGCTGCGAAGGTCAGCGACGCGGTGCGCGTCGAGATTCAGTCGCCGGAATTGTGCGGGCGCTTCACCGCTCGCGTGATTCGCGGAGTCAAGATCGCTCCGTCACCGGCATGGCTGCGCGAGCGGCTGGAAGCGAGCGGCGTGGCGAGCATCAGCAACGTGGTCGATGCGACGAACTACGTGATGCTCGAACTTGGCCAGCCGACGCACGCCTACGACTACGACAAAATTCGCGATCATCACATTGTGGTGCGGACTTCGCGCGGCGGGGAAAAGATCCGCACGCTCGACGAAGTCGAGCGAACGATCGACGCCGGAATTTGCATGATCGCCGACGGCGATGGCGCCCGCGGAGTCGGCATCGGCGGAATCATGGGTGGCGCCGATACGGAAATTTCGTTCTCGACAAAAAATATTCTGATCGAAGCAGCGTGGTTCGAGCCGATCGCCGTGCGCCGCAGCGCGCGCAACTTGAGGCTGCACACCGAAGCTTCGACGCGATTCGGACGCGGCGGCGATCCGGAACTTGCCGAGACTGGTTCTCGCCGTTTGGCCGAATTGATTTTGCAGCTCGCGGGCGGCGAATTGCTGGCGGGTATCGTCGATGTCTATCCCGGCAAGCGCCCGTCGAAGAAAATTCGTGTGACTCGAGCGGAGCTTTTGCGCGTGATGGGCGCGGACGTTCCGGACAAGGAAGTCGAATCGGCGCTGAGCGCGCTGGGATTTGCGCCGGTGCGCGTCGACCAGAATCGCGGCGCGGATGGTTCGCTGCTCGCGGCCTGGGAATGCACGCAGCCGTCGTGGCGCGCGGAGGTCGAGCGCGAAATCGATTTGATCGAAGAGATCGCGCGAATTTACGGGCTCGACAAATTCCCGCCGCGATTCCCGGTGGCACGTCAGGGCGCAGCGCGATTGCAGCATTACGATGCGCAGGCGCGCGTGCGCGAACGCTTGGTCGGGCTCGGTTATCAGGAAATTTTGACCATTCCGCATGTCGACGACGCGCGTGATGCGTTGTTCCGCGCCGCCGATGCGCAACCGGCGCGGATGGCGAATCCGCTATCGGAAGAAGCTGGCGTGCTGAGATCGACGGGTCTCGTGACGATGGCCGCGGCACTCGAGTGGAATCTGAATCACGGGCAACGCAATGTGCGCCTGTTTGAGATTGGCCGGCAATATCGACTGAACGGCAGCTCGCCAGTTGAAACACGCGTGCTGACGATCGGCGCGACCGGCGATGCACGCGAAAAGAATTTGTACGACGGCGCGCGAGCATATTCGTTTGCGGATTTGAAGGGCGACATCGACGCACTCGGCGAACTGGCCGGCGGATTTCAATGGAGCGCACAACACGCGTCTGCGAATAGTTGGGCTCATGCGGCACGCAGCGGGCAGGTTTCGCTCGCCAGCGACGCGATCGGCACAGCGGCCCAGCTGGCGCGGCGCGTTGCGGATCGATTGAAGCTGCGGCAGGACGTGTTTCTCGCGGAAATCGTGATCGATCCCGTTTATACTGCGATCGAAGATCTGAAAGACTCGCGGCGTTACGAGCCTTTGCCGCGGTTCCCGGCGGTCGAGCGCGATTTTTCGCTCCTGCTGAACGACGGCACGAGCTTCGACGCCGTGAAGAAAGCGGTCGACTCCTTGAAGATCGCCGAAGTGGTGACCGTCGATGCCGGCGACCTGTATCGCGGCAAGAATGTTCCAGCAGGAAAGTATTCGCTTATGGTTCGCGTCGTATTTCAGAGCCGCGAAGCGACGCTAACCGACGCGCAAACCACCGACTTCTCGTCACGCATCGTCGCCGCACTCGAAAAACAAGTCGGCGCCCAACTCCGCGCAAGCTGAACTCGATCGGGACCACCCTGTAGCCGCGCTCATTTTTTGAGCGCGGGGTTTAGGTGAAACGCAACGTCCGATTGAGCAAAGTAACCAGAACTTTTCGGTGCGACGGTTATCAGCGCCCGGCAAAAACCCCGGCTCAGGTAAATCTAAATCCCGCGGTCTGAAAAACGACCGCGGCTACAGGGTGCTGCGTTACAATGCCCGGGAAGCGTGCGGAGAGCTGACATGAGCGGACCGATCAGAGTACAAATTTTCGGACAGAGCTACACCATCCACGGCGATCTCGATCCCGTCTACGTGCAGAAGCTCGCGACCTTCGTCGACGACAAGATGCGCGCCATCTCCGACGCAACCGCCACTGTCGACACCCACAAGATCGCCGTTCTCGCCGCGCTCTCGATCGCCGACGAACTTCACAGCACGCAGCGCGACCTCGGCGAAAACAACGAGCTGATCCGCGAACAAGCTGAGCGCTGCCTGATGCTCGTCGAGCGCGCGCTAAAGCAAACCGCCTAAGGTTTAACCGGCAGGACGAACGGCCGCAGCTTCGGACTTCCTCCACGCCTCAGCCAAACCAGGAAATTTCTTCTTGATCGCAGCGATGATCTCCTGTGCCTGCGCGGCGTCGATGTGAGGAAGAAGCACGGGCTCGCCCGAGAGTGTCACGGCGTATAGCCCCTGGCCGCCAGACTCATGTTCCTGAAATTCCAAGCGGTAGATTTTTGACGTCGGCAACAACAGACTGCCGCGCACAGCTTTTTGCCATCGCGACGCTGCGCTCCGCCGACTTGAAATTCGAGAGCCGTCACCGTCAGGCGCGCGGTCATCTGACGAAACAGCGCGAATACAGAGACACCGGCAACAACAGCCAAGCCGGAGCGCAAAATGCTCGGCAGGTGCGTGCCGATGATGAACCAGACGAGCCATCCGGCAAATCCGCCGCACGTCACGCGCAGAAACACCGAGATCTTGTTGCGGACGAGAATCTCGAGAGCATCACTCGATTCCTGGATGTTGTAGTGAACGGCCACTGCGCGCTATTGACTCCACTTTGTCGGCTTGCGATCCCAACGATGCTTTCGCAGCTCGGTGTGTAGCGCTTCCGGCAGCGCGCCCTTGTCGCTGGCGGCGATATTGCTCTCGACGTTCTTCAGTTTGCGCATGCCGGGGATGATCGTGCTCACATCCTGATTGTTGAGGATGAAGCGCAGCGCCAACTCCGGCATCGTCATTCCGTCTTTCAGCAGCGGCTTCAGCTTCTCCGCATGTTCCACGCTGCTCTTCAAATTTTCCGGAACGAAATACGTGCTGCGCCAGTCGCTCGCGGGCCACTTGCTGTCGAGCGTCAGCGTTCCGGTGAGTGTGCCTTCGTCGAACGGCACGCGCGCGATCACCGCAACATCTTTCTCGCGGCACGCGGGGAATAATTCGTCCTCGGGATTCTGATCGAAGATGTTGTAGATGACCTGCACTGCATCGAACAATCCGGCACGCACCGCTTTCACTCCGTTGTTCGGCTCCCAGCGATTGATGCTGATGCCGACGGCGCGGACTTTTCCATTCGCCACAACTTTCTGCAGCACACGCGGCAAGCGCTCGTCTTCGAGCCACGCGTCTTCCCACGTGTGCAGCTGAATCAGATCGAGCGTCGGCACGCCGATGTTTGCGAGGCTCTTGTCGATGTATTCCTCGATATATTCCGGCGGATAGCAATCGTCGAGCTTGAACGCCGGCACGCTCGGCCACTTGCGATTTTTCGGCGGAACTTTGGTCGCCGTGTACAAGGTCTTCCCGCGATTCGCACGCAAAACTTTGCCGAGCAACTGCTCGCTGTGCCCGTCACCATACGCCCACGCCGTGTCGAAAAAATTGCAACCGAGGTCGATCGAGCGCTGCAACGACTCGAGCGATTGCTGATCGTCCGAATCGCTCCAACCGCCCATGCCCCACATTCCGTATCCGATGTCACTGACGTTCCAACCCGTGCGACCAAAGCGGCGATATTTCATGAAGTCCTCTCGAATGAAGAGTGGACATTATAGGCGAGTTGACAGTCGACAGTTGAAAGTTGAAAGGAAAAGCGGTCAGTAGCGCCGGCATCTTGCCGGCGATTTTTGTCAGCTGCCGCCTCCGACGCGGACTCGAGGCAATGAATGCGCGGCACACGACGCGATGGACGAGATCGTTAACGGTTGATGGTCAAGAAAACCGCCGGCAAGATGCCGACGCTACCCTTAGACGCACTTGGCGCAGGGCAACTCCATGTCGATGCGCGACCCGCGGCCTTCTGGCGTGGTGACCCAAGGACGACTCTGCCACGGCGGATCGTGCCGCATGTGCTGCGTGTGGCCGCATTCCAGCTCGGCGACCCAATCGCCGGCATCGTCCTGATGAAATCCGACGATCTTGCGGTTCGGCCGCGCCGGTGTCGGATTTTCTTTCGACGTTGCGTTTTCACTCAATTTTGATGAGGGTTTCGGTTCCATTTTTCGGCAATGTTGACTACAGTATTTTACGCTATCTACCCAGCGAAGCACCTCCAGATCAGTCTGGGCGTGAGCACGAATTTCAATTTCTAACGACAGCGGACCGATACTCGAAATCCCCGCTTGGAGGATCACCGTGAACGTCCCCAAAAATTTGGTTCTGGCGTGCGGACTCGCCGCAGCTATCGTGTCTGCCGCGACCGTCGCGCCGCGAGCGCTGGCGTTGCCGCCGGGAGCCGCGAGCGACCCGCAAACCGGCACGACCGCTCGTTCGCTGAAAGCGCTCGACTATCGGCGTGCCGGCAAATCGGTCGACATTTATTTCACCGCGACCGACCAAGCCTCGGGCGCATCAGGCCAAGCCAAGGTCGAAACGAAAAGCAATCGCATCCAGATCAACGCAAAATTCACCGGCTTGCCGGATTCCTCGAAGTTCGGCCTCGAGTATCTCACCTACGTGCTGTGGGCGATTTCGCCGCAGGGCCGCGCAGTGAATCTCGGCGAGCTCGTGAACAAGAACGGCAACGCGAACATCAGCGCCAGTGTGGATATGCAAACCTTCGGCATGATCGTCACTGCAGAGCCCTACTACGCAGTGGCGCAGCCGGGCGACGAAGTCGTGCTCGAAAATGCGCTACCCGAAAAGATGCTCAATCGCGTCGAAAATATTTCGACCAGCTACAACCTGATCAGCCGCGGCAGCTATTCGCAATCGAACACGCCGATCGAGAACGCGATTTTTGGCGTCGATCGCAAGGCTCCGCTGGAATTGTTTGAGGCACGCAACGCGGTTCGCATCGCGCGCAACGCGCACGCAGACACATACGACTCCACAACGTTCAAAAAAGCGACGGATCAATTGCAGCAAGCCGAAACCGCATATCAAGACAAGAAGGACAAGAAGATCGTTATCGCGGCGGCGCGCAATGCGATTGAAACCGCTGAAGAGTCGCGCGTGATCTCGGTGCAGAAGAAAGCGCAGGAAGATGCGCAGCTAAAGGCTGATGCTGAGCGTCAAGCGGCCGCGGCACGCGAAGCCAAGGCTCAGGCGGATGCGGCGGCTCAAGCCGCGGCGCGCGCGCAGGCCGACGCGGAACGCCAGGCGGCGGACCAGGCTCGATCGGAAGCAGAAAAAGCCAAGGCGCAAGCCGACGCGGCTGCCGCAGAGGCGATAGCGCAGCAGAAGCAAGCCGAAGCGGCGCGTGCGGCGGCACTGGCTCAGCAGCAACAGGCAGAAGCGGCGGCGGCGCAAGCGCAGCAAGCCGCGGCCCAAGCCGAGAAAGAAAGAGCCGACATGCGCGCGCAACTTTTGGCGCAGCTCAACGCCGTGTTGCAGACGCAAGATACCGCGCGCGGCTTGATCGTAAATATGTCGGACGTCTTGTTCGACACCGGCAAATACACGTTGAAGCCGCCGACACAGGTCAAGCTGGCGAAAATCTCGGGCATCTTGCTCGCGCATCCAGGCTTGACGCTACAGATCGAAGGTCACACCGACAGCGTCGGCAGCGATGAATTTAACCAGAAACTCTCGGAACAGCGCGCCGATGCGGTACGCGACTTCCTCGCGTCCCAGGGGGTGGCGGCTTCGTCGATGACCGCGAAGGGCTTCGGCAAGACCGATCCAATCGCGAGCAACGACACGCCGGAAGGCAGGCAGAAGAATCGGCGCGTCGAACTCGTCGTCAACGGCGCCGCCATCGGCAACGCGGCACCGGGGGCGCCGGCACAAGCTCAACCACAGTGAGCCGATAGCCGTTCATCGGCCGATTGAGGGTGATACGAGGCGCGCGCGATCTGAGGTCGCCGTGCCTCGTATCATTTAGAGGGTAGTAAGGCCGCGATAATCGGTGGGTAATCCTTAAGAATAGCCAGCAACCATTCCTGGCTGCCGTCCGTCTAAGTTGTTAGAATTGGTGTCTGCGGAGTTGGAATTCTTCAATGCGACGTTTCTCACCATCCCGGCTCTTCACGACAAAGTTCGCGCGCCAGGCGCTCGCTGTTCTTGGCTGCGTCGTGCTTCTGTACGTCGCGTCCGGCGCCGCGTTTTTGCACCACCACGATGGGCCAGACACGACCTGCCACGTCTGCCAGGTGCTGCACGCTCCCGCGCTGGCGTTCTCTCCGAATGACTTGATTCCGGCGGCGCACCAGGTTGCGCGCCACAGCTCGACGCTCGAGCTCTTCAACGCAGAGAATTTCGTTGCATCGCATCGCACTCCTCGCGCCCCTCCTGTCGCCTAATTCATTCTCCTGAATCGTTAACGACGTTCGCGCCGTCTGCGCTCTAGCTACATTTGCACCCGCTATTTTGCGAAGCATTTGGCGCCTCCGCTGACTTTCCAGCGGCCCTATCCACACATCCACGCAGTCGCCATGCGCGACAAGAGTCCCTCTCGACGGGACAGGAGAAAAAATGGCACGGAATTTGTGCAGTTATCTGCACTCGCATTTGGGCAAATCCACTTGGACACGGATGGCGCTACGGATCTCATTTGCCGCGCTGGGATTTTTGTTCCTTGCAGGATCAGCCTTCTCGCAAGGGAACTCAGGATCGATTGAAGGCGTCGTCAAGGATCCGTCCGGCTCATCCATCGCGGGCGCGACGGTCGAAATTACGTATTCCGTCAGCGGCTTCCATCGCGAAACAACGACCGGTGCAGACGGGGCTTTCCGCTTCACGAACATTCCGTTCAACCCGTACCACATGGTAGTGACCGCAACCGGCTTTAGCGCATTCACGCAGGACGTCGAAGTCCGCTCGACGGTGCCGACCAACGTGCAGGTTGCGCTGGCGATCGGCACGGCGAACACAAGCGTCACCGTCGAGGCCAACGGCGGCGACCTCGTCGAAAACGAATCGACGTTTCACACCGATGTCGATCAGGGAATCATCGACCGGCTGCCACTCGAAAGCGCGTCTTCGTCGGTAACTTCGCTCGTCACGCTGGTTTCGCCCGGCGTCGCGGCGGACTCCAACGGCAACATGCACGGCCTCGGCGATCATGCGCAAAACTCATTCTCGGTCGATGGCCAGGCGATCACCGATCAGACCAGCAAGGTTTTCTCGAACCAGATTCCATCCGATTCAATTCAATCGCTCGAAGTGATTTCCGGTGCGCCACCCGCCGAATTCGGTGATAAGACGAGCCTCGTCATCAAGGTCACGACAAAGTCGGGCCTCGGCGTAACCAGGCCCACCGGCAGTCTCACGACGTCCTACGGCAGCTTCGGCACGGGCAACGTCGCCTTCGATCTCGCCTACGGCAACGACAAGTGGGGCAACTTCATTTCGGCGAGCGGACTGAACAGCGGCCGCTTCCTCGATCCACCGGAATTCCAGCCGATTCACGACAAGGGCAACGAAGAAAATATTTTCGACCGTGTCGACTACCAGATTTCGCAGAAAGACACGCTGCACGGAAATTTTCAGTACACGCGTTCGTGGTTCCAGACGCCGAACACCTTCGACAATCTCAACGTGATCGGCCCCGACGGAACCAATCTCGGCGAAACCAATCAGCGCTCGAAAATCGGCACACTCAATATCGCGCCGACGTGGACGCGCCTCATCGGTCCGAACGCCGTCTTCACGTTGGGTGCCTACGTTCGCCAGGATCAATACAACTACTATCCGAGCAACAATCCGTTCGCCGATCTCGGTCCCATCAATTCCGAAACGATTTCGCAGAGCCGCCGCCTGACCAATGCAGGTTTGCATTCTGACTATTCGTGGGTGAAGGGCATTCACAACGTCAAGGCCGGTGTCACGTACCAGCAGACGTATCTCAAGGAGAACGACGCGTTCGGCATCATCGATTCGACGCTGCTTCCATCGACGCTCGATGCGAGTGGCAATGCTTGCTTCAACGCAGGCACCGGCGTCGCCGTCCCGGGAACTCCGTGCGCGACGCTGCTTCCGATCGATCTGACACGCGGTGGCAATCTCTTCGACTTCCGTGGCAGCACCGACGTGAAAGAACTGTCGATGTACATCCAGGACACGATCACGAAAGGCGCGTGGTCGTTCAACCTCGGCATTCGCGGCGATCTCTACAACGGGCTCTCGTCGGCGCGTCAGGCTGAACCGCGCATTGGCATCGCCTACAACATCAAGCCGACGAACACCGTGCTACGCGTTTCGTACGCACGCACGCTCGAAACTCCATTCAACGAAAACCTGATCATCGCGACGGAGGGCTGCAACGTTCCCGTTATCGCCGCGCTGATCCCGTGCGTGCCGGCAAATTCGCCAGCCGGCTACCGCAATGAGTTCCACGCCGGCTTACAGCAGGCCTTCGGCAAACATCTCGTTATCGACGGCGAGTACATCTGGAAGTACACGCACAACGCGTACGACTTCAGCGTGCTCGGCAACACCCCGATCACGTTTCCCATCGACTGGCACAACTCCAAAATTCCGGGAGTCCTGCTGCGCGCCAGCGTCCCCAACTGGCACGGCTTCAGCGCGCTCGTCGTGATGTCGAGCGTCGCCGCACGCTATTTCCCGCCGCAGGTCGGCGGACTCGGCGTAACCGTCGGCCAGAGCGGCGGCGTCTTCCGCATCGACCACGACGAAAAATTCAACCAGACCACGCACCTGCAATATCAGCCGCTCAAGCGCGGCCCGTGGATCGGCTTCAACTGGCGCTATGACAGCGGCCTCGTCGCCGGCGCCGTCACCGACTACGCCACCGCATTGACGTTCGACGCCGATCAGCAAGCCGCGATCGGTTTGTTCTGCGGCTCGACGTTCGCCACGCCCACCAGCGCCATCCTAAGCTGCCCCACCGGCACGCCGCGCGGCGCAACCCGCGTCGACATTCCCGCCGACGGCACCGAAAACGACGACAAAAACCCGCCGCGCATCGCTTCGCGGAACCTATTCGATTTGGCCGTCGGCCACGACAACCTGTTCAATGGCGACCGCTACAAGTGGAGCCTCCGCTTCACCGTCGTCAACCTGACCGACAAAGACGCTCTCTACAACTTCCTCTCCACCTTCAGCGGCACGCACTTCGTCACCCCGCGCGCCGAAACCGTAGAGCTCGGCTTCCACTTCTAGTCGCCAAATTCCACTCGTGTAAAGCAGCCGCCAGGGAATCTCAATTGAGATTCCCAATCGCGGCTGTTTGCTTTTCCAACCAGCGACTCCAGCGAATTCCGCTACATTCCGCCGTGTTATTGACTTCGTATCTTGACGTTGACTTGACCCCCATCCCGTCGCTATAAGACTGCCCACAGTTGATGCCATTCCTCATGGCGCATCCGCAAATGCTTAACATGCGCAGATCGATGGTTGGTTGAAGGAGTTTTGACATGCCGACATTTCTGGACGTGCTGGCAGAAGAGAAGCAAACCGTGTCAGCGATCGCGGGTTCCGCTGTCCTTCAAGCGCGCTCCGCCACCGCGGAAGCTGTGTCCGACGATTCGTACGGCCTCGCATTTTCTGGAGGCGGCATCCGCAGCGCAACCTTTAATCTCGGCATCCTGCAAGGCCTCGCCCAGGCCAAGCTGCTTCCACAAATGAAATACATCTCGACCGTTTCCGGGGGCGGATACATCGGCGCGTGGCTCGTGAGTTGGATCAAACGTGCCCCCAAAGGACTAACGGAGGTGCAGCAAAAATTGGGCGACTACGAAAACCATCGCGATCACGATGGCGGCGTCGCGGAACCGCGCCAGGTCAATTTTCTGCGCGATTACAGCAACTATATGACGCCCCGGAAAGGCTTGGTCGGCGCCGACACATGGACCGGAATCGCTACCTATCAGCGCAACGTCTTGCTGAACCAATGCATTCTGGTTCCCGTCCTCGGAGCTTTGGTTCTTTTGCCTTGGTTGCTGGGCACCACCGCAATATGGCTCCAACCCCTTGGTGATCTCTCTTACGGCGTGTCGATGGTCGTTGTCGTCGCATTCTTCTTTCTGCTTCTGGCGCTCCTGAGCGCGTCTCGCTATTCGGCGCGTTCGTCGATCACGACACCCGTCAGTCATTCCAAAGGCCATTCAGCGAGTACAGATAACGAGCAGGGAGCCAGCCAGACCAGAGTCATAGCGTTGGTCGCGGTTCCACTATTCCTGAGCGCTATTTTTGCCGGGCTGGCGTTTTGGCTTTGGCCAGCTGCGCAAAAGCAACCGTTCTGGCGCTGGGCCTTGGTGGGTAGCCTTGTCTACGGCATCTGTCACCTTGTGGGAGCGCCTTTAAGAATCGGCGTGTTCCATTCCGCCGGACAGCGAATCAAGGCGACTCCCGCTCAGATAATTGGAATTCCGCTGACCGCTCTTTTCGCGGGTGCGGTCGGAGGCTTGTTCCTGAGGATCTGCCATCAAGAAATATCGCAATGGAATTCCTGGGGCTCGAGCGCGGGCGGCGCGTGGCATGTGATCGCATGGGGTCCACCGATTCTTGTCGTCTCATTCCTTCTGGTGGGCACTTTGCACATCGGCTTGCTCAAACTGATCATCGGCCCGGAAGAGCAGGAGTGGTGGGGCCGGCTGGGCGGTCTGTTGTTGCTCGGAGTCCTCGCCTGGGTCGCAATCTTCGGTCTCGCGATCTTCGCTCCTTGGATCGCGGAACGCGAAAGCGTCTGGGTGAGGACGAAGGTCGGCCTGTTGATCGGATGGGTTGGAACCACGATTTTCGGATTGCTGTCAGGTAAAAGCGAGCACACATCCGGCGGCGCGGGGGCGCAAGTCGCGAACAATCCGGCGAAGAGCAGCACTGCCATGGAGGTTGTTGCAGCGGTAGCGCCCTACGTTTTCATCCTCGGCATGCTGATCCTGCTTTCGCTCGGCGTCCATGCACTTGTCATCTGGCGCGCCGGCGAAGCGGCCACGCTTGAGGGTTACTGGAACAACGTCTGCTGGATTCCGCCGGAATGGCCACTGGTTACCATGCTGGTGCTGGCCGGGATTGCGGCGGCGCTGGCATGGCGCGTTGACGTGAACATTTTCTCGATGAATCTGCTTTATCGGAACCGCCTGATTCGCTGCTATCTCGGCGCAAGCAGGAACATTGGAGAGCGGCAACCAAATCGTTTTACGGGATTCGATTCAACCGACGATCTGCTTTTGACCGAGTTCGACGGAACCAAAACTCACACCGAACACCCGGAACTTCCCGCGTACAAGGGGCCGTATCCGCTCATTTGCGCGGCGCTCAACGTAACGCACGGCGAGCGCCTCGCCTGGCAGGAGCGCAAAGCGGAATCCTTTGTATTTACGCCAAAATTCTGCGGATACGAATATCCGGAAATGAAGTACGAGCCGGACCCGCCGCCGAAAGGCACCTATCGCACAACCGATGAATATGCTTATCCCAAAAACTCTCACAGCGCATTGCATCTCAAAGCAGGTGGAGTGCACCTTGGCACGGCCGTGTCCATTTCTGGCGCGGCTGCATCGCCTAACATGGGCTACCACACATCACCGCCGCTCGCTTTCCTGATGACCGTGTTCGATGTTCGTCTGGGTTGGTGGCTGCCAAACCCGCGATACGAGAATAAGGAGCTTTCCGGAGATCGCACGGAAGGCGGTCCGCAGTGGTCGCTTTTGTATCTCCTGAAAGAATTGCTCGCTTCGACGACCGATCAGTCGAAGTACGTTTATCTCTCCGATGGCGGACACTTTGAAAATCTGGCTATCTATGAGCTTGTGCGGCGGCGATGCAAATACATCATCGCGTCCGACGCCGACGCAGATGACGGCATGACGTTTGGAGACTTGGGAAATGCCATTCGGAAATGCCGCAGCGATTTCGGAGTCGAAATCACGATCGATCCGACGCCGGTCCAATTGCCACTCAGTGGCTTCGCCCAAGCTCACGGTGTCATAGGAAAGATTCGTTATCCGAGCACCGCGAGCGAAGTCGGATTTGAGGGCGAGATCTTGTACATCAAACCGACGATCACGCCCGGCACTCCCCGTGATGTTCTTGCGTATCGTGCCGGCCACCGGGAATTCCCTGATCAGTCCACCGCCGATCAATGGTTTGATGAGTCTCAATTCGAAAGCTATCGCCGCCTGGGTTTCCACTCGATGCAGACCCTAACCGGCATGCTCGTCGGTGCTCCGCAGGATGCGCCGGTTTCGGTGGAAGACCTTTTCACCCGAGTTCGCCGCGCAAATGGACCTCGCGACAATGCGCGTCCCTGACGCCGTTTGGCTGACGCCGGACGCCCACGCTACAATACTCACCGAGCGGCACTTCGAAGCAGGTGAGGGGACGAAAGCTGTTTGAACCAATGCAGAATCTCTGAGGAGCTGCGGATAGCCAGCCTGTGTGCACGGCCTGTCCCTTTGGCTTCCCGGCCATTCGTCAAAGCCAGATCTCGCGCGAACCGCGTGGACGGAGCAACGGGAAGCGAACGGGGCAGGAAAGCCTAACGGTTGGCTCGTGGCGCCCACTTAGTTCAGAGGTTCACGGCCTAGTCTCCCACGGCCAAGCAGTCCGCTCCTTTTTCTGACATATGCTCATACTCTTCATCGGTGACATCGTCGGTTCACCCGGACGCCAAATCGTACGCGATCGCCTGGCCGACCTCGTCACGCATCGCCAGATCGATCTCGTCATCGCAAACGGCGAAAACTCCGCCTCCGGCTTCGGCATCACTCCCAAAATCGCCGACGACCTGCTCTCAAACGGCGTCGACGTCGTCACCGGCGGCAACCACAGCTGGGATCGCAAAGAAATCCTCGACTACATGCCCCACCAGCCTCGGCTGCTGCGTCCGGGAAACTTCCCCGAGGGTAGTCCAGGTAGCGGTGCGTACGTAGGAACCGCAAAGAATGGCGTGAAATTTGCCGTCCTCAACCTGCAAGGCCGCGTGTTCCTACCCGCGATCGACGATCCCTTCCGCAAAGTCGATACCGAATTGGGAAAACTCCCCGACGATGTCGCCTTCGTCTTCGTCGACATGCACGCCGAAACCACTAGCGAAAAGATCGCACTCGGCTGGTATCTCGATGGCCGCGCCTCGGTCGTGGTCGGCACGCATACCCACGTCACCACCGCTGACGAGCGCGTCCTGCCGCAAGGCACCGCCTACATCACCGACGTCGGCATGACCGGCCCACACGACGGCGTCATCGGCATGGACCGAAATGGGATTATCAAGCGCTTCCTCGACGGCCTGCCGGCACGCTTCGACGTCGCTCCGGGTGATATCCAGATGAACTGCGTCCTGATCGAGACGGATGACGCCGGCTCCCGCAACCCTGCCGGCCGATTGAAGGCTAAATCCATAGAACGCCTGCGCTTACGCGCCGACTAGCGTCACGGGAACCGCCCCTTCTTCGCGCGGGAATAGCCTTTAGCAACGACCCGTGGTTGCTGCAACGTGGAGCAACCTTCTGCCGTCCAAACATGATCTGAGGACTGATGCAAAAAAAGAAGGCCCAGCTTCTGATAATTGCAGCCTCGTTGTGTCTCCCGGTGGCGATTTCCGTCCGCTCGGCCCACGCGAATCCGCCGTCGCCCCATCCGCAACCCAAAAATAACCCCGCGATCCACCCCGACGACCTGCAAGATCGTAATTTTGTTCAGACCGAAGGAGACATGACGGCCAAGACGCGCCTCTTCGGCCCAATTGGACCCGGCCTGCGAGCAGTACACCGGTCGGCCGACGGGCGCACCTACGTCCTCGCGTCGCCGTCCCCCGGCCTCGTGGTTTACGACGCTCAGGGCAAGCAGCTCTTCACCGTTGCCGAGTCCGCCGCAACTCCCGGCGCAAAGCCAAGCACCGCCGGCGTCACCTTCGGCGAAGACTGCGACATCGATTCCGAAGGCCAGACCTATATCGCCGACCGCGGCTCCAACATGATCGACATCATCGGCCCGGACGGCACCTTTGCGAATTCCTTCGCCGCTCCGGGTCCCGTATCGATCGCCTGGCTGGGTGACGGCGAGATTGCCGTCGCAACCTTCAACCAGGAACACTTGGTCATCGTCTACGACAAGCGCGGCCACGTGACCCGCGACTTCGGCGATCCCGAGCAAATCTCAGAGCGCGACGACCTTAATCGCTTCCTCAACATCGGCGTGCTGGCAACCGACGCCGCGCATCGTCTCTACTACGGCTTCAGCTACATGCCCGAGCCGACCGTCCGCCAGTTCGACCGAGCCGGCTATAGCGTCGGCTCCGACGTGCAATACGTGGCCGTGGAAGCCGCGCCGCAGGCACAAGCAATTCGCCGCGAAATCGTGAAGCAGGAAAAAGCCCGCAAGGCGCCGTCATTCAAGCGCATACTCAACGGCTTTGGCGTCGATCCGACAACCGGCGAAGTATGGATGGCTATCGGCAACACGCTGCTGCACTTCGACAAAGACGGCAACCGCCGCGCCAGCTATCAGATGTACACGCCGGAGGGCGCGCGGCTCGAAGCCAACACGATCCTGATCGAGCCCGATCGCATGATCATCGGCGGCGATCCGATCGGCATTTACGAATTTCAGCGTCCTGACAAGAAGAATCTTGGCGCGAAATAAAATTTTTTCGGTTTTCCTCAAGAGATTTCGAGCTGTCGTGCGTCGTAAGTAGGTCCGCGAAGCAATTTTGTCGTAAAATTTCCTTTCAAATCATCACGTCGCGAGTACGTCGCGATAGAATTTGTGTTGTGGAAAAACTGTGAACCGTGTGTGAAACGTGTTCGGCTTGGCGATTTGGCTTCGTACACTTTTCGCTTGCAGGCCACGCTTCAATCAGAGACAATCCCGCGCTGTCTTAGAACGACGGTGACTCGGCCTGAGGGCATGCCGATGTCGTTCGAGAGCATCAGGGGCACGGCAGCACATTCCACCGAGGGTTGAACCCCGAAGTCTAAAGAAGGACGTAAACGGCCCGCTTTCCCACAGCATTTTCACATCTGTGGAAATAGCACGGGCCTCTTATTCTCTCCGCAAATGTCGACAGCCACTCAACCCGGACGCGAACCGATCAATTCCTGGGACAAATTCCTAGAGCGCGTGAAGTCCAGAGTCAGCATCAATACGTTCAACACATGGTTTGCGCCGACACGCCTGAATCGCGTCGAAGGCGACACGCTCTTCGTTCAGATTCCGAGCACCGTTTTCCGCAACGTATTAACTCGTACCTACGGCGAGATCGTTAAGGCAGTCTTTCACGAACTCAGCACACCGAATACCCGCGTGCAATATGTTTGCACCGAAGAAGAGCAAGCGGCGGCGGCCACTTCGGCTGCGCCTGTGTCTGCCACGGTACCCGGAAAGCAGTCGAAGCTCGATTTTGAGAGCAGCGATCACCAGCTCAACACGCGCTACACGTTCGATTCTTTCGTCGTCGGCAAGTCCAACGAATTTGCGCATGCCGCGGCGCGCGCCGTCGCCGAGCAGCCCTCAAAAGCTTACAACCCGCTCTTCCTGTACGGCGGCGTGGGCATGGGCAAGACGCACTTGATGCACGCCATCGGGCACACCATCAAGAAGCGCAACCCGGCAATGCGTCTCAGCTACGTTAGCGCCGAGAAATTCACCATCGAAGTCATCAACTCGCTGCGCTTCGATCGCATGATCAGTTTCCGCGACCGCTTCCACACGGTTGACGTCCTGCTCGTCGACGATATCCAGTTCATCGCCGGCAAAGAACGCACGCAGGAAGAGTTCTTCCACACCTTTAACGCTCTCTACGAGCAGCAAAAGCAAATCGTCATCTCTTCCGATTGCCTGCCGAAAGATATCAACTCGATCGAAGAGCGCCTGCGCTCGCGCTTCGAGTGGGGCCTGATCGCGGACATTCAGCCACCCGATCTCGAAACGAAGATCGCGATTTTGCAGAAGAAAGCGGAGAACGATCGTTTCCCGCTGCCCGATGATGTCGCCGAATATATCGCGCGCGCGATCAAGTCCAACGTCCGCGAGCTCGAAGGCGCTCTCACGCGCTTGATGGCCTACGCCTCGCTGACCGGCGCGACCGTTTCGCTCGCAACAGCGCAGCAAGTTTTGCGCAATATCATCGCGTCTCAGGAAAAGCGCGTCACGATCGACCTGATCCAGAAGCGCGTCAGCGAGCACTTCAATCTGCGTGAGCAAGATCTGAAGGTTCGCAGCAATACGCGCGCGATCGCTTTTCCGAGGCAAGTCGCGATGTACATCGTCAAGCAGCTCACCACTGCGTCGCTGCCCGAGATCGGCCGCCAATTCGGTGGCAAGCATCACACCACGGTGCTCCACTCGATCCACAAGATCGAAGAGATGCGCCGTTCCGACAAAGACCTCAACCGCACCATCACGCGCCTGATGGACGCGCTTCAGTAGCTCTCGCCAATGTTTTCCGTCTTGTTGTAATTCGTCCTTGCAGTTAGTCCAACGATGCGACCCGATCCTCCCGTCGGGTCGCGCAGGCGACACCCACCCAGAAGACCGAACTCGGCGGCGAATCTCAGTCCGATGAATTACTTTGATGTTGGTTGAACTACAGGACTTCCAGGGCCGGTCGATCCATCTTGCAGGTCCAAACGCGGACGATATCCATTGCTTCGGCTCGAAATTTTACCCTCGCCGCGCGTTGCGCCCAGTAATTCCTCGATCAGTTCGTCGACCGATGCCGACGGCATACTTGCCGCGAGCGTTTTCGACCCATCCTCTTTTTTCACCGCGGGAGTCGCTTCTCCTCCAAGACGAGCCACTGCAAGCTCGACCACTTCGATTTGCTTCGCGGGCACCGTGATGAGCACAAGCGACATCGCTTCCAGAATAGTCGGGCCTGCTTGCTCAATCGCTTGCAGCGTCGCTTTGTGCGCCATCTCGCGAAACACGGCGTCGCTGGAATTCACATCGTGGTGGCTGCCGGTTTCCACGCTTACGATAATATCGGTGACCTCCAGCCCGGTAATACCTGCCTGAAGCGCGTCGTCGATTCCTCGCAGGACAGATGAAGAAAAAAACGCTGGAATATTTGCGCCGGCGTTCCACTCCAGAATCGCGCCTCGGCCGCGCTCCGCAGGCCGAACGCTCACAAGCACGTGCGCATACTCGTTCCGCATGCCGCGGCGGCGGGCAATTTTCGTCTCGCTGCGGGCCGACCCATGAATCGTCTCGCGAAAAAATATTCTGTTCAGTTCGATCGTCATTGTCTTGTCTGCGCCGACTACTTTATCTCACGCCCGTATCCAACGCAGTTGGATTGTGCACGCGCCGTCGCAGGTTTGCCCGTCAACATCATCGAGTGGTGTGGACAACGCTTGCGTAACGTGCGGAATTTTTGTGGAAGACTGTGAGTGAATTCGCGTCTCACTCGAGACTGCGATGTGTCCGAGCCAAGTTTTCCTCTGTTCCCACAATTCGCCACTCGCACACAACCAGCGATACTGAGCCAAAACAAAGACTCCAAAACTTTTTCCACGTTTCCACACCGATCATCACAACAACAAGGGTCTAAAACTTTTTTAGATCAGAACATCTTGTCCTGATGTGTGATTGCTCTTGCTTGTGAAAATTCTGGCCCACAATTTTCGCGCCACGCGCCATGACCATAACATCCGCCGCGGCAGATCATCATCAAGCGGATATCCTCACATTTCCTCAAGCCCGTCCCCTTGGCCACGCCTCCTTACGCTTTGTACTTTTCTCAAAAGCGAGTAGAGTACGGCAACAGGTTACAATCCATAAGGAGGCGGCGTCCGTCCCCCAGGGCCGCGTAAACTATGAGTGCACCTGCAACCGCACGCGAGGATCATCAAGCGATGGAATTTAGCGTATCCAAGTCCGCGCTGCTGAACGAACTCAGCACCACGCAGGGTGTCGTCGAACGCAAAACGACGATCCCGATTCTGTCGAACTTGCTCGTCGAGGCGAAGGGCGACCGGCTCAACATCACTGCCACTGACCTCGAGTTGAGCATCCGCACCTCATGCGACGCCAAGGTGAAAAAGGAAGGCGCCGGCACCATCCCCGCCAAAAAGCTTCTCGAGCTTGTCCGTCTTCTCCCCGAGGGCGAGATAAAATTCAAGCTACTCGAAAATCACTGGGTCGAAATCGTAAGCGACAAAAAGAAATACAAGCTCGTCGGAATGGCCAAAGAAAATTTCCCGGCGCTCCCGTCGATGCCGCACACAATCGTCCAGATCTCCGCGCCCGTGATGGAAAGCCTGATCAGCAAAACAAAGTTCGCGATCTCGATGGAAGAGTCGCGCTACACTCTGAATGGCGGCCTGCTCATCCTCAAGCCTGACACGCTTGCCATGGTCGCTACGGACGGCCACCGCCTCGCGCTCGCCGAAACCGATCAGAAACTCGCCGGCCTCAACGGTGAAATGAAAGTCCTCATCCCGAAAAAAGCGATGGACGAAGTTTCGAAACTCGCCAGCGCCGCCGATTCCGACGCGCAAATCGAATTCGCCAAGGATGAGAGCCACCTCTTCTTCCAGGTTGGTCATCGCCTGCTGATTTCACGCATTCTCACCGGCCAGTTCCCGAATTACGAAGCCGTTCTCCCGCGCGACAACAACAAGACGGTCACGATCGAGCGTGGCGAACTCTGCGATGCCGTAAAGCGCGTCTCTCAGCTCGCCGACCAGCGCTCTCACGCCGTGAAGCTCGCCGTCAGCCGCGACGGCATCGAAATCTCCGCGTCGAGCCCCGAATACGGCGAAGCAAAAGAAAATATCGAGAAGGATTACAAGGGTGATCCGATCTCGATCGGTTTCAACTCCACCTACATGCTCGATTTCCTCGCCGCCGCCGCCGATGGCCCCGTCAGCATCGAGCTGAAGGACGAACAGTCCGCCGGCCAGATGCGCCCCCTCGCCGACGAAAGCTATCGCTACCGCTACATCATCATGCCGATGCGCATCTGAGTCGCGCTGCGCAACGAGCGCTGCACGCGAAGAGGAAAATATTCAGCCAACAAGTCGAGACCGCCGGCATTCGTTTGCCGGCGTTTTCATTTCCGCCTCGAGATCTCAAGCAACCACCTAATCTCTTGTGTTCTGGTCGATTTTCGCCGTGTTTTTCCTCCTTTTTCCTTTCGATTTCCCTTCACTTTTGAACGCCTCAAATCCGCCGCCGGTTCTGTCCACGGCATTCTGATAAGCGGCCATTCGTGAATCACTAAAGCCATTACAATCAGTAGGTTAGATTACCTACCGCTGCGTTTTTTTCTTTGGCTTTTCCCCATGATCAGGTACAATGCCCATGTTGTAGTTTTGCAGTCGGTTTCCTCCTGTTTTTCGGTCCGCCTCGCGCAATCGAGGCACGTCCGCCAAGCCAGCGAAGTTCAGTTTTCAGCCCTGCGCCAGGGGCCGGAACGTCGCGCTTGGAAATGAAACCTTTCGAGCG
>Ga0209006_10001570_pt1 | contig 20738 bp, 24 predicted proteins | sample JacPin_JW_Ref_O2_FD_188567 | JGI IMG/M metagenome (GOLD analysis project Ga0209006, IMG submission 188567) | Forest soil microbial communities from Algoma, Ontario, Canada - Jack Pine, Ontario site 1_JW_Ref_O2 (SPAdes) (version 2) | ecosystem: Environmental > Terrestrial > Soil > Boreal...
TGGTCGGAGTAAGAGACGGCGAGCGGGCGCCATCAACCTGTACGGTTCTATCCGGAAGCCCTGCGGCATCAAGATTTCGGGAAGTGTACTCAAGGTCTTCACTCTCAGATATCAACACCTCACCGCCATGGTCTCTCACTTCGTCCGCTGCCTTCCGTTGTTCCTCGTTTTCGTGTGGGGTCCTCTCTGGTGTGGCATCGTGGCTTCGAGAATGATGTTCTCTTACAACTCGCCTCTCTTTCAACCCTTCCTCCACCACTGCTCTCAACACCTCCACCTCTCCAGCTAATCGTTCCACTTCTACCCGAAGCCGCTCAACTTCCACAGACTTTTTCTTCAGTACTCTACGATCAGATTCACGCAGAGAACGGAGCTCAGTCAAGAGCTGCCGCTGTGATGACAGTTCCACAGTAAGCCGTGTTAGGTGAGCGCGAAGTGTGGCAATTAGCGCCTCCAGGGCTGTTTTCACGAATCGTAGTCAGTAGTGGGAGAGCCATTGTTGTAATCTCCATACCTGTCTTCTCCTCTACGACTTCGTTGTATCTCTCGGTCCTTGACTGATCCCCCTCGTGAACCATCGATTTGCTTCTTCTGGGAGCATTTGTGTCTGCCAGCTGCCGCTGCTGTGCGATGACGTCTTCCGCTGACACTCGTGTGCGCTCTCTTTTTACCTCCACTTTGCATGCTTTTAATTCGAGTTCCAGTTCGTGTACACGACGACGTGAAATGGCATTTTCGGACTCCAGATGCAAGAGTTTCGATTGAATAGCATTGAGCGTAGAGAACAGTCGCGCTGTTCGTCCACATGAACCAATGCCACACGTTGGGACTATGCAACAACTTACTTTCAGTCTCCAAAAGGGGATCATCACTGCGATAAGCGTAATGCCTTTGAAGAGGTTTATCGGGGCTTTCGACAGCATTTGTCAGGCCCGTTACGTCGGGTAACTGAACATTCGGTTTTCGTCGGGGTGACTTGATGGATGACCGACGAGGTGTTATCTTATGCAAGCCTAGTCCGGAACTATGCTTGTTTATGATATCGCGGAAGGGATTGCGCTGGAAAACCTTTTCAGCAGGTTGCCTTTTGTGGTGTACGAGACACGTACTGCTTGATCGCCGCCCCCGTTACCCACATCTATTTCTGCTGCGATTTCTCCAGGCGAAAATGTCGCCATTCTGGAGGAATGTGAGCCGGATGCAAATTGCGTGGGATGCTGGCGGACTGGGAAAGCATCACGAGGCTTGGGAGTGGAATCCTGACGTAGGGACACTGGATGGGAGGGTGAGTGACGTGAATCTACTGTTCCTGGCCGTCTGCGCCGATGCGGCTGTGATTGATACGAATGTGCACTACGGGGTCTTTGAGGTGAAAAAGAGACCCTCCGGAGAGCCTCTGATAGCCTTGGGCGAGATGACACATCCAATTCCGAGGACGTGGAACTATTCGAAGGAGGGCAATGCTGGATTGGTTGAGAGCCTGGTAGAATGGCATGACCCGACAGGAGGACACGATCCAGTTGGGCCGTACTGTCAATAATAAGAGGAGCCTTGATGTTTATCGAATAAGAATTTATCTGTACACAGTGACGAGTTGGCTCACATTGTAATCTACCTTGGATGGATCATCATCAAGGAGATGTAGTTTGTCATTTGTACCGATTATGATGTCTTGCAAAGGTCGATCTGGATCATACTCCGCGACACTTGAACTAATATTCCGGCCGGCTCTCCCGGCTAAACCTGCGCTAAGAGTCAAGGCACTGGCATGGTGTGCAGCAGTAGACACGGTTTCTCCTGCATAAGGGTTGATGCCTCCATCGTCATCTCGGTAAAATGAGTGATGTAAGAAACCATAACTGTCTCGCTCGGGGTATCCGCAAGCGTGGGGCTCAAAGGAGTCGAAATTATGAAAAGGATGAGGGCCGGAGTTATGCCTGGGGTATTCCACTGAGCTGCCATCGTCGGTGTCAGAAAGATGCAGGGACAAATCGGTGTGGAGTAGATTTTGTTCTAGTTCAATGCGGTCCTGTTCCAGCTTGTCACCGCAGATTCTGAAATCAAGACTGGGTGTTGTGGATTTCATGGATTTCATGGTGTCGCAGGTTGGACTCGAGGTTATTGCTCAACAAAGACGCGTCTCGTCACGTGACGACGATTACAAATGTTCACACCCACCAGGAGGGAGGTATTGCTGATCATCATTCTTCTCCTCGTTTTGCTCTCGTTGTCTCGAGTTCATGTGGACCACGGAAGACTACGCTTTGAAGGGCCGTCATATGCCGTAGAAAATTCACCCACCCAAAGTCACTCGGTGTATCCACAAAGTTTCAGGAGCAAGGTGTCGTTTGCTGAAGCACCCGTCCCTGAAACCAAGGTCATAGCCCATGTTCCAGGTGAGACAGACTGAGCCTCTTTTTCGGCCCACTTATCCGTAAAAGGTTGGACAATTTTCGACAACATGTACATTCTTAACGGCACCATCTATCTCGTCTCCGATCACCCCAGCACGTTGCCGGATAAAGAAAGAATGACATCTACTTCAGCACGAATCGAGACAGGGCTCGTTGCAGAATCGTCCCGCCTCCCAACCGACAACGAGATGCGCTTCATCGGTACCTCTGAGGCCAAGCTTCTTTTTGGAAGGGGCCCCAGTGTTATTCCCGGTGTTACAGTAATTTTCTATCTGGATCTTCTTTCACCTATGCAATAACATCTCGTTCTAGTTCCTTGTAAATGATCATCCCCAATTGTACGCTATCCTCTTCGTCCACTTTGAATCCAGTAGCTGACCGACCACAGCATCACACATTATTACCACTGGTCTGCTGAACTTTGGTTCGGTTTCTGGCGAACCTATTCTTCTTTGGACCCGTTTATCTCGCTAGGAAACACCACCCTCCCCCAGCCCCGTCGCTTGCTCTTCACACACCTAGATGCAGATCACTGGCGCGACTATGCCTCCATGAATGAATGGGTCGTTCGGAGCTCTTTCCCATCTCTAACCGCGGAATTTTCGCATGACTGGGTTGATCGTGCGAAGATAGGCCACCCGTTCGTGTTCGATCGCGTTGTTTTTGCGGACCGTTCTGCTGCGATGCTTGGGTACAACTATCTTCGCACACAGCGCACTGCGTCAGAACCCTTCGCACTTCCCGGAAGTGTTGATTGGTGGAGCACTATAAGGAGTAACGTCATTGAATTTTCGGGCCTTGATGGGTCGTGGCCTGCGCACAGGCCAGTCATAACATATATTTCGAGACAAGGTTGGGGACGGAGAATGTTGATTCAGAAGGATCACGAGACGCTGGTAGAAGAACTTTACAGATTGAGGGATAAGTACGGGTATGAGGTGAATGTGGTGAGCATGGACAAACTGACAAGAATCCAGCAGCTCCATTTGGCAGCGAGGACTACGGTGCGTTGATCGACAACATTGTTCTAAACGCGTGATCAGATTTTCAATAACCTGAGCAGATTATGATGGGGGTTCATGGCAACGGCCTAACATCACTCATATGGATGGAACCTTCGCCGCGGTCAACGGTGATAGAATTTTTTTCCCCCGGAGGCTTCGCTCATGACTACGAATACACAACCCGGGCTCTTGGTATGGTCCACTACGGATTTTGGAACTCCAGGTTTGATCACCCTCATTTCCATATCCTATATAACGATTAATGCGGAAGCCAAGCCAGCTCTTTCACCAGTCCAGACGTGCCACTGCCAGCATATCCTGAGGACTTTCAGAGCAATTACATCCCAATCGACGGGCAGGCAGTTGCAAGACTGTGTCACAGTAGGATCTCGCTGTCAGACGAGGCCGATGACTAACCATTACATGCGTTTCGCTTGTTTCATTATTTGAGCATCGCATATATAGTACACCAAGCTTGTCCTTGTGAGGTATAAAAGGAAAGTGCAAATTTCAGTTATGTAGACATGTTCTTCAGACAGGATCATCCTCGGGCTCAGCGGCGAGTCCATCTTCGTCCCAAATATCTAGAAACTGTCCCAGGCAATGAGACCAGAACAGGATGAGAAACCTGAGGACTCACACAACTTTTTTGTTTGTTCATCTCATCTGCCGTAAGGAAGTGTGTAGCAAATGGCAATCGATCCCACGAGATGGGTTCTCCGTTTCGTTTGTTTGCAAGCTTGTCACCGACGGTAGTCTTCTTCCCTGAGACATATTTTGAACACTTACTATGAGAACGGTCAGTATATGTGGAGACCGAAGAACTAATTATGGCGTACTCTTCAGAGATCCCATATAATGATTTTAAATAGGTCTTCAGCAGCATTATGATTCCAATTATGACAGAACACTTCATCAACGCCACGCTTAGTCCTGCAGGTCATTTAATGGTCTAGCAAGCGGGGGATGAATGTGGATTATGACCTGCCTTTTTCATGGTGTGATTCCTGGCGGGAACTTCAGAGGCATACACTTAACAGGTAGAGAAAACATTACTTACTGCCGCGGCAGGTTCGTGAGGGGGGCTCATACGGCCACTAAGTTGCACAAGAAGGCGAGAAGGTGATAGAATTTCAACAAGCTGCATGCCAGCCGTGGACAGAATCGAGGTTAGATGTTTGATTACGGTCAAAACTTCTTCTTGCGTTTTGTAGTCGAAAGCAGAAAAATTCTCAGCCATATATCTTGCGAATTCGACGTCCTCCTTGAATGAATTGAGTAAAATCAAACAGATGGGAATTGAAAAGTACCTGCGAGGCCTTCAGAGTGGCATCCACGTCGAAGACTTTGAGCATTGCTTTCAAAAAATCTTGCCTGGAAACCCGTTTTTCACGGACTAGGGAATACCAACTCTGGAGGATGGCTGTGGGCCGGGGCTGCATACGGTAACCTGCAAAACTTATGGGCTTCTCGTCCGACAACATACACATCCAAATCACCTTGTACGAGATCCGGGGACAGAGTTCTCTGATAATCAAAAGAAGTCTTGGCGCTAAGAGTGTAACGTGTATTGAGGAGTGATGCGTGCTTGTGATGAAGGATTGCGTGTAAAGCAGCAGCTCGCGCGCTTATTGCAGCGTTCGGACTGGTCTCTAATGCCACAATGACCGGAAATGACTACGAAATTAGAAATACGTCAATGGGTTGTGAATTGGGAACGATCGTACTTGTAGGGGATGGGCTAAACCTAGTTTGATCGTGAAACTCAACACGTCAATCGCCGTGGCTTGTATTTGAGGCTGCTGTGAAAGTGCGGCTTGGAGGATTTGGTGTAAATAGCGTTGCACGACGGCAGAACTGACACTACGTTTATCGTCAAAGGTGATTGTGATGAGTGTAGGAATCAGGAATACCGTACCCCGAGTCGGCGAATTCGTCTGTATTTCCTACAAGCTCTTCCATGTTGACATTGGATTTTGGCTTGTGTTGGGCTTTTGCTGATATGAAAGTTGGTTTAGGCGATCGTGCATTTGAGTGCGATCTTACCGTCAGTTCTGGCCGAGTACTTTGCGCTTTCAGATACCAAAAAGTCTTGAATGATTTTGAGAAGACGACCGCGGCCACAGTCTTCGGGAGACGCAAACGTGTCATCCATGATGGCGGCGGAGCGATCCAATATCATTAAATTAGGTTGAGCACGGAACAGGAAACCTGGAAGACAAGTGTTTAGTCGAAGACTAGTTGAGTAACTCGTCAATATATTATCCTCGCCTAAACATTGCAAAATGCGACCTCGAAGTCCAGAATGAAAGAATTTTTCGTATAGTTTCAGGAGACTGTCGTAAATATGTTCAACGATGGATCCCTGTGAGGAAATATTGAGCTTTTTGGCTGAGGGCTAATATTACAATTCACTTGGCATATCATGTTTAGATCAGCTGCCACGACTGTCAAATAAACCCGTAAGTCTTTAACTCCTCCGATATGCTCAAGAACGTACCAGGATTATCATTGCTGAGCTTATCAAAGTTGCAGTGCTCACCGAGAAGTGATATGATGAAGATGAGTACAGAAAGTGCTCTGACTTCGTGATGTGTCATCGCTTGGCTAGCAGATCGATTAATAGCATGTTGTAGACGATCTTCCCGTAGAACAGTGAGTAAAAGAGAACAGCCGAGAATCAGGATTGAGCTCACCATTGCAAGACTTAACAAGGGCAACAAGGCGCACAAAGTCGTGGGTGAGGTTCTGGACAACGGCACACAGGCAAGGAACAGTTTCCTGTAAGGCCTAAAGAATGCAGAGGTCAGTCACATAAATATCCATCCTACAATTACCCACTAGTACACCAGCAGTTGTGGCAGGCTTGATTATCATCGGTTGGAGAGCCAGCTGCAGCTCGTGCCCGAACTTGATTGCAGTTTTGGGTAAGTGAGGGAGGGATGTTCGGAATATTTTTAACAGATAGTCAGACGTTGCTTGTTCTTCGGCCTGATACAGAAAAAAAAGTAAGATCATCGAAAGTAGTGATTGGGCAAAGAAACTACTGTGGTAGCGTTTTTGAGATACGGCAAAAGAATAGATGCATTGGAGCCAGACAGAATAGCAGGGTAAGCGGAGCTGAAAAGATAAATGGTCCTCATACAGTCGATGATGGTCTGGAAGGTTATGGTATCAGTAAGTGTGGCGTATCACGGACAACTTCGTGTAACATACGAATCCAGGCAGATCCGACGCATCCACGAGGCCATCAATCAGTACCTCACAAATCTCAGCATAACGTGCATGCAGAAGAGAGGCTTCGGTTCCTTCTTTGCCTGCCATAATTTGGCGCAACATATTCTCAAAAGGTGAGTGGCGATCCTTGAAGTTGGCAGATGCGCCCATTATGACAACTGCCTTCGCCAGTAGAACATCGTTACTTCCAGAATTACCGGGAGCCGTCGTCTTGGACTGGTCATTCTGGAACCACAACTCCTCCATGGTTTTTATGGCTAGATCTCTGACGCCAGTATCCTCGTCCAACATTCGTAAGATCAATCGAGTACTGATGTCCACGCGACGACCAATGTCTTCGGTAATCCAATAGAAAGATTTTAGAAGTTTGATGACTCTCTTTCTAACGCCTAATCCAGTGTCCTACATTCCAATTAGCCGCCTGAAATAGAAAGAGATAACCACGGTGCTTACAGCCATTCGATCAGCGATTTTTTGATAATAATCTCCAGAAACATCAGGGGAATCAATGATGTACTTCCCAATCAATTCTACTGCAGCATCACGAACAGCAGGAGAACTGTCGAGCAGATGACTTTCAATCGCGCAACGAACGTTAGGCTGGGGCAAGTGTAAACATAGATGGTAGGTTCAAGTCAATGAACGTCGAACCGTACCGTAGATAGGATGTTCACATCGCTCATGACGATCTGACCCAAAGCACGGATAGCTTTAGTCCGCATAAAGACGGGTGGAGCATCCAGAGCGAGTAAAGTAATATTGAGTATTGGATGGAAAGAACTCTTCAACACCTGTATCGCGCCAATCTTTTCGGCCAGTTGGTCGATGTGAGCAACTTCTTCTTGAGAGCTGGAGAGTATTTGCTTTAGAATACGCGTTGACGGGCAACGGTCAAAAATGGTCAAACCCGATATTGAAGACATCGGAAGGAGGTTCTTTCCAGATGTCTCGCAATGCGTCTTTCATTTTTGTACCGAACGCTAGTAACTCCCTTCGGTCAACTTTTGGGTGAAGAGAACTCTCATCCGCTTCTGAAACCCAATGATTTATTCGCTTCAAGGCAGCAGCGAATTCTTGCCCGAGAATTGCAGCTTGTAGCTCCCTGGCACTCTAAAATCGTAACACATGAGGTCCGTCTTCTGTAAGCAAGAAGAATATTGGAATCACGTCGTAGGCCTGATCTTCTGAGGAACGCTTGCATAGATGAGACGAGATATCACGATAAGTTGAAAGCAGCTTTTCGAGGTCTTTGGAGTTGGCACTAGACAGTATCTATGTAACCCAGTTAGGAAAAGTCTGTGATCTATGAGCAAACCCTGCCTCGTCTATGGTTTTGATATCTTGGTCGATGTCTCGTTCAATCTTCAGTGTGCTTGATCTAAGGCGAGCTGCAATGACCCCCAAATGATCGAGCGCGATCGTCTTGGCGGCATTATTGTCAACCTGGACATTCGTCTTGACATCGTCCAACGACGATATCTAGTATAACATTCGGTTTGTTTTCATTTTAACCAAAGAGATGACACATACCATGTATTTGCAAGCAATGCATAAAAGGAGGCTGGCGGCCGGCCATTCCGGCCAATAAAGAACTACCAGTAAGTCAGAGATCAAGTTATCGAATATAGCACGGTATTCAGCCTCATTAGAGTTCTTGGTTGCCTTGCCTTTGCCCGACCTATATATAGCAGGACCAGAATAAGCGAGCTTTTATCACTTTTTCAACGTGCAAACCTTTGAGTAAGGAAGAAAACTATAGTCTTAGCTGCCTTCGTGGCAGACTCTAAACCAGTAGAGTACAATTGGATTTCCTATCCCGCGGTCAACGATGCCATACTGAGTTGTACCGACAACATACCTGTATGTCATGTTCATCAAGGAATGGTAAATTTCTCTCAGCAAAGCTCTCTTGGCGACGGATAGCGAAGAGTTGCTGGCGTGCTTTGCCAATTCTCTGGGCTTCTATACGAACATCGTGCGCAGAGGTTTGAACAAGTTGGAGGAGAAGTGCTGAAACGGTCCTGATAGATTGCCCGTCTCGAAGACTGCTCCGCGCAGGTGTGTCAAAAAGACTGGGATCATGGCACCAGGCTTACCGAAATTGTCCAGCTTTCTGCTTGGTGTCAGAGAGCTTGATCAAGGACATCAAAATCTCCTCGATGATCCAAGACCGTTGATCCTCGTGCTTGGCAAAAATCTGGACAGGAATCAGGCAGATGCGACACTTTACGTTGTAAAACTCACATTACGGATCAGGGATAAGGCGTCTAGTCTCAAGCCTCTCATAGCACTTTTACCGAGGGTGTTCAAGATAACAGTATCTTTCTTCGCTTTACAGTCGCCCTTCGCTCCAGGCTCGACGACAAAGAAAGGGCCGATGGCGATATATACTGCTTGAATGATTATGGAATCAGACATGGAAAGGCCTTCTGCACAAATAAGGTTATTGGTTCGCGGTAGAACGGCGGAAAGTGCTTGGAATATTTCATGCAGCTGACGGCGATGATCTCGGGAAGTAGAAGACACAGGATTAACGAGATGCTGTAAGAGAGGGTTGGTGTGGCTACTTGCATCCGCTGAGGCCTCGACAAACGGGTATATTACTTTAGTGAGTTGATTTTTGATCGTGCCAAGGCATGCTGTGATGAGTTCCTCGGAGTACAACTGGCAAACAGGTAAATGGAATAACAATTCTGAGAATGGTTCAACCAACCTGCTTAGTCAGTCTATCGCTTCCTAGCAGTGCAATACAACAATCTGCCGCCAGTATACTGTCTCTAGCAACGTCCAGCGCTTTCGTCAAATGTCCGAGATCCGCCTCAGTTAACGCGATTATTGCGCGATCCTCATCGAAAACCTTCGGCCTATTTTCCGTGCTTTCCTCATCACCGTTCGGTGATTGAGACTTACGGATTCCTTCGCTGTCACTTGGTAACCTTTTAGAGCCCTTCTTCATGCCTTCGGACCTTCGCTTCTCACGTACACCCAAAAAGGGATCCAAGTCTTCCCCAGCTCGGACACTTTGCTCAAGTATTTTGAGGATTCGGGAGAGCGTAGCAGTATCGACTTCTGCCATCCTACCTCTTCGAGGGGTGCCGCCAGTAACGCCGTCGTGGACAGACGACCGGAAGCGCTTGGTTGGTCGAGTAACTTGACCTACGTATTTGGTGAGTTTTCGAATTAGAGTGTGATGGAGCATCGGACGAGAGCAGTCAATAGTGAGGGGTGAAAACAGTTCAGAGGGCAGATCGCGCAGGTTGATATCTGGCGGGAGAGCGTCCTCAGCCTCAAATACTTCTTCAAATAGGGCGACAAGTTTCTCCAAAGGGGCTAGATTTTGCTTCAAAACGCTTTTCACATGTATTTGACAGTACATACCCCTGTCATCTCGATCACCTGTTCTTCTGGTAGAAGATCTGTACGGATCATTATGCCTTGCCGGACTGCGGTTCGGGTCATAACCAGCTTCCATCGTTTGCGCTTTGTTGGAGGGGCCTCCAGATCTATCGAATTTTTGAGAAGAGGAAGGAGTTAGCCACGGACTGGGTGGAATTTCGACATAAGCTAGTGTCACCGCTTTCTTAGATGGTGGGGTAGAGAAGGAGGCAATTCGTGGCGAGGACAATGATGCACTAGAATCGAGTTTGGTGGATTGAAGGCGTTTCACAGTAGGAGATTCCATTTGAACCACGGGCTTCCGTTTGCGTGGAGTTGACGTAGACGTCGGAGATCCAGAGGCGATATGCTTTAATGTAGTATGATCAGGACTGTCATCCGAAAGTGTGGCGGTTTCATGTCTGAGCGGTGTCCGATGATCGGTGCTCTCATGCCCAGATGCGTTCATTTCTCGAGTTTTCTGCGTCAAAAAATCACCGAAAAACTCTGCTGACCGTTTTGCCTCGTGAAGACGCGTTGCTGAACTTGAAGCTGGATCTCCCAGAGCAAACGCGAGGGAAGACGAAGACGTCGTAATGCCAGGAGGGGGGGTAGGATAAGACGCAGACGGATGAATACTCTGAAAGATGGACTGTGCAAATGGGCTTGTATAATAACTGGAGGACTGGGGTAACAAAGTTGACTTGTGATGAAGATATGGGCTAGAAACAACTGATATTAGTAGTCAGATATGTCGGCGGGTTTAGTGGTACGCACGGTCCTGCTTGAGTGCGATCTCGTACAAGTCCCAGAACATTACCTCTTGTGTTGTCCCAGTACCCCAAATCATCCGCGGACATCTGAAAGGCGGATAAGTACTCCACTTCGCTTGCGTACTCCGTGTAGGGTGGAGGATTTTCACGGGGATATAAAGCAGGCTGAATAAAGGACGGTGTTGCCCCACTGATTGACAAATTGTTGAGATGCCTTGCCACTGGATGCAGGTTAGAATTGAACGTGTTGTCCGCTTGCGGTATATGGCACACACCATGGATGGATGGGGTTACGGATGCCATTGGGTACACTGCCAACAAGCTATGGGCATCTTGAAGAGGGTCTGCGGTGACTATGGGAGGCGATTCAGGCAAACGATACTCATTCTGAAGTTGTCTATCCATCGTCGTACTGGACTTTTTGTGTTTGCGCATGTTGATATGCATCACAACTATGGAACGGAACAGAGCCCGACGCCCAACCCAGGAGTCTGACACAAAAACTGACAAAAAAAATGAGACAAAGGATGGAGGGAAGCATCATAACGTGAACGAAAAGGTACTTAGAGTATCTATCTCATGACTTTCCTCTGCCATTAAACATGTTTGAAGGCATTCGCCCCCAAATCTGGTAGACGAGCCGACCGTCAAGGTCGCCGTAATGTCGAACGTGACCAAACGCGTCTCCACGTCCCACTAGTCAATCGTACTCCAGGTGATAACCCTCCACCAGTCATTATTGCCATCGCAGGACCACCTGGTGTTGGCAAAACAACGTTGCTCAAAAGTTTAGTGCGGCGATACACCAAGCAGAGTCTTAATGAAGCTAAAGGACCCATAACCGTGGTCAGCGGGAAGGATCGCAGGCTGACTTTTGTGGAGTGCAACAATGACCTCAATTCGATGATCGATATCGGGAAGATTGCTGAGCTAGTCATTTTGATGATCGACGGCTCATTTGGATTCGAAATGGTGCGTCATTTACATTTCTGACGTGTCATTTTATTCACATATTATGGAAGGAAACGTTCGAGATTCTTAATATTTTACAATGCCATGGTTTTCCGAAAGTTATCGGCGTTCTGACACATCTCGACCTCATAAAGAATGCTTCGACTCTTCGCGCGACTAAAAATGGCCTCAAAAAACGGTTTTGGACAGAGATATATAGAGGCGCAAAGCTTTTTTATCTCTCAGGTGTCCTCAACGGCCGATATCCCGACACGGAAATTCTCAACCTCTCCCGTTTTATAAGCGTGATGAAGTTCCGCCCGTTGGTCTTCAGGAATACCCACCCATACATTCTGGTTGACCGTATCGAAGATCTCACACCAAGAGAACTTGCCCGGGCAACAAACGGCAAGTGCGATCGCATTGTCATCGTTTATGGCTATGTACATGGGACACAACTCCGCTTGGGAACCCGGGTCCACATTCCTGGCGTTGGGGACCTGGATATGAAAAGCGTCACATTACTAGGCGACCCTTGTCCGTTACCTGATGCCAACTCGGAAAAGCGAAGAAGGTTGAGTGAGAAGCAGAAGTTGCTCGTCCATGCGCCCATGACAGATCTCGGTGGAGTAGTGTACGACAAGGACGCTGTTTGGATCAACGTCCCTGGAAGTTTTTCTCGTGACAATGTTGATCGTAAGTCGTTTCTCGGGTTCCAAAACGATTTTCTAACAGTTATTCAGTTCCTCAAGGGGAAGGCGAGCGGATGGTCATGGCGATGCAAGATACAAGCACAACTTTGGGAGACGGTGTTACTCACAGCCACATTCGGCTCCTGGGAACCTCTTCGACACATCTTTCCCCGGATAATCCAATATATACTGGTAATAGCGAAACCGACAACGACGACAGCGTGGATGATCTCAGCCAAGAAGAAGAAGAGGAAGAAGAAGAAGAAGCAAGCGACTGCTCGCCTGTCGATATGCATACTCCGTCTGACTTTGAAGACTACGCCTGTACTAAGTACGATGGTTCGGACGATGATCTTGGGTTAAAGCAGGGCTCAGAGACCCCTCGCGGCGTGCGTCGGCCCATGCGAACCTTTCCCCCGATCTGCCATCCCGAAGGCAGGAGCAGCGAAGGCGAAGGCGACTCTTGTCATGATATCAGCGTCAATGAAGGTCAGGAATTTGATATTCCGTGCAATAGGGGCGTGGATAACGGAATTGGGAGCGAAGAGACGCCGATGTGGAAAACGCGCCTGACTGTTAATGCACGACGCTCGTGCTTTCGAAGGTCTCACCACCAGGACTGGATGAAGCTGACCTATTCGTGCTCCTTGGCCCCGGAACGTACCTTGCAAGGCGAGCTGATAGCGCAGCTACTTCCCTGCGGTAGAAAGGGAGACCCCCCATCCGAAGACTTTTTCCACATCACATCTGCTGAAGTGATGGAGAACGAGGGACTGGATACGGCAAAAGAAAGCACGACTCCAAATGATGTGAAAGACTGGGAAGATGAAGGGATGCTCGACTCCATCAGCAGTTGCTTTATAACCAACAACGATCGTGGTGCTACCGCCAGGGATATATACGAAGACACGGGAAGCTCTCATGTCGAGGATCTCGAGGATGTGCGGGATGATGGATCGTCTCCGCCGAACTTCCGAGTTGACGCATTAACATCGGTTCTAAACGCCAAGAAGGACACCCTCAAACGAAAGTTTGACGACCAGTACGACGATTTTGGCTCGTTCAAGATGGACTTTTACGATGAAGAGAAGGACGGAATAGCCCAACAGCTTCTACTGAATCGTCTAGAGTTCGCGGACATTGACGACGAATCTCGGCCTTTCATTGAAGGTTACCGCCCTGGTGCATACGTACGGATTGAGCTAACCGATGTACCTTGCGAAATGGTTGAAAATTTCGACCCCGCGTTCCCGATTATCGTTGGCGGCCTTCTCCCAGCCGAAGACCGTTTTGGGTATCTGCAAGTTCGTATCAAACGGCACCGATGGTATCACAAGACTCTTAAGACAAACGACCCTCTCATTTTTTCCCTAGGGTGGAGGCGATTTCAAAGCCTGCCTATCTACTCCCTTGATGACCACTCTATTCGTATGCGGATGCTCAAGTATACGCCAGAGCACGCCCATTGCTATGCGACATTCTATGGACCCACGGCTCTTCCTAATACAGGCTTTTGCGCATTCAACTCTCTCGTCGGTGAAACCTCAGTATTCCGAGTGTCTGCCACAGGCATTGTCCTCGACATAGATCAATCAGTCAAAATTGTCAAGAAGCTGAAGTTGACGGGGACACCTTACAAGATCTTCAAAAATACAGCTTTCGTTAAGGACATGTTCACGAGTGCCCTTGAGGTCGCAAAATTCGAGGGGGCAGATATCAGGACGGTTTCTGGAATCAGAGGCCAGGTCAAGAAAGCCATCTCAAAGCCAGATGGCTCTTTCCGAGCCACATTTGAGGACAAAGTACTAAAGAGTGGTCAGATACCATTCTCGTGACATGTTAGCCTCTCTGACTTCTGCCAGATATCATATTCTTGCGCACATGGTACTCGATCCAGCCTCGCAAGTTTTACAACCCAGTAACATCCCTTTTACTTTCCAACAAGACAAGTTGGGCCGGGATGCGTCTGACAGGTCAAGTCCGTTACGAGGATGATCTTAAACCACCTCTCCACATCAACTCAGCATATAAAGTCGTCACACGACCACCTCGTAAATTCAATCCTCTGAGAGTCCCGAAGAAACTTCAAGCCTGCCTCCCATACGATTCGAAGCAGAAATTCATGAAGGCGCAGCGCAGAGAGACGTACTTGCAAAAACGAGCCGTTGTCCTCGAACCGAAGGAAAAGAAGACCATTGCTTTACTGCAGCATATGCGAGCGCTGAGGAGGGATCAGGTAGCGAGACGAAGGGAGAGGAAGAACGAGAGGAGAACTACACGTCAAAAGAAGGTGAACAAGGACGTTGCGAAGGCGACAGAAACAGCAAAGAAAAAAAGGAACAACTACATCAGTAAGCAGGAAGCCGGGAAGAAAGAACCAGAGCGAAAAAGGAGAAAGCTAATGTAGGATATTCCACACCGACATCAATTGCTTCATTCATGATGCCTACCAGAAGTCGTGAGCGTTAAGTAACATAAAGAGGGCGGTAGACGTCAGTGTAAGTCGTAACGGAAATTATTATGTTGTAGCTATCGCTCTCACGTCCTTCCAAAATTCATCCCACCTGGGCTCCTTGTGCTTTGCATTACTTGCCTTGGCCTGGTCTGCACTAGATGGCTCGGTTGATGAAGGTCTCAATAGAGTAGCGGCGGATGATTTTGACGGCATTGGGAGCGGTCCCAACATCGTCTGCTGAGCGGTAGCTATTCGACCCAATGTTTGGGTTAGCAAAGGGGTGGGATGGACTGCCCCAAGCGGCGGTGGCACATATGGGAGTGAGGATGGCTCTAGAGCATCTGCCCCACATATCGGCGTAAATGGTTCACCATCCGCATCCTCGCTTTCGGAACCCGAACCGGACGCTGGCCGCATACCGCCTGCTGACTTGAATTTGACGACCTCTTTCCTCTTCCCGACTTTATCCTGGAATCTGGCGGACGGGCGCAAACGTCCTTTCTTCAGAAACGCCGTAGAATTCTGGGATACAAACACTCCGGATTCGGACGTGACGTTTTGGGGGCCTTGGTTGCGCAGTTTAACGTTCGAGCGCGAGGCCTGTGACAACAATGGGGGGTGATGGCCCAACTTTATGTCATCAGCTTTGAAGACTGCGTCTTTCAGTGTAGGTCGACGAGGATCCAAGGTCCGTCTCCAAAAGGACTGGAGAGGCTGGAAGGTCCCAGCCCGATCGGGACGATTGGAAGCGTACTTGGCAAGGTAGTAATCCCACTTCTGTTCGAAACTCGCGGTCAGAGTACTTACTACGATTTATGAGAACGAACACTTTTCTACCTGGTCAGGACACTCCCCAAATTTCCACCTTAGAACCCAATCTGACAGTAGGCCTGCGCAAAGAAATAAACAAAGTGCAGTACTCAACCCTTTCTCCCTCCCAGTTCCCCACTGGATGTTATTACTCAACCAAAGACGATCCCACACATTAGCCCACCCGGGCACATTTGCCAGCAGTGCAATAGACAAGATAAGGCCGAAAGAGCCTGTGACAGATGCTGCGAAGCGAAGGAAGGCATATTGAAAGCGGGAAAAGGGTAGAAGCGCGGCAATGCCGAAGGTCGGTGTTATGATTGCGGTTAGAAGAATGCGGCTGAGGAGAGATGGGTGGATGATGACTGAGAGGGAAAGCGCGACAAAAGCCCTGCGGGACGGAATGGATGAAACGCAAGACAACAGAAGGAAATCGCCCACCCTCCGGATATCCCAGCAAATGTCAAAGCACAATACTTCCACCGGCCGCCAGCGAGTGTGGCTGGGATAACTGATAAAATCCAGATGGCTAGGAACGATTTCGGAGCTAGAGATGGGAGTGACGAGATAGCAGGAATGAGCAGGGATAGAAAGGTTGAGAGGTGTACTATAAAAGCATAAAAATACTGTGGAGTCAATGCAACGAGATGACATACGCCCAAAGACATATCCTAGAGATAAACCGCCGACACCACCTTCAAGGAGCCATACCCTCTTCTCAGTGGAAAGAAAGAAGCCAGGGACCGCATCGTGTGGAGGGAAAGATCTTGTCCTGTCCAGAGTCAGGAAGGCACCAGCAAAAGCGAGCAAACTAGAGACTAGGAGTAAGGGCACGGAATACACAAGAATGTAAGGCGTTGACGGGAGGAGTATCGTCAGCAATGAGGCGTTGGTCATGGAGGCATGAAATATCTGGGATCGTGTTTTCCCACGGTCAACACTCAAGTATGCAATCGCAACCTCTCAACGACGAGCAGCTGAAAAGTGTGGTGCAAGGTCCAGGAGACGTGGAATGGAGGTACATTTAGCATCTAATCGTCATTCCCGCTCGCTGAGCCGGCTTTCCAGGTATGAAATGAGACGTGAATGCCAAGAAATACTCCCTGGCCTTCTGCTTGGACCATTCACAGCTTCCAAATCAATAAAAACCCTCCATGCGTTGAGAATCACACACATGTACAGTGATAACTATACCCTATCTTTCGATGTCCACTGAAATGTTCTCATAGAGTATGTATTCGTGACGCAAAGGAAGCCTTCTCTATCAAGCCTCGATTCCCAGAGCAGTTTACATACATGGTTCTAGACGTCGAAGACAACGAAGAACAAAATCTCATCCGCATATTTCCCCAGTAAGGTCAGCTTAATTGGACACTTCCGAGTCTTCTGACCCCTGTGCCAACTTGGTAGGGCCAAAGAGTTCATCGACCAGGCCATCCGTCAAGGTGGACGTGTACTTGTTCATTGCAACGGTCCGTGCCACTCATATGATTCCATTACTCTTAGTTAACGTATCTTGCACTCAACTCACCTTGCGTAGGCGGGATAAGCCTGTCTCCTGCCTTTGTCGTCATGTTCGTGATGCAGCATTACCAGTTGTCTTGGGAGGAGGCTCTACATATGGTGCAGAATCGACGTTACTGCATTTCGCCGAACGGTGGCTTCTTGACGCAAATCAAGGTAAGGTGTTGCACCCGCATCCGGCGCACAAACGACGAATTGCGTAGGAATATGAGGCGATTTACAAAGCTAATCGCGCCGTCGCATCGTATCCAAACCCACAGCCAGTGGTATCCAGAAGGAAAAGGCCAAATGACGAGGATGAGGATGATGTCCGGTACTGTCAACTCCACCCAAATAGGTTCGAGATTTAATCAATCCTTTCGTGCCTCAGGGGAGACGACCGAAAACGAACATTGTTTTGCGCATTACCGCCTGCGGATCGCGCTGAATGTGATTCTGATGCGATGGAAACATGACCCAACATGAGATCAGTCCTTTCTATCTTCCTGGCATTACATTGTATAGTACAGTGGGAAGACAGACCACTATAATTCAATAGGCGACTGACACGGATTTCAATGCAGTTGGTAAGCAGCTTTAGAGCTCGTACAGATGGCATTGCCAGCAAATGTTGAACATGTGACCCTCAGTAAAAATGGGATGTCAGGTTATAGTCAAGTCTTAGTCAACTCGACTATCAGTCGACTAAATGGAAAAATTCGTACATGTTGGACGACTAAGTATTGACTGCCCTAGTTGATTAACAGTCCATTAACAGTTGACGAACAGTCAACGCATAGTCCAGCATGTCAGCTTGGTTTCAGTAGCTAATAGTCGTGTATTGGTCATGTAATTGTTATTTCAGCCTCAGTAAAATGTCAAAAAATAGTTGTGTTTTAGTCAAATGATAGTCAATACAATATATTGTGATACGACCGAAAAAATCACCCCTGTACCACCTTCCTGGCTTTGGGTTTGGGCTACAGGAGAATGCAATGAATTCCAATACAGCAAGACAAAATTTGGACTCACCATGGCTGCAATGTCTTCTGCTGAGGGTTGCTGTAATTGGGGTGCTGCAAGGATGATGGAAATCAGATCTGGATTTTTTCAGTCTGACAATTGTAATTAGAGGTGGGTACTCACCATTTTTGGTTGCCTTGGGTAGCTTGCTGGTGGTGGGGATGCTGTGGGCTAAGATCCAAGTCTTGAGTTGATCCTTGGTCATTGACTTATGAAGCATGCATCTGAGTAGTTGAAATGAGTTATGTTATGACAAAGGGAAATGTACTCACAGTGAGATATGATTTAACATCTTGCATCTCTGATTGGGCTGTAGTGGAATCATTGGGGGGAGGGGGCATAGTGGTAGTTGCCAATGTGGACAGTCCAATGGCAGACTACAGAAAATTGGTATAATAAATTATAAAAACGAGACTACTCACCTGACTTACAAGGTTCCAGAGAGTTTCCACCATCAGTGACAAGTAAATGTCACTGATGTACAATGGTGCTTGGATTCCATGATGAAGGCAGAGGTGGCAGGCAATTTTGCATGTCCAAATACCAGTAGCAATTAGCCTCAGTGCCGTAGATGCATTGCCAACACAATCTAACCCTCTCAAAACTGTCATTATTGTTAGTCCACCTGCTGTGTATTGATAATGGCCCCATCCTGCATTGTCGTCATCTTCTCCTAAGTCTGTTGAGTTTGGGTCAGCTGTTTCGATTCAGGTCAGAAAATTTGAAGTTGTTGACAATGGGGATCCACTCAGAAAGATATTGCAATCCTGTAAGGTGCTGAGAAGGTCAGCAGCATGAGGGATGTCAGGGAACTCACAGGAGAAAATAGCTGATAATTATCAGTTTTCTGTGGGTAGATAGTATCACATAAACTTATATATGAGATTTTTGATTGTAGTACTGACTTGAATAAAGTTGACATCAACTGCAATCTGTGCAGACTAGTGTTGCCACGGCTCGGCTAAATTTCGGTTAGCCGGTGGAGCCGGACCGACTATTAGCCGGACTGAGCCATAGCAATGGCTACGGCTATAAATGGCTCGAAGCCGTTTTGGACCGGCTAATAACGGCTTAGCCACGGCTAGCCACGGCTAAAGCCGTTATTAATTTCCAAATTAGGAAATTTAGTCGTAGTTGGGCTTTTAGCTACTGTTGACGCCCTATAATGCACTAGCCATAACCTAGATACAATGCACGATGTAGCTATGTGAGAAAAAACACAAGAATGGGGGTAACTAAGATGATCTGCAAGGCTAGACTGATCACGCAAGAAAACAGCGACAGCGCAGTCAATTGACTCGCCCGTCATTTCCTTGCGTGTAAATCGACTGCCTTGCTGCACGTTGCAATAACTAATATTTAATCCAGATTTAATCAATTACTAATTAATAAGGTACATGGTAGTAATACGAAATTTTTCGATACAATGGGGGAAGTTGGTTTCCCAAATGCCTGAGGGCGGCCTAGATGGTTAAAGCCCATCTAGGGCTCTCACCCAGAGTTTGCAATTCGGTACTTATCCCTGAGACCACGGAAAGGTCTCCCCCGCCCTCAGAGAATATTTTTTTTTTTTTTTTTTTTTTTTTTTTTTTTTTTTTTTTTTTTTTTTTGGTTTTTTATTGAACGAAAGAGAGAAATCAAGGCAAACAGTGTTCCTCGATACGACACAGCGACTCAAAAGGAAGTTTGCTTACCACTTTGGGATCCCCTTTGTATATCTTCGCAATTTTGCCTTCGGAACTCTTTGCCCGGTCAGGTGCTACGTAAGTGACGATGGTCCCCTTAGATGGCCCCTTGATGATGATGGCCTTGCTGTTTTTTTGCGGAACGGTTGGCGTCACAGAATGGGCAGGTACGTTCTCTTGAATGACACGGGAGCGCTTGTCCTTCCATGTAAGAGTGACCTCCCCTCCTTGGGGAGGAGTCTTGACCTGCACTGGCGACACCGTTCGGGCCCACGTACCCAACGAAGTACTTGCCGTATTACTTGCACCGAGGTTGACGACGATCGCTAACGTAGCAAAGTGTGTCGTGATAGCTGGGTCAAGCAACCAGGGCTCTTCACGATTGCGTAAGGCGATCCTGTCCTCGTGTGTTACCGTCCATGCTGACGAGGCATCAAGATCGGCTTCGCTTTCGACAGATTCGGAGGGAGGTGGGGTGGGTGCACGCTTGTGGGTCACAAAGCGTTGGCGGACCAGTTGGTTGAAAGTCTCTGGCCAATTCGGGCCCATGGCTTGGCCGTTTAGAGGGCGCCCAGTCTCCAGGTCCACTAGATGTTCGCTTTCGAAGTGGTGTTGCTTGCGATCGGATTCCAACCAAACGACGAAAATGTCGTTGTTCACGGCCTTGATGTACCCGAAGCGGCCCTTGAACTGGTGACAGATAACGAGGACTTCCCTGCCTAGTCGTGGATCGCGAACGTTGGCTGGGAGATGGTTCTGTGACGGCGCCGTTCCTAATTTGTAGTCTACCGGCTTGAAATACACGAGAGGGAGGAG
>Ga0209006_10001571_pt1 | contig 20738 bp, 20 predicted proteins | sample JacPin_JW_Ref_O2_FD_188567 | JGI IMG/M metagenome (GOLD analysis project Ga0209006, IMG submission 188567) | Forest soil microbial communities from Algoma, Ontario, Canada - Jack Pine, Ontario site 1_JW_Ref_O2 (SPAdes) (version 2) | ecosystem: Environmental > Terrestrial > Soil > Boreal...
GTGAAAGTCGCTCCGGCGGGAGTGGATGCGGGTGCGGTTGAGCACATGCTGCATGAGTTGCTGGAACTGATCTCGCGGGAGGAGCAGTCGCTGAATCTGGAGAAGATTCGCGCGCGCATTGCGGCGTCGATTGCGTGCCATGCGGCCATCAAGGTCAACATGCCGCTGGAGCAGAACAAGATGGAGTGGCTGCTGGCGGAACTGGCTAAGACCGATCATCCAATGTCTTGTCCTCACGGCAGGCCGGTGGTGCTGAGGTATTCTGTTAAGGATATTCAGAAGGCGTTTAAGAGGATCTAGTCCCGAGTCCTGAGTCGCGAGTCCTGAGGACCGGTGATAGACCTCAACTTGGGACTCGCGACTCGGGACTCACAACTCGCATGACTGAGATCGAGCTTCAACAACTGCGGCGGGAAAAGTGGCGGCTGGATGGGAAGGCTATCCGGACGATTGAGAAGGCGCGCGCATTTATTGAGTCGGTGGGATTTTGTTTGATGTTTCCGCAGCGGCCGGCTTTGCTGGCTCCGACTTTTATTGGGGCGTTTGTGGGTGATACGGATCATCTTCCGGATTGGCAGCATGCGTTTGCCGATTCGCGGGCGGGCGAGGCTACGGAGTTGATGGTGCGGTTGTTGCGGGAGCGGACCGCGTATGAGGCCAATTTGTTTGGCGAGAATAATGCGTTTTTGTTGTCGGCATCGGTGTTTCCTTATTTTTATGCGCTGGTGGGGGAACGGAATCCCAAGGTGGCGCCGCGGGCCGGATCGCGGTCTCCTTATTCGGCGCTGGCTTGCGATGCGTTTGAGTTGATTAGCCGCGCCGGGCCGATTTCGAAACAGAAGATGCGCGAGGCGTTGGGCGGGAGCGTTTCTTTGGCGGCGCTGGATAAGGCGCTGGGCGAGTTGTGGTCGAAGTTGCGCGTGGCGCGCGTGGATTATTCGGCGAGCGAAGGATCGTCGTGGGACCTGCTTTCGCGGTGGGCGCCGGAGGTGGTGAAGGAAGGCATCGGGCTTTCGGTGGCGCAGGCGCTGTCGGCGCTGTTGTCGAAATATTTGGATTGCGTGGTTGCGGTCGAGCAGGGGGAACTGGAATCTTTGTTCAGCAATTTTGTACCGCGCTCGAAGATGAAGGATGCGGTGAACGCGCTGCTGGCGGCGCGCGAGTTTAGTTTTGTGCATGTGTCGGGAAGATCGATGTTGCAGGTGACACCGGAGAAGATGGCGTTTGTGGCGGCGCAGCCATCGGGGGTGACGGTGCCTGCGCGGAATATGACGCGGGATGCGCCGCGCGGGCAGAGGACAAAGTTCGGATCGAGGCCGTCATCTAGACCCTCAAGGTCCGCGTTTCGTCCAAAATGAAACAGACAATTGACCAGAACGGCTTCGCGATTCTTCCTGAGCAATTTGCACCTTCCCAGCTCGATCAACTTCTGACGGACATAGATCGGGAAACTCCGCGGCGAAGCAGGGCGGGTATTCGCCATGCGCTCGCGCTCGACCCTGTTGCGGCTTTTGCGCGGCAACGGATTCTTAGCGAAATCGCGCGCGAAGTCCTGGGTCCGGATGCGTTCCCTTTTCGAGCGACCTTGTTTGACAAGTCGCCCACTTCAAACTGGCTTGTCGTGTGGCATCAGGATACTGCGCTTCCTTTCCGCGAACGAATCGATTTGCCGGGTTGGGGACCATGGTCCGTGAAGGACGGGATTCCCTATGCGCACGCTCCGGCGGAGGTGCTCCGGCAGGTGGTTGCGCTTCGGGTTCATCTGGATGAGTCGAATCTCGCAAATGGACCGCTGCGCGTTCTGCCCGGGACTCACAATCAGAGTGTTTTGAGTGACGACGAGATTGGCAATTTAGCGACGCGAATCACTCCCGTCGATTGCGTTGTTCGTCGAGGCGGAATCCTGGCCATGAAACCGTTGATTGTCCACGCTTCGTCCAAGTCCCATTCCGAAATGCCGAGGCGGGTTCTGAGTACTGAGTACGCCGCGTCGCCGTCGATTGCGGAGCCGCTGCAGTTAGCCATCGCATAGCTCGTCTATGTCTCTTCCTACTTTTCCTTATCGCGGGCGTATTGCTCCTTCTCCTACCGGGTTGCTCCATCTTGGACATGCGCGGACTTTTTGGATTGCGGCGCGGCGGGCGGCGGAGAATCGTGGTGCGCTCGTTATGCGGAATGAGGATCTCGATCCGCAGCGGTGCCGGGCGGAGTTTGTCGCGGCCATGATTGAGGATTTGCGGTGGTTGGGGACTTCTTGGGATGAGGGGCCGGATTGTGGTGGGGAGTTTGGTCCTTATTCGCAGAGTGAGCGGCGGGAGTTTTATTTGTCGGCTTGGAGGAAGTTGCGGGAGATGGGGGCGATTTATCCGTGCACATGTTCGCGGAGGGATGTGGCGCTGGCGGCTTCGGCTCCGAATGAGGGGGATGATGAGCTTATTTATTCGGGGAAGTGTCGGCCTGCGGAAGCAAAAGCCTTCGGGCTTCGCCCGACTGGACAGCCCCTTCGGCTCCGCTCAGGGCAAGCTCGGGGAGCTGTCCCTGCATGGTCCGATTCTGATCCGCGGGGAGTGAATTGGAGGTTTCGGGTGCCTGATGGCGACGTCGTCAGCTTTGATGATTTGCGTTTTGGGCCGCAGACGGCCATCGCGGGGAAGGATTTTGGGGATTTTATTGTTTGGCGGCGCGATGATGTTCCGGCTTATCATCTGGCGGTTGTTGTCGATGACGCGGCGATGCGCATCACCGAAGTGGTGCGCGGGGCGGATTTGTTGAAGTCGACGGCGCGGCAGATTTTGCTTTATCAGGCTTTGGGGTTGGAGGCGCCTGATTATTGTCATTGCGATCTCGTGCGCGATGAATCTGGGGTGCGCTTGGCGAAGCGGCATGATGCTTTGAGTATTCGCCGGTTGCGAGAGTTGGGTTGGACGGCGGAGCGGGTGCGGGAGGGTGGGGAGCCTTCCGACAGAAAAAAACTTCAACAGAGACGCATAACTTCGTGCGGGGAGAACTATTGTAGCGGTGCAATGGCTCACGCGTCAGGCCGGTTGGGCGGGAGATCCTTCGCTACGCCTGAAAAACGGCTCCGCTCAGGATGACAGCCGTCGCGCAATGGCCAGACTGGACTACTGCCGAATTATCTTTAGGCGCGCCGGAGACTAACGGCGCTGCTACAATTCCCTGATTTCCTTAGAGTTGCAAAGATAAGAGTGCGAACTTTGGACTGGACAAGCGCGTATTGTTCTGTGGGGGCGGTGTGTTTGGAGCGCCCCTGCGGGTCTTAAGTCTAATGTTTGTGCGGGTCATAGTCTCTCGATAATTCGCATTGCGCGAAATCGAAGACGGCTGGTTTAGGGAATAACTTTCCGGGGAGCGGTTTGTGGAAGATGTCCAGGTAGTTGCGATGTTGGTGCGCCGGTGCGTGGCCGGCGATGCCGCTGCCTGGGAGGAAATCGTGTCGACGTATAACCGGCGTATCTACAACATCTGCTATCGTTTTGCGGGCTCGGGGGACGATGCGGAAGATCTGACGCAGGAAGTGTTTATCAAGATGTACCGGACGCTGGCGAGTTATGACCCGTCGAAGGGCGCGTTTGTGACGTGGGTGACGACGATTACGCGCAACCTGCTGGTGGATCACTTCCGCAAGACGAAGCAGGACCGGATGACGGATTCGATTGACGCTGCGCCGTCGGAGCGGGAGGATGCGCAGCCGTTTAGTGAGCAAATTCAGGACCAAAGTGCGCCTCCGGATGCGCGAGTACGCAGCCGGGAGGTGGGGGAGACAGTGCATGCGGCGCTGGGGAAGCTTTCGCCAGAGCTGCGGGAAGCTGTGATTCTAAGGGACTTACAGGATATGGACTACCGCGAAATCGCGACCGTTTTGAAGGTGCCGGAGGGAACTGTGAAAAGTCGAATAAATCGTGGGCGGGCGGAACTTGCACGCCTGTTACAACGTACCTATAGGCAGGTGATGTGATGCCAGACCAGACCAAGAACGGGTTGCAGTGCAACGAGTTCGACACGCTGCTGACGGACGCGCTTGATGGCGTCCTGACGGGTGCGGGACTCGACCGTTTCCAGGCTCACTCGCGGGTATGTTCCGCGTGCGGGCCGCTGTTCGCCGAAGCTGAGGCGGGCCGCAACTGGCTGAAAGGTCTCACGGAGGTGGAGCCTCCAGCCGGTCTGGTCACGAATATTCTGGCATCCACAACGGGCGTTGACACCCAGCGCCTGCGCATCCATGCGTCCGCAGCGCAGCCTGGAGCCTCATGGCTGGAGCGGGGGCAGGCCTGGCTGACAGGCCAGATGCAGCCGATCTGGGCCGCGGTCCGGCAGCCGAGGTTTGCCATGTCGTTTGGCATGGCGTTCTTCTCGCTGTCGGTGGGCCTGACGGTGGCGGGAGTGAAGCCGACTGACCTGCGACAGGTGAGTTTGCGGCCCGCTGCGCTTCGGCATACGTTTTACAGCACGCAGGCGAAAGTGGTCCGCTATTACGAAAACATCCGGTTCGTATATGAAGTGGAGTCGCGGGTGCGAGAATTCAAGCGCAGCGTGGCTCCGGCAGAACCGGCACCGGACGCGAAGCCTACGAAAGATAAGGAACACAAGAACGACACCAGTAAAGAACCTGAGCAGAAGCAGGAACGCAATTACAGCCAGATGGAGAATCATCTTGTGCTGGCCGGCGTTTCTCCGGGATCATCTGTTGACGATCTGCCTGTAGTGTCGGTGACCACGTACAGGAGGTTCGTATGAACTGCGCCAACCATAGCGATACGGCTGCGGTGGCATTTTGCCGCACGTGCGGCAAACCACTTTGTCCGAATTGTACCCGCGATGTGCGGGGAGTGATTTATTGCGAATCTTGTCTGGCGGCGCGCATGGAGGGAACTGCGCCGGCGGGAGGATTTGCTCCGGTACCCAATATTCCTTCGTCAAACTTTCCTTCGGCGAACGTTCCTCCGGGGCCGGCTTTACCGCCGCAGCCGGGGTACCAGCCGTTTGTGGATCCGACATTTGCGCCGAGGCCTGCACCTTCGTCGGGACCCAATCCGGCGGTGGCGGGAATCCTGGCCGGATTTTTTCCGTTTGGTGTGGGAGCGGTTTATTGCTCGCAGTATGCCAAGGGATTGGCGCACCTGCTGATTTTTGTATTGCTGATTTACGGCGCCGACCATGCGGGGAATTGGGACTGGATCTTCGGCATGGGGATCGCGTTCTTTTACGTCTACCAGATCATCGATTCGATTCGTACTGCGAAGGCGATTCAGATGGGGCAGCCGGCACCAGATCCAATGGGCCTGGGCCACGCGTTCAACATGGGAGACAAGTTCGAGCCGGGGAAGGTTCCGGTGGGCGCGGTGGTGCTGATTGGACTTGGCGTGCTGTTTCTCCTGCACACCATGGGTCTGATGGAGTATGGGTTTGACCGGTACTGGCCGCTGATTATTGTGTTTCTGGGCGGCTGGATGTTTTACCGGCACTGGGAGCGGGCGCAGCAGAAGTGCCAGTGCGGGCGCTGCCGAACCCGGTGGCTGATGGGGCCGGCGATGGTGCTGACGACCGGAGTTCTGTTTCTGTTGCAGAGTACGGATGTCGCGGATTTGGGACGGACGTGGCCGGCGTGGTTGCTGGTGGTGGGAATAGTGAAGCTGATGCAGAGCAGCGCGTCGTCCGAGGGTCATGTGGGGCCGCTGCCGCCGGGGCCTGGGAATATTCCGCCGGTGGTGCCGCCGCAAGCTCCGCCGCCGAGTGGGACGGAGTCCAGCTCAGGGGAGGTGAATCATGTCTAGTCCGAATTTTCCGAACCCTGGAACGCCTGGGCAGAATCTACCGAATGCTGGTGCTGCGAATGTAGGGACGCCGAATCGCGGGACTGCGGGGTATGGTGGGCAGGGATATGGAACTCCCGGGGCGTGGACTGCGCCGCCTCCGCCTCTTCCTCCGCGGCGGCGCAGGCGGTCTTTCTCGGGGCCGCTTGTGCTGATTGTGTTGGGAATCATTTTTCTGCTGGGTAATCTGCACATGCTGGCATGGTCGCGTATTGGGAGTTTGTTTGCGCACTACTGGCCGCTGCTGCTGATTTTGTGGGGCGTGGTGAAGCTGATCGAGTATCAGGCGGCGCAGCGCGAGGGATATCCGCCGCCGGGGATTGGCGCGGGCGGAATTATTCTGGTGGTCGCGATTGTGTTCTGGGGATTGATTGCGACGCAGGCGGAGCGCTTTAACTGGTCGGGATTGCGGAACCAGATCAACATTGATGACGACGATCTGAATAATTTGTTTGGTGAGACTTATAACTTCGACGATCAGTTGCAGAAGGATTTTCCGGCGAACGGAAGCCTGAAGGTGATCGACACTCATGGCGCGGTGAGCGTGCATGCGTCGGAGGACAATAAGATCACGGTAGTGGTGCGCAAGCGAGTGGGAGCGGATAACCGCGACGATGCGAGCAAATACGACCGCGAAACCAAGCCGACGCTGACCATGGTGGGCGGGCAGGTCACGATAGATGCCAAAGTGGAAGGTGCGGGCGATCACCCGATCATCGCCGATTTGGATATTTCTTTACCGCGCAGGGCGGCGGTAAGCATTGTTTCGCGGCGCGGGGATGTGAACGTGACCAGCCGCGATGGCGACGTCGATATTTCCAGCCAGCATGCCGATACTTCGGTGGAAGATGTAACCGGGAACATTAAGCTGACTCTGGAACGGAGCACGGCCCGAGTGGAGCAGGTAAACGGTGATGTGCATGTTGGCGGGCGACTGAACGAAGTATCGGTGAGCGACGTGAAGGGATCGGCGCAACTGGATGGGGAATTTCAGGAGAGCGTGAAGCTGGCGCGGATTACCAAGAGCGTGACGTTTAAGTCGTCACGGACTGACATGGAATTTGCGCGCATTGATGGCGAACTGGATCTGGATTCCGACGACCTGCATGCGGACCAGATCAATGGTCCGGTGCATTTGCAGACGCGTTCGAAGGAGATACGGCTGGAAGGAGTTTCGGGAGATGTGCGTCTTCAGGACGAAGACGGCGGAGTGGAAGTCGGGATGCGGTCGCTGGGCAATGTGCAGATCGATAATCGCAAAGGCGATATACAGCTCAGTCTGCCGGAGAAGTCGGGGTTCCGGGTGGATGCGCGAACGCGGGATGGAGAAGTGCAGTCGGAATTTCCGGAGCTGAAAGTCGAGAACAACGACTCGCAAGGGACGGCGAATGGCACGGTGGGGAATGCGATGGCGCATATTGTGATCAATAACGAGCATGGCGGGATTGAGATACGGAAGGCGGGAATGCAGCCGCCGCGTCCGCCGGAGCCGCCTGCGCCGAAGTCGGGGAAGAGTTTGCCTAAACCGAAGGCGGAAGTGGAGCCGACAGAGAATTGAAAGCGCGGGTAGTGGGTCAGTATCTTACTGACCCCCTACCAAAGCGCGTCGATGATTGACTTCCGTATAGAGTAGCTATACACTATACGAGTGTGATTCGCAGCTATCGGCACAAAGGCCTAAAGAAGTTCGCTCAAACCGGGTCGCAAGCAGGCATTCAGGCCAAACACTCGGATCGCCTGCGAAGATTGCTGACCGCTCTGGATGTCGCGAGTCAGCCGATGGATATGAACGCTCCCGGTAGCAATCTGCACCCGCTAGCCGGCGACCTCGTGGGCCATTGGTCGGTAAATATTAGTGGAAACGGGCGGCTGACCTTTGCGTTTGAGGGTGAGGACGCCGTGCTGGTCGATTACCAGGATTACCACTGAAGGTAGATGAAATGATTTTCAATCCCGCACATCCCGGAGAAGTGCTGAAAGAATATTTGGGGGAGATGAGCGTTCATGAAGCGGCGGCCCGCCTAGGTGTGACTCGGGCTCATTTGTCGCGAATATTGAATGGACACGCGGGGATTACTGCACAGATGTCGTTACGGTTGTCGGCGGCTCTGGCTACGTCGCCTGAGTTTTGGCTCAAGATGCAGGTGCAGCATGACCTGTGGCGGGCGCAAAAAACAAAGCGGCCAAGAGTGCGGCGGTTTCCACATGTGCGTGCGCCGAGGACGCTTTCCCCTCCGGCGTAACCCCGACAACGACGTTGCTAGCTCCTTAGTGTTTGTTGCTAACCTGGCCGGCTGCGCCGGCGGACAGCCGAGGGCGGCTGTCCCCACATAACCAATCTACAGCCCCCAAAACCGCGCAACGGCTAGGCGAGCTTGGCTTTTACTAGATCTTCCACCTGAGCCAGCACTTCGTCTTCGCTCAACCTGCTCGAATCGATCACTACAGCATCGGATGCCGCCACAAGCGGCGAGGCTGAGCGGGTGCGGTCGCGGCGGTCGCGCTCGCGGAGGTCGGCGGCCAGGCTGGCGGCGACTTCGCCTTTGATTTTCTGCTGCTCCATGCGGCGCTGCTCGCGGACCACGGGATCGGCGTCAAGAAAAATCTTTAAATCCGCGTCGGGGAAGACTTTGGTTCCGATGTCGCGGCCTTCGATTACGATGCCGCCGGCTGCGCCCATGGCGCGCTGGAGTTCGACCAACCGCGCTCTCACTTGGGGATGGACGGAGACCCGCGAGGCTGCTTCGGTGACATCGCGCTCGCGAATGCGGGCGGAGACGTCGCGGCCGTCGAGCAGGGTGCGATTGCCGCCGATCATGGGCTCGAGCTGGATGCGGGAATTCTGCGCGAGTTTCAAGAGCGCGGGTTCGTCGTCGAAAGACAGATCCTGGTCGATGGCTTTGAGGGCGAGCGCGCGGTACATGGCGCCGCTTTCGAGGTTGACGTAGCCGAGTTTTCGGGCGAGGCGGGAGGCGATGGTGCTCTTGCCGGCGCCGGCGGGGCCGTCGATGGCGATGATCAGCTTGCGTGTTGGGGTGTCGTGGTTTGATTGGTCGGTCATCGCTGGGTCGGCAAAGTTATGAGGATAACAGGGCGAGATCGGGTTGGTCGTTGAAATACAGAGATCGTTTCGTGGGCGAAGAGATCAAAGGCTTCTAACACAGGGGACACACAGGTTCACAGGGGAAACAACTACTGCGTTGACGCCGCGGCGCTACCTTACCAGCCATTCGGTGGCCGTATGCACCTGGGCCAACAGATGGGTGTAAGTTACGGCGACTGCCGCGGTTGTGGTGATTGTGATGGCGAGTGCGGTTTCCGCGGCGTGCCAGCGTGAGTGCTTATCGCGGCCGGGGTGCTCCTCTCGCCAGTGAATCAAACGTTCGACGCGAGCGCCGATCAGCGCCGCGGAACCGTGGACAAAGGCGGTCATGAGTTCTTGAGAAATATCTTCAGCGCGAGGTTCGCGGCTGGGGTTGATTTTGGAGAGCTTGATTAATGTAGCGGCTAGATCCAGCGCCTCGCCGACGCTGCTTACTGCGGCGTGGTCGGCCGCCATCTCGGTGGATTCGAGCCACGCGGCTTCGAGGCCTCGCATTCCGGGAAAAGCGACGAAGCGGAGCAACAGTTTTTTCAGATTGTCGCGACGGCGTACATGGGCAACTTCGTGCCGAAGCGCGGTGCGCAATTCGTTCTCGCTGAGAACCGATTGGGCCGCGTTAGAGAGGAGGACGCGGGGCCGCAGAATGCCAGTAGCGGTAAGAGCGGGCGCGAAGCGATCGATGCGCAGGATGGGAACGGGAAGTTGGGACGGAAACGCTGTTGCCTCGGTAAGCCACTGGGCAATCATGCGCGAAGCGCGCATCAGAGCGGCGACGGCATTGGCGGCGCCAAATATGGCCAAACCGATGCCGCAAAGACCCAGAGCCAGCGGCAGGCCACCCAACGGCTCTTCAATGTTGCGTGGTTCGAGAAGAACAAATGAGGGGACGGCGAAAGCGGCCGTTACTACCGCAGCGGCCGCTAAGGGGAAAAGCCTCAACGTAAGCAGCAGATCGGCGCAATGCCTGGCCGAGAGTTTCTGGACATAGATGGATATCGATATTCGGCGCCACAAAACGCATGCAGCGAGGGAGAGGACTACATAGACGAGAAAGAACACCGAGGATGAAACCGCGATGCCACGCGCGGCGAACATTAACGTTTCTCCCGGGCGGGGGTGTCTGCGGTTTTCTTACGTGGATCGTTTTTGCGCGGCTCGTTTTTCTGGAGATCGTTTTTCCGTAAGTCTCGGCGCTTGGTTTCGACGACCTGGAGTAGATCGTCTAGCAGGTGGGCATCGCGTTCGCTGAGAATTTCTACCAGATAGGAGAGAGGCAGTTCGGTGCCGGAACTGGAATCGAGCAACTGGCGGAAAGCTTCGCCGGCGACTTCGCGATGCAATTCGTCGCGAGTAACTCGTGGGGCATAGCGGAAGGCGCGGCCTTCGGCCTCGCGGGTGAGCAGATTCTTCTTGTAGAGGCGGTCGAGAGTGGTCATGACCGTGGTGTAGGCCAGATTGTCCACGCCGGTCGATAACAGTTCGCGCACGGTCGCGGTGCCGCGCGACCAGAGAGCTTCCAGAAGCCGTTGTTCAAGCGGCCCCAGCTGCCCAGGTGATCCTGAGGCGGATTCGGAGGAATAGCGAAAATGAAAGATTCGTTTCATGAGAGAAGGGCGAGGGCGAAGTGCAATCGAGGAATTCTATCTCAGGCGGAGGGTTGCAGCCAGAGGAACTTTGGAGAATTAGAAGGGACCGCGGGTGATCGATTCAAGATCAACAAGAGGTTGGGGTGGGAAACGGGAATCGAACCCGCAACCGCCGGAGCCACAGTCCGGTGCTCTGCCAGTTGAGCTATTCCCACCGCAGGCAGATAACCCTAAGCGCGGTTAGGGTTACGAGCAAGTCGATTATAGCAAGTGGAAAACAAGTCTGCCGGAGTCCGGCCCGAGAGAACGCCGAGCCACATGACATGAGGCGCGGGTGTTTGTGGCGGACGCAGCATTCATTTCGTATATTTTGATGTCGTCGTTTCAATACACGCCGAGGAAGAAAGGATTGTGACGTGGCCTGCTGACTGCGTCACCTTCGGTGGGGAGTGGCGCTCAGGGGTTGACTGCCCCTTTCCGCACCTCCACAGATACAGGCATTTCGCGGAACGTAATTGTTTGGAACTACCACACTGGGAGTCAGGGTCATCATCGTGATCTCGGAAACCGAATGTGTAGGTCAGCAGATAAGTAGTCACGGTCTCCTTGCAGCCTCGACATTCGAATTTCGATTTGTTCGCGCTGTCTAAGGCGGCCTGCTTCAGCATCGGATGTCCGCTGATTAACTCTGCCGACGCGATGCTTCCGTCCTGTCGAATTCCGAGTTGTAATTTCACGTCGCCCGTAATTCGAGCTTGGCGCGCCAAGGAACGGTAGATGGGCGGGGACAGTTCGGTGAGGACGACTTTGATTTCCGGTTGATCGAGGTGGGGCGCGTCCTTGGCGCGGGCAGGTTCCGCGAGCAGACATGAGGCCATGGCGGCACATGAGAGGAAAGACGCAAGAAACTTCATGTGAAAAGGTTACGCGCGAGATTGAAGGCGAGCAACTGCTTTTGCGAACTCGCTGCCAGCCGAAAAGCGATCCTCAGGCGCTGAAGCGCGGGTCTCGTTAGGGTAATTAACGGCACGAGTGGAACTCGTGCCCTTCCCAAAATCATTCGAGGCGTAAGCCTTCAGCAGGCGGCTACGCGTTGGCTGACAGGCGGTGGTGGCCTTTGTTGTCGGCGATTCCGTATTGTCGGATTTTGTAGAGAAGCGCTTTATAGCTGATTTGCAATACCGCGGCGGCTTGCTTGCGGTTCCAGTTCGTTTGTTCCAGAGCCCGCATGATGGCTTCGGCTTCGGCTTCGTCTTTGGCGTTGCGGGCCAGGGATTTCAGGCCGCCGGCATCGCCTTTACCTGAGCCGTCGCCGCGAGTGCCGCCGGTGCCGTCATTTTTTGGTTGCAATTCGGCGATGGCGAGATTTTCGTCTCCCAAGATTAAATAGCGCTTCAGGAAATTGTTCAGCTCGCGCAGGTTGCCGGGCCAGTTGTGGTCATGGCACGCTTGAAGAAGCTGCGGGGTCAGAGGCAGCGGAGGACGCGCGTAGCGTTCGGCCATACGGGTCATGGAGTGCTTGAGAAGGATTGGAATTTCTTCTTTGCGCTCGCGCAGCGGCGGCAGACTGAGGGTGAAGGCGTTGAGGCGGTAGTAGAGATCTTCGCGCAGGCGCTTGTTGGCCAGGGCTTCGGGAATGTTGATGTTGGTGGCGGCGAGAATGCGGACGTCGACTTTGATTACGTTGCGGCTGCCCAGGCGTGAAAATTGCTGATCCTGCAAAACGTGCAGCAGCTTGGCTTGCAGGAGCGGCGGCATTTCGCCGATTTCATCGAGCAGGATTGTGCCCTTGTTGCAGAGTTCGAATTTGCCGGGCTTGGCGTGGGTCGCGCCGGTGAAGGCTCCGGGTTCGTAGCCGAAGAGTTCGCTTTCTAGCAGATCGGCGGGCACTGCGGCGCAGTTGACTTTGAGAAATGTGCGGTGCGCGCGCGGAGATAGCTTGTGAATGAGACGCCCGAGAACTTCCTTACCCGTGCCGCTCTCGCCTAACAGCAGGACAGGAATGTCTACGTTCGCGACCAGCGCAGATTGCGAGCGAATCTTGCGCATGGCTGGGCTGGCGGCGATGAAGAAGACGTCGTCGGAGAGTTCTTCGACTTCTCCGGTAAAAGTTTGTTTGCCCTGGTTCAGGCAGAGATCGATGACCGCGTCGAGTTCGGCTTTTTGAAAGGGCTTGGTCAGATAATCCTGCGCGCCAGATTTCATGGCTTGCACGACTTTGCGCGTGTCGCTGACGCAAGAGAGCATGACGACTTTGATGCCGGGCTTCATCTGGCGCAATTTTTCCAGAGTTTCCAGGCCGTCGATGCCGGGCATGAGCACGTCGAGCAGAACAAGATCGGGATGCAGGCCTTTTTCTACGCGCTGGAGCGCCTCTTCGCCGGTGGTGGCGGTTTCCACTTTGTAGTCGTCGACTTCGAGAAGCGTGCGGATGTAGCGGAGCATTCCCGGTTCGTCATCCACCAGCAGGATGTTGGCGGCTTCAGTCATCGATTATTTTTTCCTTTTTGCACGGCGGCGGTTGAAGGTTGAAAGGGCAGAAGGAAAGAGAATTTGCAGCCGGCGCCGGGTTCGCTTTCGACCCAGATTTTTCCACCCATACCCTGAACCAGGCGGCGGGCAATGGCCAGGCCGAGGCCCACGCCTTCGGTGCTGGTGTTGGAAGGAAGGCGAAAAAAATCGTCGAAAACTTCCTGGTGAAATTCGGCCGGAATTCCCGGGCCGGTGTCGGCCACGCTGACTCTCACGGAATTTGGCTGCGAGACGCTTTGACGGCGGCGTTCGCCGGGCGCGGGCGGCTGCGATGCGACGCGGCGCTCCCACATATGCGGCTCGGCGTGGAGCCAGACGGTGCCTCCCTGGGGTGTGAACTTGAAGGCGTTTTCCAGCAGGTTTGAAATCACGCGCTCGAGCTTGGGCGAGTCGAAGGGGAAGACCGGAAGCTTGTCGTTGGCGAGAAAGTAGAGCGCGAGTCCACGTTCCTGGAAGCGGCCCGACCACATGCGGCAGACGTCGGATAAACAGAGATTGATATCGCCGGTCACGCACTGCACGCGCAGGCCGCCGGTTTCAAGGACGCTGAAGGTGAGAAAGTCCTGAATGAATTGCTGGAGTCGCTTGCCGCTGGCCTGCATGTCTTTGAGAACTTCGTGCTGGCGATCGGTAATGGGGCCGAGCTTGGTGCTTTGCAAGAGTTCCACGTAGCCGTTCAGAATGGCGAGCGGAGTCTTCAGGTCGTGCGCGGCGGAAGCCAGTGCGTTGGTGGTGCGCTGATAGCGGGCCCGCAGATCGATGTATTCCTGGAGGAGATTTTCTGGGCTGGGCAGATCGCCATCGGAATGCTGGGGAGCAGATTCTTTGGTGGCGGGTTTTTTCTCGGCAGTGCCGGCGGCGAGTCCAGGAGAATCTGAGGCACACGTGTTCTTTTGCAGGATGGCCATTTTTCAAACCAGAGGCGCGATGCGGGGAGGGAGAATGCGGCTCTTCCCATGGGGAAGAAGCCTTGCCACAAATCGTAAGCCAGCCCTATTTTAAAGTCAACCGGAAACGCACGCGAATTACCCAAGTGTAGCAAAAGCTTGCACTTCTGCGCGGTTCGGGGATGGGTGCAAGAAAATTCACTGTGCGAATATAAAGCGAAGATAGGTGCGGGAGTTATGAGGCAGGGTGCGGGATTTGGGGTGTTGTTGTGGGCGTTTTCTGGCTGCTTGCCGGTTGGCTAAGGGTCGGCTGTGGTATTTGGCCCCGTGAATGCTGCATGGAAAGGGTTAAGACCTCATTTGGAAAGGTCCCCCGAGTGAATCTGAAGAGGCTTGGCGAACGGCGCAAGTGGCCCCGCTTGCCGCTGGCCATACCAGTTTTTGTTCGTAGCCGCGACGATAAAGGGAAAGAAATTCTGGAGTTTGCCACCGCGCTGAACGTGAGCGCGGGAGGGATGCTCCTGGCCGTGCGGCGATCCCAACTGGCCGATGCGGTGATTTCTCTGGAGATTCCGAGCGCGCCGCTGGCGGCTTTGGCGCTGCTTCCGCGGGCATCGAGGTATCTGCGGGCGCGCTCCCTGCGCTCAACGCAAGCCAACGGATACCATCTGCTGGGGTTGAAGTTTTCACGGCCACTGGTGAGTCCGCGGGCGTCGGCCGCTCCCGCCGTAAGAGCCAGGCGGAAAGTTAGTTCTTCTGTGTGAAAAGGTTTTCGTAGCTGGGCCAGCGTTTGTGGTTCTGGTCGTTCTCCTCCGCATTACCTCTTTTCCCCCTGTAGGAGTCTTTAGTAAGTTGTAATCCCAGAACAACATAAGCTAGGTTGGAGGATGCCGCCAGATGGCGCGTCTGGTTTGGGTTTCCGGATGCTTGTTGTCCGGGTGTGCAAAGAATTAGCGTGCGCGATCGGATTATGACGACATCGGGTAGCGTGAATTCGCTGGTGCAGCCTTTGGGGGAGATGCCGCCGGAGGCTGTGGTCTTTGGGCGAACCGAGGTCATGCAGGCTCTGCGCGAGCGGTTGCTGAAACTGGCGGGGGCGAACGTCCCGGTGTTGATTGAAGGCGAAAGCGGAACGGGCAAAGACATTATCGCGCGCATGATTCACGCGGCATCGCCGTGGAAGACGGGGCCGTGGGTCAAAGTGAATTGTCCGGCGATTCCGGGGACTTTGCTGGAGAGCGAACTGTTCGGCTACGAGAAAGGCGCATTCACCGGAGCTTACGGGATGAAGCCGGGGCGGGTCGAGATGGCGCACCGCGGAACGCTGTTTCTCGATGAGATTTCCGAACTAGATATGGCTTTGCAGTCGAAGCTGTTGCAGTTGTTGCAGGATGGGCAGTTTTGCCGGATTGGCGCGCAGGAAGACAAGAAAGTGGAAGTGCGGGTGGTGTGCGCGACGAATCGCAAGCTCGACGTGGAGATCGAGAGCGGAACGTTTCGCGCCGACCTGTACTATCGCATCAATGTGGTGAATTTGCAGTTGCCGCCGCTGCGGGAACGCGCCGCCGACATTCCGGATCTGGTGAATTACTTTCTCGAGTATCACAACCGGAAATATAACTGCCGGGCGAAGCCGCTCTCCAATGAATTGATGGCGGTGCTGCGCAAATATCATTGGCCGGGAAATATTCGCGAACTGGAGAACCTGATCAAGCGCTACGTGATTTTGGGTGCGGAGGATGTGATTGCCAGCGATCTGGCACCGCGGCAACCCGATTTTTTCAATGCCGAGATTCCCGTCGATGGTCAGATTTCGTTGAAAAAAATGACGCGTCAGGTGGTGCGTGAACTGGAGCGCAAGGTCATTTTGAAGGTGCTGCAAAACCATCACTGGAACCGCAAACAGTCGGCAAAAACGCTCGGCATCAGCTATCGGGCGCTACTTTATAAGATTCGCGATGCGGGATTGCCTTCCAACCGGCAGGCGAAGCGGAAGCAAGCGGAAGCGGTGAAGCAGGAAGTGGCGGCGGATTAGGTCCGCAACTGTCGTTTTTCAAAATCATTCCATCGTTGGTCGCGGGCTTTCCCATCGAGCCTGTTTCAGTAAAACCCCTTTTAAACGCCGAGAACGCCGAGATCGCCGAGGGAAAGCCTATATTGCACGGGATAAGGGTTTCCCTTATTATGGGTACATGAACATCACCCTGTCTCTCGACGAGAAGTTGGTCAAAGAGGTTCGCAAAATCGCGGTCGAGCGCGACACGACACTGACTGGCCTGGTGCGCAGCCATCTGGAAGAGCTGGCGGCACAGCATGCGCGCTCGGGTAAGAAACGCAGGGAGTTGGAAGCATTGGAGGAGAGTTTCAAACGCTTTCAAATTCGCGTAGGGCGCAGAACCTGGCGGCGGGAAGACTTGTATGAGCGGTCGTAGTTTTCTGGACACCAACGTCCTGGTGTATGCCTACGATCCAACCGATCCGAGAAAGCAGGAAATTGCCGAGGGTCTAGTCAAGCAGGCGATGAAGGGCGACGCGGTGATTTCAACGCAAGTTCTGGCGGAGTTCGCTGCGACACTACTGCACAAAGCGGCGATTGGCCGTACGGCGGAGGACTTAGTTCGAATGCTGGATATTCTTGCGCCGATTCAAGTGGTTTCCGCGGACGGCGACACGGTGCGGCGCGCGGTGGAAGCGCGCAGAGCATATGGAATTCATTTCTACGATGGCATGATTGTCGCGGCTGCGGAACGCGTCGGGTGCGAAAAGATTTGGTCCGAGGATTTCAATGCAGGGCAAAAATATTTTGGCGTGCAGGTGGAGAATCCCTTCGCTTAATTCGCTCGCAGCTGGATGAAGAGAGTCAAAATCTTTAACACTGAGGTTCACAGGGGTTCGCACAGAGGTTCACGGCGGACCCCGTTAGCTGCGCAGTTCTGACAGGGCCTTGCGGGCTTCGCTGTTGTTGGGGCTTATCTTCAGGGCGCGTTCGAGTTGCTCGCGGGCTTGCTTGAGTTGGTTGGATTTTTCATAGGCCAGGCCGAGGTGGTAGTGAACGGCGGGATCGTCCGCGCCGCCGTGTCTTTCGTTCAGGCGGAGAGATTCCTGGAAAAGATCGATGGCGGACTGGTACACGCCTTTGTGGTAGTAGGCCCAGCCGAGAGTGTCGGCGGCGCTGGGGGAATCGGGCATGCCGCGGCGGGCATTTTGCGCCATCGATAGCGCGACGTCGACGTTGCCGCCCTGTTGCAGCATCACGTAAGCGAGATTGTTCGAGGCCAGTGGGTTGTCGGGCTGGATGTTCAGAGCCTGCTGGTACATCGACTTCGCGCCTTCCCAATTGCTGTTGGCTTCGTAGAGTTCGCCGGCCAGCACGTAAAAACTAATTTCCCGCGGATTGTCTTTGATTGATTGCTGGTAGGTGGCGATCGCCTCATCGGTCGATCCCTCGGCGATTTGGACTTTGCCGAGTTTTACCAGCGCGTCGGAGTTCGTCTTGTCGAGATCGACGGCTTTGCGCAGGGAAGCTTCCGCGGCTTTCAGATCTTTCTTGCCCTCGAACTGCGCGGTGCCCAGCAAGTCGTAGAAATTGCTGTTGCCGGGAGATTTTGCGATTTGCGCGTTGGCGGCGGCGATCGCTTTGTCGGGCTGCTTTTCCGCGATGTAAGTGTTCATCAGACCGCGAAGCGCGTCGCTGGAGGAGGCGTCTTTGTCCAGGGCTTCGCGGTAGGTGGTCTCGGCTCCGCCGTATTGTTTCTGATGGAAGCGAAGATTGCCCAGTTGAACATAGGGAGCTGGACTCTGCGGAGCGAGCGGGATGGCTTTGCGCAGATCGTCTTCGGCGTCTGAATATTTCTGGCGGTTGATTTCGGCGACGGCGCGCAGCATGTAGCCGTCGGGTGAAGTGGGTTGTGCTGTGATGATCTGCTCGGCGGTTTGAGTGACGGCATCGAAGTCGCCACGGCGAAGTTCGATGGCGGAGAGCGCGCGGTCGGCATCGGTGAGCGTTGGTTTCAGGCGGACAGCTTCGCGCCATTCCGATTCCGCTCGGCCTTCGTTGTGCTGCTGATCGAAGGCGAGTCCGAGTTGGTAGTGGGCCACTGCGTTATCGGAATCGTTGCGCAGCGCGGTCTGAAGCGAGTCGACCGCGCCGCTCGCGTCGTTCTGGCGGAGTTGGATTTGACCGCGATAGATCAGTGCGTCAACGTCGTGGGGGTTGGCTTTGAGAATTTCGGCGTCGAGTTTGCTGGCTTCGTCGAGGCGATTTTTCAAGATCAAAAGCTGAATGTAGTTTCTTTTGACTTCGATGTCTTTGGGGTGATCGCTGAATAGGGAGCCGTATTCGGCGGTGGCGCGGTCGATGTCGCCGGTGGCGAAGTAGAAATCTCCCAGCATGCGGTAGCCTTCGGAGCTGTCGGAGAGATCCGCTTTGGTTTGCGCCAGGAACGTTTCGCTTTCGGATTTCTTGCCTTCGGTCATCAACAGGCGAACGAACGCGGCGCGCGCCTGCGGATCTTTGGGATCCACATCGATGGCGTGGCGAAATTGCACTTCCGCTTCGGGCAGGCGATTGCGGGTCTGGTAGAACGCGCCCAGTGCGAGTTGCGCGTTCATGGACTTGGGATCGAGCGCGGCAGCCTTTTTGAAATTGGTTTCCGCATCGTCGAACTGGCCGGAGCGGAGTTGGAAGAGAGCCAGGGTCAGATAAGAGTTGGAGCGGTTGGGGTCGGCGGCGATGCCTTTTTGCATTTCCTGAATAGCCGCTCCCAAATCATTTTCCGCAGAATAAAAGTTGGCCCAGGCTTCATGGGTTGCGGGATCGTTTGGCTGCTTCTGGCGCAGGAGGTCGAGATGGGTCTGCGCATCTTTCATCTGCCGGGCCGAGATCAGAAGATTGGCGAGTTCGGCGTGCGCTTCGTAGTTGTCAGGAGCGAGTTCGACGGCGCGGGCGAGTTCCTGATAGGCGTGAATCCAGTCGTGCAGATCGAGATAGGTTTTGCCCAGCTGAAAGTGAGCTTGCGCGAAGCGGGGATCGATCTGTACTGCGTTGGCGTACTGGATGGCGGCTTCGCGGTATTTTCCCTTGCTGAAGTAGCGCTCCCCACTCTCAAAATATTTCTGCTTGCGGACGTTGGGATCGCGCGAACAGCCCGTGAACAGGGCCGCGACGAGCGAACAGAGAACGATCAGGCGCAGGGCAGGAGTTCTTGTCATGAATGCATTTTCCGGGGCAGACGCGGGAAACGGCATGTCTCCAGCCACGGGTTGTGAACATGATACTGCATTAAAAGCGGGAGGGAAAAGTAACTGCGGTCATCGGGCGTGCGCGTGTCTAGCGTAAGAAAACACGAAGGGCGCGAAGGTTCGCGAAGGTTGGGCCGCCGCAGCGGATTCAGCGGGGAATGTAGGTTCCGAGCTGGGGGAGAACTTTGCCGGCGAAGGGAAGTAATCGCTGCTCGGCGGCGGCGGCCGTTTCGCCGCGATACATGATTGAGCTGACGCGGACCAGAGCGCCGTCGCTGCGATTCAGGCGCATGGAATCGGCGACGAGGTAGAATTTCGCCCAATATTCGCTGGCCACGCCGCGGTCGTGAGCCCAATACCAGTAGAGGACGAGTTCGCGCGAGTCGCCTTTGGCGATGACGTAACGAGTCACCGGGAAGGGTACGTGACCGGGCAGGGAAAGAGTGACGAGTGTGGAATCGACGGGCGTCCAACCGGCGCCGGGAAGACAGTTCTTGGGGGAGTGAATCGTGTCCCCAGCGCGCTGGCTGGGGAAGTAGGCGATGTAGAGATTGATGGGAGGCTGAGCGTCGTCGGCCAGGCTGTAGTCGCGCAGGAGGAAGTCGCCGGGACCGAGGACCTCGAGAACATCTTTTTCGATCTCGTCGTCGGTTCCGGACCACGGGCCGAGTTGCATGGGAAACGACGCCAGGGGAGCGCGCGGCGGGAAGACTTCATTGTGGCTGCGAGCCTGGAGAAAGACGGCGGCAGCGGCGACGAGCAGAGCAGCGGAGGAAAAACGCAATGCTGCGGCCCTCACTTTTCGCCGCCTTTCTCGCGCCACAGGAGTCGCGTGAGAGCGTGCAGCAGGTAGAGCATTATCAGCGAGACCACGAAGATCAGCCAGCCGGAAAACAGATGAAAGAATCCCTCGGCTTTATCGGGGTCCCAGTATTGGACGAGGAGTCCGGTGCCGATGATGCGGGCGCTGTTGGCGGCGACGGCTATGGGAATTGCGCCGATGGCCAGGAGCCAGCGCACGGCTACGCGCTCTTCAATGAGATATCCGTAGATGATCGCCAAGGTGACCAGCGACATGAGAGAGCGGATGCCGCTACAGGCTTCGGCCACTTCAAGCGCCATGCTGGGCAGAACGATGACGTTGCCTTCGCGCAGAATAGGCACCGAGAAGAGCGGGAGAATTGTGGCGGCCGCGCGGGAGGCGAGCAACTGCAAGGGAAAAGTTATCTGATTGAAGATGATGGCGGGGATGGGAATCATCAGAAACAGAAAGGCCGAGGGGAACGAGAGCGCTCTCAGGAATTTCCAGCCGAGGAAGAGGAGGATTAATCCTGCGGCCAGAAATATGAGTGAGACTCTGGCCAGGAACAGCTCCGCGCCTAACTGGCCGGCGATGAGCACGAATAACGCGAAAGCGATCAGCAGTAAGCCTGACCATGCGGGTCTTGCCTGGATGCGGCGCAGGCGGTCGCGCTCCTGCCAGATGACGAAGGCGGAGAACAACGGGACGAAAAATCCGTGAGAAAAGTTGGGATCGCGCCACCACTGAGAGACGAGG
>Ga0209006_10001572_pt1 | contig 20725 bp, 15 predicted proteins | sample JacPin_JW_Ref_O2_FD_188567 | JGI IMG/M metagenome (GOLD analysis project Ga0209006, IMG submission 188567) | Forest soil microbial communities from Algoma, Ontario, Canada - Jack Pine, Ontario site 1_JW_Ref_O2 (SPAdes) (version 2) | ecosystem: Environmental > Terrestrial > Soil > Boreal...
TTTTTCGCACGCGGATTTCTGCTCGGACGATAAAGAAGGAGCCCCGCCGCGCGACCCGCGAGGGCTTGCGATTGGCGCAGTCGCCTGAGGCGCGTTATCTACCCGGGTGGAGCGGTAAGCCGGCGGCGTGAAGCCAAGGACCGGCGCACTGGGGTAGCGCGGGAGGGCTCGCAGCCTGCAGTATCATGGCGACTCGCATGAAGAATACAGATCCAGAGCTTGCACGCCTCGCCGTCCGAGTCGGAAGAGCGCTGCTGCGCAGCGAGCGTTCGGCTGCGACGGCAGAATCGTGCACTGGCGGATGGATCGCCAAGGCGATGACGGACATTGCCGGCAGTTCGCAGTGGTTCATCGAGGGGTTCGTCACCTACAGCAACGAGTCGAAGGCCCGTCGTCTCGGTGTGCCTATATCGGTGCTGAAGAGCCAAGGCGCGGTCAGCGAGGCCGTGGCGCGCGCGATGGCCCTCGGTGCTCTGCGCCGTTCGGGCGCGAAAGTGGCGGTGGCGGTAACGGGAATCGCCGGGCCCGACGGCGCCGTGCCCGGCAAACCGGTGGGCACCGTGTGGTTGGCCTGGGCGGTCAAGCGCGGCGTCAAGATTCACGTGACTGCCGAGCTCGAGCGCTTTTCCGGCGACCGGGAGGCGGTGCGCCGTAAGACGGTGCGAGCGGCACTGGCCGGTCTCCTCAAGCGATGACGTCGCCGACCGGTTCGACCGGTGCCCGGCTGCGTCTCTTTTTCGCGGCCATGCCGGATCCCGTCGCACGCGAACAGATCGCAGCCGCTTCTCTATCCCTGTCCCTGGAGCCGGGGGCGAGGCGCGTACCGCACGAAAACCTCCACATGACGCTCGCTTTCGTCGGCGACGTCGCGGCGTCGCAGTTACCCATCATGCTGAAAGTTGGAGCGACGCAAAAGGAGCGCGCGTTTTCGGTCACGTTTGACGAGTACGACTATTGGCCCAAAGCCGGGGTCATCGTGGCTGCGGTGCGTTCTATCCCGACGGAGTTGGATCGGTTGTGGCGGCAATTGCATCGCGAACTTGCCGGGCGTTCGCGGGCACTTGAGTCCGAGCATCTGCGCCCTCATGTGACTCTGGCGAGGAAGGTCTCGCAACCGCCTGTGTTGCAAGCAATGTCTGCGTTTGACTGGCGCGTGCGCGATTTCTGTCTCATGCGCTCCGATACGAGCGGTATCCAGTCCGCGTATACAGTAGTCGACACCTGGCAACTACTGGATAGAGCTGAGAAAGCGTAGAAAACTCTTCTAATTCGACGCATATGAGATGAGCGGCGGGCGCTGAATATGAAATAATGACTGCACATTTTGTCGAGGACTCCCTATGGAAGAGAATCGGAAGAAGGCTCTCGCTGCCGCGCTGAGCCAGATCGAAAAACAGTTTGGCAAAGGTTCCGTGATGCGCCTGGGCGATGCGGGCGCTACCTACGAGGTGGAATCCATTCCGACGGGCTCGCTAGGCCTCGACATTGCGCTCGGCGTGGGAGGAATTCCTCGTGGCCGCGTGATCGAAATTTTCGGTCCGGAATCCTCCGGCAAGACCACCTTGACTCTGGCCATCATCGCCTCGGCGCAAAGCAACGGCGGCACCGCGGCCTTCGTGGACGCCGAGCATGCACTCGATCCGGTGTATGCAGAGAAGCTGGGAGTTAAGGTCAACGACCTCTTGGTGTCGCAGCCTGACACCGGTGAACAGGCGCTCGAAATCACCGACATGCTGGTGCGCTCGGGCGCCGTCGATGTCGTCGTGGTCGACTCGGTGGCGGCGCTCACGCCGAAGGCGGAAATCGAAGGCGAGATGGGCGATTCGCACATGGGCTTGCAGGCGCGCCTCATGTCGCAGGCCTTGCGCAAGCTCACGGGCAATATCAAGCGATCCAATACCATCGTCATATTCATCAACCAGATCCGCATGAAAATCGGCGTGATGTTTGGTAACCCTGAGACCACGACCGGCGGCAATGCGCTGAAGTTCTATTCGTCCGTGCGTATGGACATCCGGCGCATCGGCGCGATCAAGAATGGAGAGGAGGTTGTGGGCTCGATGACCCGGGTAAAAGTGGTCAAGAACAAAGTCGCGCCGCCGTTCCGTGAAACAGAATTCGAAATCATGTACGGCACCGGTATTTCCAAGGAGGGCGAACTGATCGAGCTTGGTGTGCTGCACAACATGGTGGAAAAGTCCGGTTCCTGGTACAGCTATAAGGGCGAGAGAATCGGGCAGGGCAAGGACAACGCCCGGACCTTCCTGCAGCAACATCCGGAGATCTCCAAGGACCTCGAGGCTCAGATCCGAACCAAGTTGATTCCCGAGAAAGCGACCATGAATCGCGGTGGCGACGTCAAAGAGGCGTGACGCCCCGGCCGGTTCCGGGACGGGACCGCCCGTAGACGTTCCCGATTCACGCGCGGCCCGCGCTGCCGCGCTTGACGCGTTGGCGCGCCGCGATTACGCCTCCGAGGATTTACGCCGCAAATTGCTCGATAAGGGTTACGATCCCACCGTCGTCGCCGACGTGATCGAGCGGTTATGCAGCGAAAGGCTCGTCGACGACCGCCGCTATGTGGAAAGCTTCATCAGCTATCGCGCCGCGCGGGGCCAAGGGCCGCAGCGAGTGCGCTCGGACCTTGGGAAAATCGGCCTGAAGGGTGAGATCGTCGAACAGGGCCTGGCGGCCTATGGCGACTGGATCGCCGATTTGCGAAGGGCGCGCCAAAAGAAGTTTGGCGCGCAGCTTCCGACCCATTACGCTGACAGGCAGCGCCAAGCCCGATTTCTGGGTTACCGCGGCTTCACGGGCGCTCAGATACGATTGGCTTTAGGCTTCGACACGGACCTTGAAGTAGACAACAACTAATTTATGAGACGCGACACCAGATTGAAATCGATGACGAGTTCGGAGATCCGAGCGAGCTTCCTGGAATTCTTCAGAAAGAACGGGCATTCGGTCGTGCCTTCCAGTTCGCTGGTACCGGGAAACGACCCCACGTTGTTGTTCACCAACGCCGGCATGGTTCAGTTCAAGGACGTATTTCTCGGTAAGGAAACCCGGGATTACTCGCGCGCCGCGACCTCGCAACGCTGTGTGCGCGCCGGCGGCAAGCACAACGACCTTGAAAACGTGGGATACACGGCCCGCCACCATACATTCTTCGAAATGCTGGGGAATTTCAGCTTCGGCGACTATTTCAAGAAGGAAGCGATCCACTTCGCATGGAATTTCGTCACCGGCACTCTCGGCATCCCCAAGGACCGCCTGTGGGTCACGGTTTACAAGGAGGACGACGAAGCCGCGCGCATTTGGACGGAGGAAATCGGCATCGATCCGACGCGATGCACCCGGCTCGGTGAGCAGTCGAATTTCTGGTCAATGGGCGAAACCGGGCCATGCGGCCCCTGCACGGAGATTTTCTACGATCACGGCCCGGAAATCCCCGGTGGGCCGCCCGGCACTCCCGACGAGGAGGGCGACCGGTACGTAGAGATCTGGAACCTGGTGTTCATGCAGTATGACCGCTCTGCGGACGGAATGTTGGTCCCCCTTCCCAAGCCGTCGGTGGATACCGGCATGGGCCTGGAACGCGTCGCAGCCGTCATGCAGGGCGTGCACAGCAATTACGACATCGATCTATTCAAGTCGCTGATCCGCGCGGCAGCTGAGATTACCGGCACCCACGACCTCGAGTCCTCTAGTTTGCGCGTCATCGCCGACCATATTCGGGCATGCACGTTCCTGATAATCGACGGTGTCGTGCCTTCCAACGAGGGTCGAGGATACGTCTTGCGCCGCATCATCCGCCGTGCCATCCGACATGGATACAAGCTGGGTCAGACGCAGCCGTTTTTCCACAAATTGGTACCCACCTTGGTGCGGGAAATGGGCTCGTACTATGGCGAGCTCGTGAGCGGCGAGGCGCGCGCCACCCAGATTCTTGCCCAGGAAGAGAGCCGCTTCGCCGAGACGTTGACGACCGGCATGGCATTGCTCGACGCGGAGGCGGCCAAGTTGACCTCGTCGGTGATTCCCGGCGAGACCGTCTTTCGGCTGTACGACACGTACGGGTTTCCGCAGGACCTTACGGCAGACGTCGCACGCGAACGCGGCTTGACCATCGATCAGGCGGGCTTCGATGCCGCGATGGAGGCGCAGCGCGGTCGGGCGCGTGCGGCCAGCAAATTCGGAACGGACCTCCGCGAGTCGGTGAAGCTGCCCGGCCGGACGGAATTCTCCGGCTACGATCATTTGGCGGGCAGCGGGAAGATCACCGCGCTGATTTTCGACGGCGCGGTGGTCGATGTGATGCGGGCGGGCCAGGAAGGACAGGTCGTCTTGGATCACACCCCGTTCTATGCAGAGAGCGGCGGACAAGTGGGCGACACCGGAGTACTCACCACCGATACCGCTCGCTTCACTGTCAGGGATACACGGAAAATCGGTGCGTCCTTTGCCCATGTGGGAGTGCTCGAGTCGGGCGAACTGCGCGTCGAAACCCAAGTTCAGGCAGAGGTCGACGGCAGCCGCCGGCACTCGATTGCACTGAACCACTCCGCCACGCATCTGTTGCACGCTGCGCTCCGGGAAGTGTTGGGAAAACATGTTCTGCAAAAAGGTTCATTGGTGGCACCCGATCGGCTTCGTTTCGATTTCGCGCACACGCAGCCGGTGTCTGCTGACGAACTGCGTCGAGTCGAAGACCTCGTGAACGCCGCCATTCGCCGCAATGCGCCGGCAGAGACTCGCGTCATGGCCCTGGACGAGGCGGTAGCCGCGGGCGCGATGTCGTTGTTTGGCGAAAAGTATGAAAACGACGTAAGGGTTCTATCCATCGGTGATTTTTCGATGGAACTCTGCGGCGGAACGCACGTCGAAAGAGCCGGAGACATCGGGTTCTTCAAGATCATCAGCGAATCCGGAGTTGCAGCCGGCGTACGCCGGGTCGAGGCGGTAACGGGGCAGACCGCCTTCGAATGGGTGACTCGAGCGGATCAAGTTCTGCGCGACATCGCCGCTATGTTGCGCGGAAGCCGCGAAGACGTCGACGAGAAAGTCCGCGAGCTCGTGGAGCGTTCTCGTCGGTTGGAAAAGGAGGTCCAACAGCTTAAGTCAAAGCTGGCGAGCGGCCAGAGTGGCGATTTATCCACTCAGGCGAAGGATGTAGGCGGTATCAAGGTTTTGGCTGCGCAAGTCGATGGCGCGGATGCCAAGGCTCTGCGAGATGCGATGGATCAGCTCCGAGATAAGCTGGGTTCGTCGGTGATCGTTCTCGCCGCCGTCAAGGATGGGAAAGTGGTGTTGGTGGCGGGTGTTTCCGCTGATTTGCTCGCCGAATTCAAGGCCGGCGACATCGTCGGCGCTGTGGCGGCGCAAGTGGGCGGCAGGGGCGGCGGGCGAGCCGACTTCGCGCAAGCGGGGGGCACCCAGCCGGAGAACCTCGGTGCCGCATTGGCGGGCGTGGAAAACTTGGTGCGCAGGCGGAAGGCGAGTTAATCAATTTAACTATACGGCTGCTCAACAAGAGCAAGAATCGATCGGTGGTTTCTTGTATTCTTACAGTTTGATGAATGACTCCATGGCGTGTCGAATCACGATTTGTCCATGAGCGAACGAGGACGGCAATGCGGTTTCGAACGCAGTCAAGTGTTCCGCAATACATGCCACAGGAGCTAGGAGCCGCAACATGCTGATATTGACGAGACGAGTGGGTGAAACGGTGATGATCGGAAACGAGGTCACCGTGACGGTTTTGGGCGTCAAGGGGAACCAGGTCCGGATCGGCGTCAATGCGCCCAAGGACGTGGCCGTCCACCGTGAAGAGATTTACGACCGTATCAAACGCGAAGAAGACGGCTATTCCGCCGCGCAGACCCCTGGTACCAAGGTGTCCAAGGTGTCCGACGACGCCTGAAAGGCGCCCATAGTCGATCTTTTGGCCGCCGATTGCTTTACCTGGAATGCTCCGGGCGGGTATCATCCCGCGCTTCCAAGATAGGGCTTAGCCCGACGGGAGAGGTGGCCGAGTGGTCGAAGGCGCGCCCCTGCTAAGGGCGTAAGGGTCAAAAGCCCTTCGAGGGTTCGAATCCCTCCCTCTCCGCCAACAGGTTAGAAATCGCCGGACGCTAGGTCTCGGCGTAAATGGCTGAGGAATTTGGTCGGTTGATGGAGGGAGGGAGACGCCGGAGCGCAAGCGACGGCGGTCCCGAAGCGGAGCGAAGGGACGAGGCGCGTAGCGCCGAGCAATCCCTCCCTCTCCGCCATACGTGCGGTAAATTTTCGACGGTTTGGATCAGTCAGCGGCGAGGGCAACGAAGCGGGGATAACGCCCGAAGGGCGGCCCCGAAGGGGCGAAGGCGCGAAGCGCTGAGTAATCCCTCCCTCTCCGCCATTGTTTTCCTTTGATTCTCTGAGACTTACGCTGCGGCGTCTGATTCGCAGTGGCCAGATCCACCGCCAAATCAGAATTCTCCTTGGACGTCCCGTCTACGGCGCGCCTTATCGTCACGACCTCCGATTCCGGCGCCACCCCCCGCGTCCACGCGGTATAGGTGGTCAGCAGCGTCGTTGAGCTGGCTGCTCGCAATCGATCTTGCCGCTCGCCGGATTGTGCATTTCCGGATGATCTCGGAATTCAAACCTAAATACGGAGCGCAAAGCGCGGACGACGTTGTTGTAAGTTTTCTTGCTCCAGTCATCGTCAATCCCGTTCAAAACTCTTCGGTAGGAAGCTCCTGCTACCGATGCGAAATCGTTCTTCGCCTGACGCGATTCGCAACGCGCCAGAAATTCATCGAGGAGCTGCCCACAGGAGCGGACTGATAATGCTCGGAACCTTTCGGAGACCGCGGAAGTCTGGAAACTCATCAATGTATGAAAAAGTTCCCTCAGCGATGCGTAGCCCCGCTGCGTGAACCCGTTGTGATGACGGCTCCCGGCGCCTTGTGACAAATCTTGGACAAAGGCGTAAAAGCCGGTAGGTAACCAGAGTGCTTTTTGGGGAACTTGGCCCGGATTTGCACTGCATCCGTCGAGTGGTATCAACCAACATAGGAGGAGATGTCCATGAACACTGCAGTCGATATGGTGTCACTGAGCGTACCGGTTACTCGATTCGTAAGTCAGGCTCGTCAAGCATTGATCGACGGTCGTTGGCAGGACGCCCAGTCGGGCGAAACCTTCGAAGTTTTCAATCCTTCCAATGAAGCCGTGATTGCGCGTGTGGCCGACTGCAAGCGCGCCGATGTCGATTTGGCGGTGGCTGCGGCACGCAGGGCCTTCGATCAGGGACCCTGGCCGCGCATGTCTCCTTCGGCGCGTGGCAAGATTCTGTGGAAAATTGGTGATCTGATCCTCGACAATCTCGAGGAGCTGGCGCAGCTGGAATCGCTCAATAACGGCAAACCCATCGCGGTGGCGCGTGGGGCCGACGTGCCCCTGGCCGCGGACCTGTTCCACTACATGGCGGGTTGGGCGACGAAGATCGAAGGCAGCACGATTCCCATTTCCGTGCCATATACCCCTGACGCGCAATACCACGCCTATACACGCAAGGAGCCGATCGGTGTCGTAGCGCAGATCATTCCATGGAATTTTCCCCTGTTGATGGCCGCCTGGAAGTTAGGGCCGGTGCTGACGGCCGGTTGCACCGTCGTGTTGAAGCCGGCAGAGGAAACACCGCTATCGGCGCTGCGCCTCGCGCAGCTGTGTTTGGACGCAGGTCTGCCGCCCGGCGTGCTCAACGTGGTTACGGGGTTTGGCGAAACCTGCGGTGCGCCGTTGGCGGCGCACAGCCAAGTGGACAAGGTCGCCTTCACCGGGTCGACTGAAGTCGGCAAGCTGATCGTCAAGGCCGCGGCGAATGATCTGAAGAAAGTCACACTGGAGCTCGGCGGCAAGTCGCCCAACATCGTGCTCGACGATGCGGATTTCGATGTGGCGATTCCGGGCGCGGCGAACGCGATTTTCTTCAATCATGGCCAGTGCTGCTGCGCGGGCTCGCGTCTGTTCGTACAGGAGAAGAGCTACGATCGCGTATTGGAAGGCGTCACCAAGGCCGCGCGCTCGATACGCTTGGGTCCCGGACTGAATCCGCAGAGTGAGATGGGACCGCTGGTATCGAAGACCCAGTTTGATCGTGTCACCGGCTTTCTGCGTTCCGGCAAGGAGGAAGGGGCTCGCACCGTGTGTGGCGGCAAGCGCCACGGTGAGACCGGCTTTTTCGTTGAGCCCACCGTGCTCGATGGCACGAGCGACAAGATGAAGGTGTATCAGGAGGAGATCTTCGGACCCGTAGTGACCGTGATGCCCTTCAAGGAAGTCGACGACGAGCTGATTCGCCGCGCCAACGACACGGTGTATGGGTTGGCCGCGGGTCTTTGGACGAGCAACATCAAGCGGGCCCATCGCATCGCCAACCAGCTACGGGCTGGTACGGTCTGGGTCAATTGCTACAACATCTTCGACGCCGCAATGCCCTTTGGCGGCTACAAGCAGTCGGGCTGGGGCCGCGAGATGGGTAGCGAGGTCCTCAAGAATTATCTTGAGACCAAGTCGATCTGCATGAGTATCTGAGCTATGGAGGCGGCAGGCGCGTCCGCAACGGGCGCGCCTTGCCGCACGCAGCAGCCCCCGTCAACGCTATTGCCAATAACGGGGATTTGCGTCGCCTTCGAAAATGTTTTTGAGACCACGGCCACAGGGACGCGCTCTTGCATCACGGGATAGCGCGTCACGCGAGGCCGTTTTCGAGGCGGCATATCTGGAAGGCGCGACAGTTGTGGTAGTATGCGCGCCCGGTTTCGGTCAATCAGACGCACTGCGGCCTCATTAGCTTCGGTGCCAAATCGAGTGCCAAATCCGGGGGTCGAGGGAAATTGCAGAGGATTGGAATTTCCGAGATATCAGTAACTTACTGATCCGCCTCGGACGTTCCCGCGAGTGCGAATCCCTGCATGTATTGCTGTGATTTCATTCAATGCGCGCCCGTAGCTCAGTTGGATAGAGCGCCTGGCTACGAACCAGGAGGCCGGGAGTTCGAATCTCTCCGGGCGCACCATCGATTTTTTACGTGAGGAAGGCCGACCGGGTCGCCACTTCCCGATGTCTTTCTTAGAATCGTTTGATGGCTTTGTATGCCTTCGAAGCGCAGTGCCTCCAGGACATCCCCTATTTTGGCCATCTGGCCTAATCATCAGTCAGCACGGCGCAGGGCGTTCCCACAGGTGAATCGACGGGAAGCAGCGCGGTGACATCGCGCGAGATGCCGTGCGAGCGGCATTAATTCGATATTTGCAGAGGCTACCCACGGTTAACTAGTCCAGGCACCGCGCTAACATGCGACAAATTGGATTTGGCGATTCGCCGGCACTCCCGGGCAAGGAGGTTTATCTCGCGCTCGTGCGGCTCGATAAAAACACACTCAACCAACCAGGGACTCAAGAGACAAGGGATGGCCATCGCCACCGTACTCAGCCGCGAACAGCGCGGAATCGATGCACCTCAGGTGCGAGTCGAAGTCGACATCGGCTCCGGACTCCCAACCTTCAACATCGTTGGTCTGCCGGAGGCCGTGGTGAAGGAGAGCAAGGATCGCGTGCGGGCGGCCCTGACCAATTCCGATTTCGAATTTCCGTCGGGCCGCATCACCGTCAACCTAGCCCCGGCCGATCTACCGAAGGAAGGTGGCCGTTTCGATCTCCCCATTGCCATCGGCATCCTCAGCGCATCCGGTCAACTGACAGACGCGCGATCCGAGCTGCAAGGATGTGAACTCTACGGCGAGCTATCGTTGAGCGGTGAATTGCGGTCGATGAGGGGGGTGCTGCCGGCGGCCCTCGCCGCGTCCGTAGCCCGGCACCCGGTAATCGTGCCGCACATCAATGCTGCGGAGGCCGCACTGGTCAAGAATTGTGAGGTGATAGCGGCGCGACACATCTTGGAAGTTTGCGCTCATTTCGATGGCGCGGACCGTCTGGGGTTATATCGAGCAGAGCCGCCAACCGGAGCACGCGCAGTGCTGCCCGATTTGTGCGACTTGCGCGGCCAGTTGCATGCCAGACGCGCCCTGGAAATCGCTGCAGCGGGTCAGCACAGTCTGTTGTTGATAGGGTCGCCGGGGGCGGGAAAGAGCATGCTGGCGCAACGGCTCCCCGGCATCGTGCCCCCGATGAACGATGCGGAAGCGATGGAGGTGGCGGCTCTGCGCTCGATTGCCGGTCGCCCGCTGAAGCCGAGCGAGTGGCGCGCGCGGCCATTTCGCAGTCCGCATCACACGGCCTCGGCTGTGGCCCTCGTCGGCGGAGGTATGCATCCCCGGCCGGGAGAGATTTCCCTGGCCCACAACGGCGTACTGTTTCTCGATGAACTGCCGGAATTCGACAGGCACGTCCTGGAGGTGCTTCGCGAGCCGCTGGAAGCAGGCGCGATTACGATTTCACGGGCTGCGCGCCAGGCGGAATTTCCGGCGCGCTTCCAATTGATCGCGGCGATGAACCCTTGTCCGTGTGGCTATCTCGGCGACGCGAACGATAGATGTCACTGCACTGGAGATCAAGTGCAGCGGTATCGCGCCCGGATTTCGGGTCCGTTGCTCGATCGTCTGGACCTGCATGTACACGTTCCACGCGTAGAGTATAAGAGCCTGCGCGAGCCAAGTAGTTGCTGCGAATCCAGCAACGAGGTCGCCGCTCGCGTCATGCGGACGCGAGAGTTACAGATACAGCGGCAGGGGGCCTGCAACGCCCACCTAGACAATTCGGCGGTGGAGCGTTACTGCACGCCGAATGCTGCCGGCTTGGGTGTCCTGGAACGTGCCATGCGGCACCTCGGCCTGTCGGCTCGCGGCTATCACCGTGTCTTGAAGGTGGCGCGCACCATCGCTGACATGAGCGGAGAGCCGCAGATCGAACCGCGGCATATCACAGAGGCGCTGGCGTTACGATCGCTGGATCGGCAGGGGGTTGCTCGAGCCGTCTGAGCTAACGGTAAAGTGCTGATCTAAAAGGGAAGTGCAAATGGCGAGTAATCCCCGAGCCGGCCATCAATCGCCGGTAACCGGAGTCTCAAATCGCTCGACTGACACCTGCGGCTCTCGCAGTCTGACTCACAGCGCAAGCGCCCGGCGTACCTTTTAATGTGACGAGAAATTAACTAATGTAACGAGAAATTCACACCGCCCGTGGAAGACCGAATTCCGCTCCTGTCGTTGCCTGGCGACATTCCCTTCTTCAGTTATTCCCTGCCAAAATTCGTCTGTGCTTTGCGCCGCAGACAGCGCACGATGGCGAACGAGGTGTCAGATGGAACCAAGTCCAAGTGTCGCGCCGGTGAGCGAATCTAACAAAGTGAAAATCCTCCTGGTCGACGACCAGCCGGCAAAGCTGCTGACCTATGAGGTCATTCTCGCGGAGATCGGCGAGACACTGATCAAGGCATCATCCGCAGTCGAAGCGTTCGAGTGTCTGTTGAAGAACGACATTGCATTGATCCTCATGGATGTCTGCATGCCGGATCTGGATGGCTTCGAACTCGCGCGTATGATTCGTGAGCATCCGCGCTTCCAGTCGACCGGCATCATCTTTGTATCCGCAGTCATGACGGCCAATCTGGACCAACTGCGCGGCTATGAACTCGGCGCCTTCGATTACGTTCCGATTCCGGTGGTGCCCGAGGTGTTGCGCGCCAAGGTCAAGGTGTTCGTCGACTTACACCGCAATACTCGTCATCTCGAGCGGCTGAACGCGGAACTCGAGCAGCGCGTCCTCGAGCGAAGCGCGACTCTGCGCCGCTTCAATGAGCAACTCGAACGCCGAATCGAGGAGCGCACGCGCGAGCGGGAAAAGGCTCTAGCGCAGCTCTACGAATCGCAAAAAATGGATGCCGTCGGACAAGTGACCGGTGAGGTTGCACACGATTTCAACAACCTTCTCATGGCCGTATTGGGCAGCCTTACATTGTTGCAGAAGCGACTGCCCGAAGACCCTGAGTGCCGCCGCTTATTGCACAATGCGGTTCAAGGCGGCCAGAGAGGCGCAACGCTGGCCCGGCGACTACTGGCTTTTTCGCGCCGCCAGGAACTCAAACCAGAATCGGTGGATATCGGCGAACTTGTGTGCGGCATGGAGGACCTGCTCACGCGCGCCTTGGGGTTCGACATCGAACTCGAGTGTCAATTCCCGATCACGCTGCCGCCGGTGATTGTGGACGCCAACCAACTCGAGGTGGCGCTGCTCAATGTAGCCTTGAATGCACGAGATGCCATGCCTGGCGGCGGGAGACTCCTGATCAGCGCATTGGAGGACGCTGTAGGTTCTGGTGCCGCTGACTTCTCGCTACCGCCGGGCGACTATGTGCGCCTTCGGGTAGTCGATACCGGAGCGGGCATGGACGAGGCCACGCGGGCCAAGGCCATCGAACCGCTTTTCACCACCAAGTGTCCCGGCACGGGAGCCGGTATGGGGCTTTCTGTGGCGCAGGGAATAGTAGCTCAGTCCAACGGTATGCTACGCATCAACAGTGCACCCAACATTGGAACCACCGTTGAGCTGTGGCTGCCGCAGTCCAACAGCGGCCCGGAATCGGTAGGCCGCGAGGTCCAGAGCCTCAGGGCCGGCGCCAGCTTCAACGCCCGGTAAGATCAGAGCGATTGACCGTCTGTGTCGGATACGCCGACTGCGGCCTGACGATTGCAATCGCAGACGATGAGCAGATCGGTCAGTGCGTTGTAGGATCTTGCCTGCAGACCCGAAATGTCGAAGATGCGCTGCAATCGTGCGTAGACCGTATTCGGATGCACATCCAACACCTGCGCGGCCTTGAGGACGTTCATGTCGACACTCGCGTAGGCTCGCAGCGTGGCGACCAAGGCTCCGCCCGCATTGCCGTCAGCGTCATAGAATTCGCCAGTCCACGCGGGCAGCACGCGGCGAAAGTCTTCCGCCGCGAAATGCAGCAACAAGCGCTGCAATGGGATGTCGGAGAACTGCATCACGCGCCTGCCGACGCTTGCCAGCTCGAGCGCCGTCGTTGCCTCTCTGTACCCGGTAGGGATGTGCGATGTGGACGGGACGTCGTTGCTGACGCCGATGAGGGCCGCGTTGCCCACGAAGGAGAGCGCGTCCCGGATCCGTTTGGCGAGCGAACTGCGGGGTGCCGTCCAGCCGGAATCCCGGCGGACCGCGGCAAACACCATGGTCACTTTGTTGCTGTGGATGTCGATGATCCGGCGCACGGCCAATTCCGCAACGATCTGCTCGATCGAATCGGCCAAGCGCCGGGCACGCGACGCGTTGAGCATTTCGGTGGGATCCACCGAGCAAGCCAGCGCCACGCAGAATGACTGGCGTTCGTCGAGAAAACCCGCGTCGCGCAGGATCCGTGCGGCGCGCATGTCCGCCTCGTCGTGGCCGTTCAGCAGGATTTGCAGCAATTGGGACCGTTGATCGCCCGCGACATCGGCGAGCAACAGTGAATGCGAGGAATAGGTGCCCGCGAAAGTCGTGCTGATGGCGTCGGTGTACTCCATCGCAAAATCGACGATGCCGGCAATGGCTCGCTGCGCATCTTCCGCAGGCGACGCGACGGTCGACGCCGACTCGCGCAGCCAGCGCGACAATACTTTGTGCCCACTGCGGTAGGCGTGCAGTGTCGCTTCCAACGGAAAGCGCTGCTCGGCGCGCCGGCGCGCATGTTCATGAACAAAATCGAAGCGTCCAATATCGCCGCCGCGCAACAGGCGCACGATCTCCTCGACATGTTCTCTACCGTGGCCGGCCAGCTCGGGCAATAGATCGGGATTTCTGGACTTGGAGAATTCGGGTACTTGGGCCAGTACCGCTTGTTGAAGTTGCGTCGCGATGGCGGCGGCATTGTTGGCAAACCGGTCGATGGCCGCAGCCAGGACCGCACTGCCCGAGACGCGCCGCAGGGCGTCGTTGAGCGAATTGACGTAGTAACCGGACACGGAGCCGATTGTAGAGAGTCCACAGTCAGATAGCACCTGGGCAGGGTGATATGCCCGATGGCGACGCCTCGAGCTGGTGATAATCTCCAGTGCGCGACGTTAATCCACAACCGGAGATCTACTGAAATGGCAAAGTACTTATTCGTGTATCACGGCGGCTCCCGTCCCGAAACCAAGGACGCTCAGGCGAAGGCCATGGCCGCATGGGGAGCATGGTTCGGCTCAATGGGCAAATCGGTCATCAACGGCGGCAACCCCGTCGGCAAGTCATGGACGGTGAAGAGCAACGGTTCAGTGGCGAAGGACGGTGGTGCCAATCCCGCCAGCGGCTACAGTCTGATTGAGGCGAAGGACTACGATGAGGCCGCCGCCAAGGCGAAGGGCTGTCCGCTGCTCGAGCGAGGCGGTTCCGTCGAGATTGCCGAAGCGATGGACATGTAAGAGGCGGCGGACATCTTGGGGGGCAACAAATGGCCCCTCGCGAAGTGGCCCCCCTCGCGCGCAGGTCGCGCGAGGGGGTATGCGGCGCGGCGGCCCGCTAAGTGATTGAAAAATAAGAATCCATAAAATCACTGCCCGGCTCCATCCACTCCGGCCAGCGCACAGACAAGACTCGGCGGACGGCGCACCCTCCTGGGATCGTCTTGATCCACCAGCGGCGTCTTGAACCACCGGCAGCCCACCCATGATTCAACGTGGCACGATCGATTCCTCAGGCTCAGTCGATAACGGCGCCGTGCCGCAAGATTTGGTGGCGCCTTTTCAGACATCCTCAGCGGCACGCGCGAGATGGCAACTCGTGGACTCGGTGCTTCCGTATGTACTGCTCTGGGTCGCGATGGTCTATGCGCTGGCAATTTCCTATTGGCTGATGCTTCCGCTCGCGGTGGTTGCCGCCGGCTTTCTGGCACGTATATTCATTATCTTTCATGACTGTGGGCATTCCTCCTTCTTCAAGTCCCGAAGGGCCAACAATGCGACCGGCGCCATTACCGGTTTGCTCAATCTCACTCCGTACCGGCATTGGCGATGGCAGCATGCCTTGCATCACGGTACCTCTGGTAATTTGGACAAGCGAGGCGCCGGCGATATTTGGACCTTGACGGTCGATGAATACGGCGCCTCCTCGCGCCGGCGGCGACTGACCTATCGCTTGGCGCGCAATCCGTTGGTCCTCTTTGTGATTGCTCCGCTCTACGTCTTCGTCATCCATCATCGTTTTCCCTCATCCACCGCGCCCCTGCCCGAGCGACGCTCGGTGCGTCTGACGAACGTGGCGCTGATCGTGGCGACGCTCGGCATGAGCACCCTCATCGGGCTCAAGACCTTTCTGACGATCCAGCTGACGGTTTCGGCATTGGCGGGCAGCCTGGGGTTATGGCTGTTCTATGTACAACACCAATTCGAGGGCGCCTATTGGGAGCGATCTGAGGACTGGAATTACATGGAAGCCGCCTTGCAGGGCAGCTCGTTCTACAAATTGCCGCGTGTGCTGCAGTGGTTTACCGGCAATATTGGCTACCATCACATCCATCATCTAAATCCGCGCGTACCAAATTACTTTCTGCAGCAATGTCATGAGGCGCAACCCCGATTTCGCGAGGTGCGGCCCATCACCCTGTTGACGAGCTTGAGAGCCCTGACCTACCGCCTATGGGACGAGCGACGTAAAATGTTTGTCGGATTTGGACGCGGCACCTGCGCGTGATGGGCGGTCGGCGCGCGATGGGCGGTCGGCGTGAGATAGGCGGTCTGTGGAGCTAGGCCGACACTTCATCGATCATGGCAATGATGCCCAACAGCACCTCGCCGCCGACTCTTAGGCAGCAATGCTCTATCTGTTCTCGGTCAAACGATCGTGCGGCACTTTTCCCCTTGACGATGATCTCGATTCTCGAGCCGGTGGGGCCGCCCTCCGCGCCGCCAGTATCAACGTCAATCACGCTGCCGTAGAGGCCGTGCGGCACCAACCGGCTTTTTATTTCCTGCCGAATCTTGTTTTTGCCAGTGTCGAATTCTTCTCGAACGTATTTGTCGTCCATGGTGCCCTCCGCTAAACGATGCTGCCCATGGATGATACGCGCAGTTCCGCTACGCGCTGCGAATCATTCCGCCGTCGACCCGGATCACGCCTCCGGTCACATACGCGGCGCCGGCGCCGGCCAGAAAAGCGGCGACGGACGCGAATTCTGCCGCATCGCCATAGCGTCCCGCGGGGATGGATTTGCGGGCTTGACGTTCGACTTCTTGGACTGAAATTCCGGCGCGCTGCGCACGGCCTTGGTCCAGTTGAGCAACGCGATCGGTTGCGATGCGCCCCGGGGCGAGGCAGTTCACCGTGATGCCCGAACCGGCGACTTCGTTCGCCAGCGTCTTGGCCCACCCGACGACCGCCATTCTCAGCGAATTGGATATGCAGAGATTCGCGATGGGTTCGAGCACCCCCGAGGAGACCACGACGATGATCCGGCCAAAGCGCCGCTCGAGCATTCCGGGCAGTGCAAGGCGCGCCAAACGGACGACGCTCAAGAACATCGATTCAAATTGTTGAATCCATACGGCATCCGGCACGTCGGCGACAGCTCCCGGCGGAGGCCCTCCGGTATTGAGAACGAGGATCTCCGTCTGTCCGAGCACGTCGCTCAAGGCGGCGATCGCGCTCGCGTCGGCCAGATCGCAGTTGCGGGTCGCGATACTGCCGCGGAGCCCGGCGGACTCATCGACCAGCGCGCGCAGCAATACCGCATTGCGGGCCACGGCAACGACGTCAGCCCCCTCCGCCGCCAACGCGCAAGCGATTGCCCTGCCAAGACCCCGTGAAGCCGCCGTTACGAGCGCGCGCCGTCCGTTGATTTCAAGATTCATGGTGCCTCCGTCGATTGGTGTCAGTTCGCGGCCGCCTCTGCGGAATGCTGCTTCAAATAGCGGTCGAACCAGTTCAGCGTGCGAAGGGTTGCATCGGCGACGTGCTCGGGTTCCCGCAGTCCGTGACCTTCGCCAGGATAGATCATGATCGACGTGGGCACGTTGAGTGCTTTTAGGGCATGCCAGAATTCCTGGGTCTGTGGCGCAGGACATTCAATGTCGCGCTCACCGACATACGCAAACGTCGGGGTTCGGACATTGCGGATGAAGTTGATCGCCGACGACTGGGCATACACTGCCGGATCCTCGTAGGCGGAGGCGCCAAAATACGGCAGCATCCAGGCGTCGATGCCGTTTTCGCCATAATAGGACAACCAGTTGCTGATGCCGGCCGCGGCCACCGCGGCCTTGAAGCGATCGGTCTGCGTCACTGCCCACATCGTCATGAAGCCACCATAGCTGCCGCCGGTGATTCCGAGCCGCGTGGTATCGATAGGTGCGCCCTTCGCAGCGGCATCGATTCCCGCCAGAATATCGCGCAAGTCGCCATGCCCGAAATCGCGCACGTTGGCCACCGCAAATCGTTCGCCCTGACCATAACTGCCGCGAGGATTGGGGCGAAATACTGCATAGCCATGCGCCAGCAGCGTGGGCACCAGACCCGGCCCGGTATAGGCGGGCACCGCGGCGGCGGCCGGACCGCCATGAACGATGGTCACCAGCGGCAGTTGTCCGTCGGGATGCTCCGGCAGCAGCAGCCAGCCCTGAACTTTGAATTCGTCGCTCTTCCACCACAGACTTCGTACCTGGAATGCGAGGTGCGCACCGGCATTCTCGGCAGTCAGATTGCGCCAGCTGCCGATCGTACCCAGCGCGATTTCCGGCGGTTCATTGAACGACTCGTGTTCCACGGCCATCAGTCCCGACGGACAGGCCTGCTGAATACTCTCGGAACGAGTTGCGATCGAATCCGTGCCCCCCCACAGGATCGCTTGATTCTCCTCGCGGACCCCCGACCCGAGATCGGCGAATTCGGTTCTGTCGCCGGTGAGCAGTTTCGCGATCAGCCGTCCGTCGCAGCCCCACGTGAGCGAAGTCGCCGATGCAGCCATTCCCGGCGTCAGGTTCATGGCGGCGCCCCCGTCGATCGGCACCGTAAAGACGTCGCCGCCCGTCGAACCGAAGTCGCTCATGAGGCCCGCGATGAAGGCCAACGTCCGCCCGTCGCGCGACACCTTCGGGGTGGCGAGCTGCTGGCGAGGACTGCGCGGTTCATAGATGACGCGGGGTGCAGTTCCGGATTCCGAAAATGCGTACAGTCGCGCAGTCCACCAATGATCGTCGCCGTTGCCCGGGGACGCCGTACCGACGAAGCCCTTTCCCGCAGGAAGCCAATCATATTCGTAGACGTAGAGGTCCGGCGGAGACACCCATTGCATCGCCCCGTTCTTGACGATGGCGATGCGCTGCTCGGGCGGGGCCGCGTCGAGATCGCCCGCAATCGGCGCTCCCGCTTCCGTGGCACCGGTCTCTTTGTTCGCATCCGCCGTGGCCAGCACCGCGAGGCGCCCATCAGCGCCGTACCGCAGGTCGATGATGGTGCCGCTGAAATCGAGCAGCTTCTTCAGGGAGCTGCCGTCGGATGCCACCGTGTACAGCGAGCGTGCGTGGCTACCCGGCGTGCGCAGGGCAAAGGTCACGTGCTTCCCGTCGGGGGTCCAGGCCGGAAAATCCGGCCAGCATTGCGGTACGTGACCACAAGGCAAAGCAACCCTGGCGGCACTGCCGTCGCGAACACGCCGGATGACGAGTTCTCGAAGCGGCGGATAGTAGCCCCCGATGGGCGAATCGCCTTCCACCGAGGCGACGAATCCCGCGTCCGGCGAGATCTCTATGCGCAGAAATCGATGCACGGGTTTGTCCGCGGGATTCGCTGCCTCGGTCGCCGCGGGCGGAGGAGTACCCTGGGCTTCGAGGGCGCAAAGAATTCGTCCCGGCGCCGGCAGCAGAGCGAGCATCAAAGCCAGGGCAACGGCGCTGCGCCCAGGAAGCGAAGCGGCAGTCGGTCTTGCAATCATAGGAACCCTCGTGGTCGACGCGACCTCAAGCTGGTCGACGCGCCCTCAAGCTTACCTACGTCGAAGCCGCTACGCAGTGCGATTCCAAAAGCCGCCTTGTCGGTGCGCGGCCCGCCCCCGTAGAATTGCGGGATGCGCAACGCACTTGGACTATTCGCTACGGCATTGCTCCTGAGTTCATTGGCCGTCAGGGCGGCGGACATCCCGGCTGCCGCTGCAGGGCGCCAGCTGCCGCCCGCCGCCCCGGTAAAGCCCGTCACCGATACGCTTTGGGGACAGAAGGTCACGGACGACTACCGTTACATGGAAGCACTCGATCCAGCGACGATAGACTGGATGAAGGCGCAGGGCGCCTATACGCGATCCGTGCTGGACGGAATCAAACCGCTCGCCAATCTGAAGGCCGAAGTCGCAAAGTTCTCCGCGAGTTTCGGACTGGTCCAGAGCTACGTGCGTTTCGGCGGCCGCGCGTTCTATGAAGAGCGCGCCCCTGGTTCGGACAATTTCGATCTGATCGTCTCCGATGGCGCAGGCACCCGCAAACTCGTCGACGTTGCCGCCCTGCGTACGGCCAACGGCGGCAAGCCCTATGCCATCAATTATTTCCTGGCTTCGCCCGATGGCGGGAAGGTCGCCGTCGGAATCTCCGAGGGCGGTTCGGAAGACGCGGTGCTCAGCGTGTACGATGCCGCCGGCGGAAACGTGATTGCGGGGCCGGTCGATCGGGCGCAGTTCGGCGCCACCTCCTGGAGCGATGATTCGAAGATTCTCTATTTCATTCGACTGAAACAGCTCGAGGCGACGGCGCCGCCCACCGACAAATACAAATATGCGACGGCCGATGCCTGGGATCTGAAGTCCGAACCCGTCGCCCTGTTGGGCGCCGGCGTAGGTCACGGTCCCGAATTTCTCCCCGCCGAGTTTCCGGCGATAGCGATCAGCGTCGGCGCGCCCATCGCGACGGCGCTATCGATCAACGGCGTGCAGAACGAACTCGCGATGTGGACGGCGCCGGCGGCGAAATTGCGCGATCCCAATGTCGCCTGGTCGAAGTTCATCTCGCGCGATGACGCGGTCACTGCCGCCGACATGCGGGGATCGGACATTTTTCTGCTGTCGCACCACGATGCGCCTACCTTCAAGGTTCTCTCGGTAAGCGCCGGTGGGCCTTTAGCGTCGGCGAAGGAGCTGGTCCCGGCACGGCCGGATCGGGTGATCGAAGGCATCCATGCCGCATCCGACGCCTTGTACGTGCTGGCGCGCCACGGCGCCTATTCGCAATTACTGCGCATTCCGACCGGAACGACCAGCGTCGAGGAAGTCGCGCTGCCGTTCGAGGGGCATGTCGACGAAGCCTTCAGCGACCCGCGAGTCGCCGGAGTCACCATCAAACTGTCCAGCTGGGTGGTCCCGTCGGGCCTGTATGCGTATCGTCCTGCGGACAAGTCGTTCTCCGATCTCAAGATCGGCGCTCATGGCGATATTGCATCGTCCGAGTACCGCGTCAGCGACCTGAATGCCAAGGCGCAGGATGGCGTGATGGTGCCGTTGTCGCTGGTCCAACCGAAGGGCGCGACGGGTGCGCAAATCACCATTCTCGAAGCGTACGGATCCTACGGCATCTCGGAACTCGCCGACTTCTCGGTGCGCCGCGCGGCGGCCGTGCGTCAGGGAATCACCTATGGCGTGTGTCACGTGCGCGGCGGCGGCGAATTGGGCGAGGCCTGGCGGCTCGGCGGCAAGGATGCGAACAAGCACAACACGTGGGGTGACCTCATTGCGTGCGGCGAGTATGTGATCGCCCGCGGGG
>Ga0209006_10001573_pt1 | contig 20724 bp, 15 predicted proteins | sample JacPin_JW_Ref_O2_FD_188567 | JGI IMG/M metagenome (GOLD analysis project Ga0209006, IMG submission 188567) | Forest soil microbial communities from Algoma, Ontario, Canada - Jack Pine, Ontario site 1_JW_Ref_O2 (SPAdes) (version 2) | ecosystem: Environmental > Terrestrial > Soil > Boreal...
CCGTCTTCTGCAATGCGCTCGGGAACATCTTCAGAGCTCCACTCGCGGGCGCGATGCGGGCTCGCGCCTGCAAGCAAGGCTCCGCGAACTTCGGCTAGAATGGGCACGGTCGTCTCCAGAATGTTCTAAAGCATGATGTTCCGAAATATAACGGCCGCAACACCAGAAACCCGATGACAACGAGCGGCAAGCCAGAATACCGCGACCTTCGTGTCCTCGTGACCGGGGCTGGCGGTTTTATCGGCAGCCATCTCGTGGAAGCCCTGGTAGGCGCGGGCGCGCACGTGAAGGCGTTGGTGCGTTACACAAGTCGCGGAAGCTGGGGTCATCTGGAGCAGGCTGCGCCCAAGGTTCGTGACTCAGTAGAAGTTGTTCTCGGAGATGTACGGGATGCGCAATTCATTCGCGATCAGGTGCGCGGGTGCGATGTTGTGTTTCACCTGGCTGCCTTGATTGGGATTCCGTATTCCTACGAGGCGTCCGAAAGTTACGTCGACACGAATATTCGTGGCAGTCTAAACGTGCTGCAGGCGGCGCGCGAAGCGGCGGGTCCACGAGTCGTGATCACCTCCACGTCTGAGGTTTACGGAACCGCTGTTTACACGCCGATGGATGAGAAGCATCCTTTGCAGGCGCAATCCCCGTACTCGGCATCGAAGATTTCCGCCGACAAGCTGGCCGAGAGTTATCACCTGAGTTTTGGTTTGCCCGTGGTTACGGTGCGCCCGTTTAATACCTACGGCCCGCGGCAATCGGCCCGTGCTGTGATTCCAACGATCGTCTCCCAAGTATTGGCTGGAGGGGACACGCTGCGCCTGGGTTCTCTGGATCCGGTTCGTGATCTCACCTACGTCGGGGACACGGTTCGAGGATTTCTGCGCGCCGGAGTTGCGGAAAAGGCGGTAGGTCAAGTCATCAACCTCGGAACTGGCCAGGGTATTTCGATCCGCGAGTTGGCTCAGGTGATTATGCAGATTGCAGGGCACGAGGTGGCGATTGTTAGCGATGCAGATCGGGTTCGTCCGCCGGCGAGCGAGGTGCGGCTTCTCATCGCAAAAACCGAACGCGCCCGCGATCTGCTCGGTTGGGAACCCGAAGTTCCGCTCGTGGAGGGCTTGAAGCGAGTCGTCGAGTACATCAGCGCCAACATGGCGGCATACCGCGTGGGCACCTACGCGGTCTAGGAGATTTGCTGAGATGCAGGCTGTCGTTCTGGCTGGCGGAAAAGGCACGCGGCTGCGCCCTTACACCACGCTGTTGCCCAAGCCGCTGATGCCGATTGGCGACATGCCCGTGGTGGAAGTGATCATCCGGCAATTACGCGCCGCGGGTTTCGACCGCGTTATTTTGGCCGTTGGCTATCTTCCGGATCTTTTTCGCGCGTTGATCGGCGACGGAGAGCGAATGGGCGGACCCATCGAGTTTGTGCGCGAGGAAATTCCGCTGGGAACCGCCGGCGCTCTGGGACTGATCTCCGGACTGGATTCGGATTTTCTGCTGATCAACGGCGACACTCTCACGACCCTCGATTACCGCGCGTTCATGGAGTATCACCGCACGCACGGCGCAATTGCCACGATTGCAACCCAATGCCGCCAGAATCCAGTCGACTACGGCGTGCTGGAAATTGCTGACGACCAGCGGCTGACGCGCTATGTTGAAAAGCCGGTACAGACGTATCACGTCAGCATGGGAGTGAATGCGTTTCGCGCGGACGTGCTGCAATACGTCGAGCCGAATCGCTACCTCGATATCCCGCAGCTGATGCAGGTTCTCATGGATAGGAGCCAGCCCGTGCAGTGCTACAAGAGCGACTGTTTCTGGCTCGACATTGGCCGGCCTGCCGATTACGAGAAAGCGCTGGAGGTTTTTCAGGAACGTCGCGCGGAATTCCTGGGCAACTCGTCATGCGGGTCCTGATCACCGGTGGAGGCGGTTTTCTTGCCGGTCATCTTCTGGCGCTTGCCCAGCTACAGGCAACCGCCGGCGTCGAGGCACGCAGTCTGTCGCGCTCGGAATGCGATCTCTCCCAGCACAAAGGACGCCTTTCCTCGGCCCTGCGCAGCTTTCAGCCTGACAGAATTTTTCATCTTGCCGGCCTGATCAACGGCTCGGAGTCCGAACTCTTCCGCGACAACCAGGTGGCAACCGTGAATCTGCTTGAAACAGTTGGGCAAGTCGCTCCGGCCGCGAGGATCGTGCTGGGCAGCACAGCTGCAGTTTACGGTTGCGGGGGAACCGCAGCGCTGCCGCTGTCGGAAGATCAGGTAGCAACTCCGCGCGGCGACTATGCGCGTAGCAAATACGCCGCTGAACAAGACGCGGCCGTCTACGCGCAGGCAGGAGTTTGGCTCGTGACGGCGCGGATGAGTAACCCCGTCGGCGCAAATATGAGCCCTGCATTGCTCTGCGGAACCTTGGCTCGGCAGATCGTCGAGATTGAGCGCGGGAAGCCGCCAATCTTAACTTTGCGAGATCTGACGCCGAAGCGTGACTTCGTTTCCGCGCGCGACTGCGCACAGGCGCTCTGGCATCTGGCTGAATTTGGAACGCCGGGAGCTACTTACAACGTGGCGAGCGGGGAGTCGATCTCGATCACGGAGATGGTGAACCTCTACCTGGACTTAGCGCGCGTGCGGCCGATTGAAGTGAAATCTGATCCCGCGAATGAAGAGCGTTCGTCGCTGCATGAGCAATGGTTGTCGAACGCGCGTCTGCGTGCGTTGGGCTGGAAGCCAGAACAGACGCTGCGTCAAGCGATCAGCGATCAACTTGACGTGGAACGGAAGCGCGCATGAGTCCAATTCGCCTTCTGGTCGACAGCCTGGCCGACGAAGACGGCTTTAACGCGCAGATGACGAGCGCCCGTGACATTATGAACCGCCTCGACCCGGCTCGTTTTCATGTCACTACGTTTTGTATCGGCAAGCCCGACGCGAGGCTGGTTCAACGCCCGGCCTCTCGTCTGATTCAACTGCCGCAACGCCGACAAACATTAAGAATCTTCACAGAGTTCGTCACAGGAAAACATGACATCCTGTTTTATGTGAAGTCATCGCCGGCCGCCAGGATGTATTTGGCGATGCGTCCCAAGTGGTTGGACAAGCGCGTGGTTATCGGAACCGTGGAATCGCAATCCGATCTCAGGAGCGAACCGACGATCAAACCGGAACAGATACGTCTGTGGGAGCGGACCGTTCTTCGCAGCGACTATCTTTTCAGCAACTCTGCCTCTGTCCGCGAGAACTTGAAAAAGGAGTACGGGCTTCCCAGCGAGGTTGTGCCCACAGGAGTCGACGCGAAATTTTTCACTCCAGCAGCGGACCGTCCGGCGAACTCGCGCGTGCGTGTGCTGTTTGTAGGGTCGCTCCGCCCGTTCAAAGGTCCGCAATTGCTATTGCGGGCTGCGCCTCGATTTCCAAACGCGGAGTTTGTGATTGTGGGAGATGGCCTCATGGCTGCGGAGCTGGAGGAGCGTGTTGCGCGGGAAAAGCTCACGAATGTTCGGTTCGCGCGCGGCTTGGATGTCTCCGCTCTTCGCGAACAATATCGCGCGGCGGATATTTTCTTATTTCCCTCGCATTGGGAGGGTTCTCCCAAAGTAATCCTGGAGGCAGCAGCCTGCGGACTTCCTGTGATCGCGCGTGCGGACTACCGGCCGGAGACAGTTCTGGATGGACAAACTGGATATCTGGGACGAGGCGACGATGAGCTTCTGGTTCACCTGGAGAAGCTGATCGCCAGCCCGGGTCTGCGAAGAAGCATGGGCCGTGCGTCCCGAGTCCACATTGAGAAATTTGATTGGGATTCCATCACTCGGCGCTGGGAAGAGATATTTCTGAGGCTTGCACCGAAAAAGGAGGCCACAGAATCCGAATGAGTGCACCAGGGGAGAACTTAGCGCGCGGTCCAGAAACGCTGCACGTTCTCACACTCACGCCTTTCTATCCCACCGACCAAGACGATGCGGTAGGCTGTTTTGTCTCTGAGCCCCTTGCGTGGCTGGCAAGGGCGGGCGTTCACAACACAGTGTTCGCCGTGCGACCCATCTACCGGGGAGCCGGGCGCGCGAGCGAGTCTGCCATTCCGGCGCGCTGGCTGCGATATCTGTCTTTCCCGCGAGGCTTCGGGCTGCCCAGTGCTGGAGCTTTTTTGTTCGCGCGCATCGTTAGCCAGGTTCGCAAGCTGCACGCGTCCCAGCACATCGACGTGATTCATGCCCACGGGCCATTGCCTTGCGGTCACGCCGCCATGCTGTTGAGCGCCGAGCTGAATATTCCGTACGTTGTTTCGGTTCACGGCCTGGATGCTTTCTCCACGGTGCAGGTCGGCGGACGAGCGGGGGAGTGGTGCCGCCGCATTTCTCAGCGTGTGTATCGTTCTTCCCGGCGCGTCATCTGCGTCAGCGAACACGTGCGCGAGGCCGTTCTGGAGGGCGCTGGAGGAAGTTGCCGAACCTCGGTGGTTTATAACGCTGTCGATCCCGGATTGTTCACTCCCGGCGACATCCCAGGTTCTGGTGCGCCCGTGGTTCTCAGTGTTGGCAACCTGATCCCGACCAAGGGGCATGCACTCCTCATTCGTGCGGCCGCTGCGCTGGCTGCCGAGTTTCCTGATTTAAGCTGGGAGATCATTGGAGACGGTCCGGAAACCGCCCGCTTACAAATGCTGTGCGCGCAATTGCAGATCACGGAAAAAGTGCGATTCCTGGGAAGGCAGTCGCGCAAAGATGTCGCTGCGGCCATGCGGCGCTGCACACTGTTTGCGCTGCCCAGTCGCTATGAGGGCCTGGGCTGCGTTTACCTGGAAGCTATGTCCACGGGCAAGCCCGCAATTGGTTGCCGGGGGCAGGGCATTGCGGAGGTCATTCAACACGGCTCAAATGGTTTCCTGGTGGGATCTGACAATGACAAGGAATTGGCGCTTGCTATCGCGATGCTTTTGAAGGATGAAACGCGCCGGCGCAACCTTTCGGTTGCTGCTAGAGACACAATTCTCGATCGCTTCACGCTTGCGCGGCAGGCGGAAAGTCTCTTGCGAATCTATCGCGAGGCCGCGGAATGACGCGCCGTCTCGTCATCCTCACAGAAATTATTGCCCCGTATCGCATCCCAGTTTTCAATGCGCTGGCGGCGCGCGGCGATGTTCAGCTCCACGTAATCTTTCTTGCGGAGAATGATCCCAGTCTGCGCCAGTGGCACGTTTACAAAAATGAAATAAAGTTCTCGTACGAAGTGTTGCCTAACTGGCGCCGTCGCATCGGCAAGTACAACGTGCTGCTGAACGGTGGTGTAAGGGCAGCGCTGAGCCGCGCACAGCCGGATGCGGTCCTGTCAGGCGGATACGGCTACGTGGCGTCGTGGCAGGCTGCTTTCTGGGCCAGGACTCACGGCGTTCCTTTGCTTCTGTGGTCGGAGAGCACCGCCCTCGATATTCGCCGCGGGCATCATGTCGTTGAATACATCAAGCGAAAATTTCGCCAGCGCTGCCAGGCCTTTGTGGCGGCGGGGAAGACTTCGCGGGACTACCTTCTCGCGCTGGGCGCATCAAGCAATACTATTTTCATTGCTCCCGATGCCGTAGATGTGAGCTTTTTTGCGGCCGCCGCCGAAAAAGCACGTCTGCAGCAACAAGAGATTCGCCTCCGCAACAACCTGCCTTCACGCTATTTTCTCTCGGTAGGGAGGTTGATCAAGGAAAAGGGGGTCTATGAACTTCTCGACGCGTATGCCAAACTGGAGGCGTCGGTCCGCCACCGGATAGGATTGGTATTTGTTGGCGACGGGGCCGCTCGCCAGGAACTGGAACGGCGGGCGGCGGAAATTCAGCAGGGCGTGGTAAGGTTTTCTGGCTGGGTGCATCGGGAACAGATACCGGAAATCTACGCGCTCGCAGACGCGTTTGTGTTCCCCACCTATAGCGATCCATGGGGGCTGGTAGTGAACGAAGCGATGGCCTGTAGCCTGCCAATTGTTGCTTCACAGGTTGCGGGATGTGTTCCCGACCTGTTGCAGGATGGCTTGAACGGTTTTGCGGTTCGCCCGCGTGACGTCGAAGGATTGGTGCGTTCGATGCAGGTGCTGTACGACGATCCGGAATCAGCGCGGCGGATGGGCAGCCGCAGCTTTCAGCGGGTTCAGGAGTACACGCCGGAAAAGTGCGCCGCAGGCATCGTTCAAGCCCTGGCATTCGTCTCTGGTGAGCCGGCATGACAAGTTCCCGCATCCTCGTGCTGTTGGGCATACCCGTTCTGTTCCTGACTTTGCTCTATGTCGCAGAAACTCGTCCCGGGTACTTCACCGACTTCAACTATCTCGGGGCTCTGCTCGTGCTTGAAATCCTGGTGTTTACCCTCTGGCGTTACGAAAAGTGGTTCTTCCTCATCTTGATGATTACGTTTCTCTGGGCGGGGAGCAACTTGCCTCTGTGGAGCGCGGGAAACGTGGTGCGCTGGTTTTTTCTGGGCTTTGGAGCTCTAGTCGGGCTCGTCAAGTGGGGCAAACTTGATCGCCGGCACCACTTTTCCTCGCTTCATCTCATCGCGCTGCTCTGCGTTCTGTCGGCGGCGGTTTCCTCGATGGTTTCAACCCGCCCCGAGATGGCGCTCCTGAAGTCATTGAGTCTCTTTCTATTGTTCCTCTACTGTTCTTGCGGGGCCCGAGTCGCCGTGGCTGGCCGCGAGTCCTCCTTTATCGGCGGACTGCTGACTGCTTGTGAAGTAGTGAGTTATCTCTCGGGGCTTCTCTATCTGGTGTTCGGTTTCGAAATCTTTGGCAACATGAACTCTCTTGGGGCAATCATGGGAGTGGTTATCATCCCAATTTTGCTGTGGGGTGTCTTGATCACCGAAGACCGGAATGTGCGCCAGCGGCGAACTATAGCGTTGTGCCTTGCGACTTATCTGCTCTTTTTTTCCGTTTGCCGGGCCGGTATTCTGGCCTGTGCCGTGGCTGCTACGATCCTTTGCATCTTATTGCGTCGCCAGCACCTCTTTGTCAAAGGAGCCTTTATCCTGGTTTTCCTTTTGACGGCCGTCGCGGTGGTGCAGCCTGCCTACTTTGGCTCGTTGATTGCGAGCTTTACCGCAGATGTAGTTTACAAGGGCAAACCTGCCGAACTGGGAGTGTTCGGGTCGCGCAAGTCGCCATGGACGGACACCGCCGACGTGATCCGCGAAAGCCCCTGGTTTGGCAGCGGTTTTGGCACGGATACGGTGGATGCTCCCGCGTCCTGGGATTCGAACTTTCGCACCCTCGAACAAAGCAACCGCGAACATGGCAACAGCTACCTCGCCTTGGTCCAGTATGTCGGGCTGGCGGGAGTGATTCCCTTTGCGGTATTGCTGTCGTTGGTGGTGGGGCTCATCGTTCGCACCTGTCGCTGGATCGGGCGTTCAGCAGACCCGCGCAACTATGCGCTTCCTCTGGTTCTGGTCTGCATCGCCGGGCTGGTACATGCCATCTTCGAGGATTGGCTCTTCGCAGTTGGCTACTACCTCACCGTCTTTTTCTGGACGCTTGTGTTCCTGCTCTATGACCTCCAGCCTCAGCCTGCGGAAGACCCCGTCGTGTACGTGAATCGAGGTAACCGTGCTTCGTTGGCTACCCATTCCGTTCCACTGCCTGCCAATCACTTGACCGCCAATCAATGATCCACCTTTTCGTGAATGCCCTGGCTGCCACTGCCGGCGGAGGGCTAACTTATGTGCGCAACGTGATCCCTCAGATCGCCGCCCGGAACGATGCGATGGCGACCGTTTTGCTCGAAGCAGGATTGCGCCGGGAATTTCAGTCTCTGTCCAACGTCGAGTTTCTGGAGTGGGGCGGATCTTCCCGGCCTGGTCTGCGTTTTTGGCTGGAGCAGCGCATGGTGCGTAGGCTCGCCCTCCGCAGCGGTGCCGACGTTTTGCTTTCTGCCGGGAATTTTGCCGTCTGGAATTCTCCCATCCCGCAAATCCTGTTGAGCAGGAACTCTCTCTATACTTCCAGCGATTTCGATCGGGATCTCCGCTCGCGCGGGGAAACTCGCCTCTGGCTCGACAATCGTCTGAAATCCGAGTTTGCGGAATGGTCGATTCACGCCGCCGACCGCGTGGTGGCTCCCAGCCAATCCTTTGCCGAAGAGCTGCAACGCTGGACGGGTGTGCCCGTGTCAGCCATTTACCATGGTTTCGATCGTGATACCTTTCTCAGCGATCACTCCCCGCTTCCGGATGCCGCACGGCAAAAGCTCGAATGCGCGAGTGGCGCGTTTCGGCTTTTGTTCGTCAGCCACTACAACTACTATCGCAATTTCGAGACGCTGATCCGCGCGCTGCCCATCATCCGGCGGCAACTGGCCCCGCGCCCGGTTCGTCTTTTTCTTACCTGCAAGCTTGTGCCGGGATCGAACCCAGGAGCCTATCGTCCGGAGCGCGCCGCGGCCCTGGTTCGTCAATTAAACCTGTCGGAAGAGGTGGTCGAGCTTGGTTCGATTCCGTATTCGCTCCTGAACCAGGTTTATCGATCGGCGGATGTCTACGTGACTCCGGCTTATGCCGAGTCGTTCGCCCATCCCTTGGTCGAAGCGATGTCGAGCGGCCTGCCGGTTGTAGCGTCCGATCTGCCCGTCCATCAGGAGATCTGCGGCGACGCGGGCGTGTACTTCGAGCGCTTCTCGCCAGAGGATTTGGCGCACCGGATTCTTGCGGTCGCAGGTTCTTCGCAGTTGGCTGATCAACTGGCTCAGGCGGGCATGGTCCGTGCCGCCGCATTCAGCTGGAAGCAGCACGTAGATCAGATCCTGTCCGTGGCCCGCGACCTCGCGTCCCAGAGCCAAAGCTAGGCTGCGCGTCGGGCGCTGACGTAAAGACTGTCGGCAACTTTCGCCAACAGGGGAACATGGTTGCTGAGCCGGCGCAAAATCTCTGAAGTGCGCACCAAGGCACGATATCGGGCGGGGAGCAGATGCAGGTCATTCGGCTGCACATTGAGAGAGAAGAAACCGTCCACGCTCAATTCGGACGGGCCAATGCTGGAGCTGAATGCGGCGATCAACTCAGAAGGCTTCCAATAACGAACTTCAAAGTCCCGTTCCAAACGGAATCCGCGGCGCGCCTGATGGTACAAGCATCGCACGCCGAACATGTTCGGCATCTGCACCAGAACGCCGCCATCTATGGTGAGAACGCGCCGCATCTCGGCCAGACTCGCAGCAACGTTTTCACGCGAGATGTGCTGCAGAACGCTGTAAGAAAAAATCTGGTTGAATGTGTTTTCCCGGAAGGGCAGATAGCGTCCATCGGCGACTGCATATTCGGCCTTAATGCCCAACTGACGGGCAACACGATTCGCCGCCCGTATCGCTTTCAACGACGGATCAATCCCGATGGGACGGAATCCCGCTCGCGCCGCGGCAATGCACCAACGTCCCCAGTTGCAGCCAACTTCCAACAGAAGTTTCCCATTGCCCGGCGGAAGCCGCAGACCGGGAATGGGATATTCCTTGAGGTTCCCCACCAGATGCCGATAGAGACTGCCGTTGGTGGCAGAGATCACATTCTTTACAAACGGATCAATTTCGCCGGGCTGCACGTCGAATTTTGGCAGGGAAGAGGCATCCCCCAACTCCGCGACGGCTAGAGCCCGGGTGCCCTCGATGTGGGTCTGTTCGACTTCGGAAACCAGCAGGATCGGAACGTCGTCAATCACGGCATAGCGGTGTCCCTGCTGGCAAACCAGGCTTGTTCCGTCTCGTTGCAGCGTTTCCTTGTCACGCGGGCACACCAGCAATCCCCACATCCGTGGGCCCGCATCCCCGGTGGATGCACCCTCGAAACCGCCCTCGAAAGCATGAGGCGACGCATTCACCTTAGGCCCTTCTCTTCAAGAGAATGAGCGTTCCGACGTTCCCCTTGATCGGGTCGCTGACGCTGCTGGTAGACGCATCCGGGTAGGCTTGTTGCAGCCTGCTCACCACACCGGCGTACTTTGCGTGCGCAGGCGCATCCCAGACCAGCACCGCGTCGGGAGCCAGTTTCCCAACATCGGTGACCACCGAGTTCACATCAACGTTGCCTGGGGCTGAGTCGCCTGGCGTTGCGGAACCTGGGCCATCGTCTCCTGCCTCATCAAACAAGTCTCCCACCACGCGCGCTCCTGCGAAATAGGCGGCATACACGCCGGCCTCCCATCCCACACCATGCTCCGGATACGGGCCTTCGCCGATCACAACCACGGTCCGGGCTTGCCCCTTCTGCAATCCATCCGCAGCATCGTAAAGGCTCCGCTGAAAATCCTGCCGTATGGTACGAAAGGGCGAAGCCCAATAGAATTGGATGCCAATCAAGCCTAAGACGAGCAGCACCCCCGTGAATGTTTGCCAGCGGCCAGCATTGTCAACCGTCTCGACCTCAGTGCTCGTCTCGCGCGCCAGTCCCGGAGGTACGGCGAAGCGAATGCAAAGGGTCATGAGAACCGCTGTGATTGGCAGAGCGTATCGGCCGTCAAAAACCAGCATGCAATAAGCGACGACCAGAGCCGCAGTAGTGAGGAGGACAATCCAGGCGAAACGAAATCGTGTCGGAGCCCGTTTCCTGCCGCGCGTCAACTGGATCATCCCCAGGAACAAAGCGAGAATTCCACCCGGCGTCAACAGCACCACAAACTCTTTTATCGCCACAGGAACATTCTGCATTTCTTTTCGCAGAACCTGACGCAACAGACCCGGTCTCCAGACTCGCGCACGCCAGATCGGCGAGCCCGGCGGCATCTGATCGGTAACCATGAAGTCGTCATAGCTCAGCCGCGCATCGTGAAGCACTGCCAGGCCCGTCGGTTGAGACGCTCGTCTCGCAGCGGGATCCAGCAGGTTAAAACGCAATTGATATCCGGTGGTGAAGACATGGTACTTCTCTCGAATCGCCGTTCCCCAGCCAGCCATACTCAGAACTGGAAATATCGCGGCGCAGACGAGCGCCACGGTAGCCTTCTTCGAGTTCGCATGGCGCGAAGACACTACTGCCAGCAGCGTCGCGATCGCAAACAGCGGCAACGAGATCGCTTTCGCCAGAAAAGCGACTCCATGCGCCAGACCTAATGCCACCCATTTCCCAAGACTCTCCGGCTGTTCGAGGCATCGCAAAAGCAGAATGAAGTAGGCGAGCACGCAAGCGGTTAAGAGAAAATCTGCCCCGATAAAGAAAATCGAGAATGCAGCCACCGCACGCGCCGCGGTGAACCATAGAACCACCATCGCGCCCAGCACTCGCGAACCCCACAACCGGTAAGTGAGCCAATAAGCCAGCGCCGCGCACAGAGCGAACAGCGGTAGCATCAGAAGGCGTGCCGTCAGTGTGAGATCGTTTGTGGTGTGAGCCTTTACGGCTAGCGATGTCGCCGTGATCAGCCACGAAATCAGCGGGCTCCAGTATCCGTGGACCGACGCCTTGAAATCCCCTGCGGCGAGATGCCGCGCGATCCCGATATAAGACACTGCGTCGGCATTGATGTTCCGCCCACAGTAGCGCCAGAACCAGAGCACCTGAAGGCACCAGTAGAGCCCTGCCAGAACGATCAGCAGCGACGCAAGGCGGTCGCCCCGGCCCCGAACCGGAGCAGAGCCAGCTTCAAATGGTATAACGTAAGGCATAGCGAAACGAACTGTGAGCCTAGCACAGCCGAGCATCCGCGAAGGCCCGTTCACCCTGGGAGTGGGTGCACATAGTACGCAGTCTTCCCAATCCGCCGCCAGCCGCTGCCGGCTTCCGCGGAGAGCGGACCGGCCATCACTACTACTTTCGCGCCCGTGCCGGCAAACAGACGGTATATTTCTTCCTTCTGTTCCGGAGTTTCCTGCAAGAACGCAGGCACATCCGGGCCAACGATGGCGGATACAATTTTGAACTTTCCCAGCCGCGCCCAGTAGAACCAGTTTCCATTTCCTACCACTGCCACGCGATCTCCGGACTGCAACCCGTCCCGGTTCAGGCCGTCAGCAACTGCAATGTCCTCTCGGGCTGAATAAGGCCCTCCCTCTTGCACAGCGCGTACCGTTCCATCCGCCACGGACAAAAGAATTGTTACCACAACGGCCAGCGCCAGATAATCCACCAGCTCACCGCGGCCGTGCGAAGCCTTCCGGGTTGGTTCGGCTTTCTCCGAAATGGTCTTGGCTGGACCATCATTCGCGGGGCGAAAGCGTATTCCAGCCAATATCGCCATCCAGAAAACACTCACGTATGCCGCGACGAATCTGGTTTCCGTGTGCACCAGCATGTACAAGCCGCAGGCGGCGAAAGCCATCAGGAACAGCGGCCAGTTGGCCAGAATCGTTTTTCGAGTTGCCACACCTCCGGCCAGAATCAGCGCCAGAGCTACAGCCAGAAGCCCAGGCTGGTCGCGCAACAGTAAACCGGCATACAACAGCAGGTGCTCTTTGATCACGCGCAACTGTGCCCGCACGTCAATCGTCACCTTTCGTCCTTCGCCCCAATACGAAGGATCGAACGAGGGCGGATACGTTCCTCCCACCGGAGTTGCGAATTCGTACAAGGGTGGATTTTTGTGGATCTGCCTCGTCGTATGTAACGGAACTCCACTGCCCGGCGGCTCACCCTGCCAGTTCAAGTTTCTTCCTCCCGGGCTTACCAGCGTCGAGTAATTCAAGTGCCCGCTGTCCCCAAAATCGAAACGTCCCTTCGCCCGAGACAACGCTATCAGCCAGGGCGCCGATACCCCGAGAAAAGCCAGGGTCGTGATCAACACATAGGCCAACCTTTTGCCCCGCGGCACGGCGAAGAATCCGATCGCGATGAAGGCAAAGCCCAGCGGAAACATCACTGCCTTGGTCAAGTACGCCAGTCCCAAGACGACGCCCAAAATCAGATAAAGGGACAACGAGCCTTTCCCGCGGATTCGCAACAGCAGTCCTGCGATCAGGTAAACGAACCCCGCTATACACAGGTCTGGCGACGCGCCCCAAATGCTGATCAACTCCAGCGATGTCCACAGAAAAAGGGAATAAGCAATCGCCAGCAGTGCCACCCGGCTGAATGCGGCCGTGGTCGCGCCGCCTGCGTCTCCGGTGCGGATTGCCTCATTTCGTGCGGAGTGGTCGCCTGGTAAGAGTGATCGCAGGAAGAACTCGAAGCCAGCCAGCGCTGCCAGATAGATAATGAAATTGACCACGTGCACAACTGGAAACTCCCACTGCCGCGTCGGCTTCGTGAGAAACATCGCCGCTCCCAGCAGCCACGCGTAAAGCGGACTCCAATACCCGTTCACCGCGTCGAACCATTTGCGGTGAAAAAAAGCATCCCCCAGATCGAGGTAGCAGATTCCGTCAGGATCCATCGAGTATCTTCCAACCCAGTCTCGAACCAGCCCGATGGCCACGATAACCACCAGCGCCCAGAACCGCAGCGTGGTCTCGGAGAATCGCGCCGCGATCTTGCTGGAAGGACTATCGACGACCGTGCCGGCGTCTGCGTCAAAGGGGTTGAGCATGGATTCCGCAATTTATCACAGACAATGGTGTGGCGGCCCGCCACTGAGCACCATACAACTGCTTCAACAGCTTCCGCTGCGCCGAATTACGATCGCTGAATTACGATCAGCGAATTACGGCCGGCGACCGGCGTTGTTAGTATGATCTGGAGTCTAAGAAATCTCGATCTCTCAAAATCCTCAAAATCCTAATGTGCGGAATCTTCGGTATCATCGCGCGCAACGCCCGGGTCCCCGCGGACGTGCTCGAGCGCGCCACTGCGTCCCTCGCGCACCGCGGCCCTGACGACTCGGGCACGGTGATCGTGCGCGACTCTGCGCCAGAACCAGTTGAAATCGGCCTGGGAAACCGCCGCCTCGCCATCCTCGATCTTTCTCCACTGGGTCACCAGCCTATGCAGGACCCAGAGACCGGCAATTGGATTGTTTACAACGGGGAAATCTATAACTTCCGCGACGTTCGCCGCGAGCTTGACCAGGCCGGCGTAAAGTTCACCAGCCACTCCGACACTGAAGTTCTGCTCAAGGCTTATGCCCGCTGGGGCGAGGCCTGTCTCACGAAATTTCGCGGAATGTTTGCCTTCGCGCTTTGGGACGCGCGTCAACACCGTCTGTTCGTCGCTCGCGATCCCATGGGCATCAAGCCGCTTTATTATGCGCAGTCCGGCGCGTATTTTCTTTTTGCCTCCGAAGTGCGCACCCTCCTTGGCACGGGCCTGATACCGCGCCGCCTCGATCAAGCCGGTCTCTTGAACTATCTGGCTTTCGGTTCAGCCTGCGATCCGCTCACACTGGTGGAGGGCATCCACGCGCTTCCCGCAGGCCACAGCCTTACCTGGCAAAGCGGAACGGTTCGCCAGTCTCGCTATTGGGACCTCGTGGATGATGGCACGGCAATCGACAGCGCAACTAGCGATGTGTCTCCCGATGCGGCTGAATACCGGAACTCGGCCTCGACCTTGCAGCCGATGCTAGAAGAAGCCGTGCGCCTGCAACTGGTCAGCGATGTGCCGGTTGGCGTATTCCTGTCCGGCGGCATCGATTCGAGCGCGCTGGTTAGCATTCTTAGCCGCGGAGGAGTGACGCCCGCAACGTTTTCCATCGTTTTCCGGGAAGCCGATTTTTCCGAGGCCGAATACTCCCGCGCCATCGCGAAAAAGTTCCATACCGATCATCACGAAATTACGGTGTCCCAGGAAGATGTCCGGTCCGCAATCCCCGACGCCCTTCGCGCCATGGATCTGCCCACCATGGACGCAGTCAATACATATTTCGTTTCACGAAGGGCCTGCGCCGCCGGAGTGAAAGTTGCTCTGTCTGGCTTGGGCGGCGACGAGGTTTTCGCGGGCTACAGCAGCTTCCGCACCATCCCGCGCATGGAGCGCTTCGCCCGCTTGTGGAAGCACGCTCCGCCCTCGGCGCGGAGTCCTTTCGCAGCAACGTTTGCTGCTCTTTCGCCGGCTACCGACCAGAATCGCAAATTGGCATCGCTGATCCGCGATAACGGCCGGATTCCGCACCCCTATTTTCTTTCCCGCATGTTGTTCACGCCGGCACAGTGCGATCAATTGTTTCGGTCGCTGGACCCGGCTACTGCCGAGCGCGCGGTCGCCTGGCAAAAATCAAGTCTTGATTCCGCGCTTCCCCTCGATCCCATCAACCGCGTGTCCTATCTCGAATCGCGCTGTTACATGCTGAACACGCTGCTGCGCGACGCCGACGTCATGAGCATGTCGCAGGGCCTGGAGGTGCGAGTCCCGCTGATCGATCATCTCCTCGCAGAGAAAGTGCTCGCTTTACCCGGCGCATGCAAACTCAATGGCAGCGGCCCCAAGCCCCTGCTGGTGGACATGTTAGCGAACACCCTGCCCAGCGAAATCGTTCATCGTCCCAAGCGCGGATTCACTCTTCCGTTCGAGCATTGGCTGCGCGGAGAACTGCGCTCCGAGGTCGAACCCGTGCTGGTGAAGAAGTTCGGCGAAGGTCGTCTTGCCGGAATACTGAACGGAAACCAGGTGAGTCGCATCTGGCAGGATTTTCTGGAGGGTAAAACTTCATGGACTCGGCCCTGGTCCCTCTACGTTCTCGATCGCTGGTGTGAACTTCATGCCTTGACAGCTTGAGTTCGCGGAGAAGAGGCCTGCTCTCCTGCGGACTTGGTTGCCGAGACCAACAAAAATAAGCCCCACTCCTTCGCCGATCTGCGCAGCAGCCAGCGCGGATACAGTCGCCACACCATCCGGTAGAATCGCGATTGAAACCGTGCCGACGGTTGGTGCAGCAGCAGATCGCCCGGGCTGAAGACCAGCCGCATCTGCACATCACCAAAGCCCTCCATGAGCGAAGCTGCCTCGCGGCGCGAATAAGTCTTCGTCCCCGGACTCTCCAGGTGATCGTAGACCGACTGCCGCAAGGATTTTCCTCGCAGAAAACCGTAGCGCAGCCACAGCATCAAGCCCGTAAGCGAAGGATGGTGGTAGACCATGATCCTCGCCTGGCCGCCGGGCTTCAGCACGCGCCACGCCTCCCGCACGCAGTGCTGCGTATTCGGGCTGTGATGCATCACTCCGTAGGAATACACAACGTCAAATGAGCCATCGGGGAAAGGCAGATTCTCGGCGTCGGCCACGCGCAACTCAGGGAGGTATCCCGCGAGTTCGCAGCGCCGCCGCGCTTTGTCGATGGACGCTGCGGAAAAATCGACTCCCGACGCCTGGGCCCCAGCCTTCAGCCATTCCAGATAGTCCGCCCCCATGCCCACTCCGATCTCAAGCACTTTGAGACCGCGCGCGTTCTTGAAGTCGGCGAAATCGAAGATGTAGGGTTCCAGCTCATAGCGCGCCCGAGCGTGCGCTTCGAAATCATCTTTCCCCTCAAGATAACGCGTGCCGCAAGGATCGGAATTCCAGAACTCCCGCACATCGTCTCTTTGCACGCTGTCGGGTGAATTATGGATCAGATCAGCGTCAGTTCTGTTCGCGTCCGACATGGTGGGATTTCCTCGGATACTAGCACACCCCGCTCGTCCAAATGCTGGTTCAAAGCCATGCTGCACCCCTGAAGTCGGGTAATATGTTGACAGTCTCTCTGTGCCCCAATGCAAAAGCTGGAAGAATCAAAGTCGCTCGGAAGCCAGCCTTCAGTGGCGGTGCTTCCGGTCAGCGTAATCGTGCCCGTGCGGAACGAGGCGCGGAACCTGCCATTCTGCCTGGAATCGCTCCGCAGTGCGGCCGAAGTGTACGTGGTTGACTCGCAGAGCACCGACGCCACAGTGGAAATCGCTCGGTCATTTGGCGCGCACGTCGTGCAGTTTCACTACACAGGAGGCTGGCCGAAGAAGCGCCAGTGGGCGATGGAGTCTCTGCCGCTGGTTCATGACTGGATTTTTCTGGTGGATGCCGACGAGGCGTTGACTCCGGAGCTCGCGCAGGAGATTCGCCGCGCGATTCAGGATGCACGATTCGACGGCTACCACATCGCCCTGCGCATGCATTTTCTCGGCCGCGAATTACGCCACAGCGGCGCCAGTTTCGAGAAGCTTTCCTTATTTCGCCGTGGACAGGGTCGATTCGAATGCCGTCTGAAGGACCAGGACGAATCCATGGCTGACATGGAAGTGCACGAACACATAGTGGTGAAAGGAAAAACCGCGAGGCTGAAACATCCTCTGCTTCATCGGAATGTTGAATCGCTCTCCCATTACATTCGCAAGCATGACGAGTATTCCAACTGGGAAGCGCGGGTGTGGATGGAGGGTGAAGCCAATGCCCAGGATTTAAAGCCGTCGCTGTTCGGGTCGCAAGCCCAGCGTCGGCGCTGGCTGCGCAAGAAGTTCTTCGCGATTCCCGGCTCGCCCCTTTTGTTTTTCTTTTACAAGTACATCGTCCGGTTCGGATTCCTGGACGGCATTCCCGGCCTGATCTATTGCAGCCTGCAGGGAATTCAGTTTTTCCATATCAAAGCCAAAATCTACGAATTGAACACACAGCAGACGCAGCGCGGAAGGAATTAACTCAAAAATGTGCGGCATCAACGGCGTCGTCAATTGCGGAGACCGGGAAACGCTGGCCAGGATGACTCAAGTCCAGGCCCACCGCGGCCCCGACGATTCCGGACTGTGGGATCGCAAATTCCCCGACGGCTCCTATATCGGCCTGGGCAGCCGCCGCCTCGCCATTCTCGATTTGTCCCCGCTCGGCCACATGCCGATGGCCAACGAGAATCGCACGCTCTGGATTACCTATAACGGCGAAATCTACAACTTCGCCGAACTCCGCCGCGAACTCGAGGGCAAGGGACATAAATTCGCATCGCATACTGACACGGAAGTCATCCTTTACCTCTACGAGCGCGAAGGCCCGGATTGCGTCAAGCGCCTGAATGGAATGTTCGCTTTCGCTATCTGCGATCTGCGTTCCGGCACGCCGAGCCTGTTCATGGCTCGCGATCATTTCGGAGTCAAGCCTTTCTATTATTTTCACGCCGGAGACCGCTTCGCCTTCGCGTCGGAAATCAAAGGTCTGCTGCAAGTCCCGGGAATCGAAGCCGAACTCGATCTCGAATCACTCGATCAGTACTTGACGTTTCTTTGGGTGCCCGATCCCAAAACCATGTTCCGCCGCATTCTCAAGCTGCCCGCCGGGCACTACGCAACCCTGCGCGATGGCGAACTGAAACTCACCCAGTACTGGGACCTGACGTTTCCTGCGGCCGATCAAACCTATGCGCGCTCTGAAGAAGACTTAGCGGAAGAAATTCGCGAGCGCTTCCGCCGCTCCGTGGAAGCGCAGATGATCAGCGACGTTCCCATCGGCGCCTTTCTCAGCGCCGGCTTGGACTCCTCGAGCATCGTCGCCATGATGGCCCGAGCAACGAAGTCGCGGGTAACGCCGCAGCCCGTACGCACCTACACCATCACGTTCCCTCGCAAGTACCGCGTCGGAGAAACCACGCTCGACGATCCGGAAGTGGCTACTCGCTTGGCGCGGCATCTGGGTTGCGAGAACCAGCGCATCGTGGTCGAACCCGACGTCACCGATCTATTGCCCCGCCTGGTCTGGCACATGGACGAGCCTACCGCCGACCCCGCGATCATCACCGCTTACCTGGTCTGCCGCGAAGCCCGCAAGCAGGCCACAGTGCTTCTCTCCGGTGTCGGTGGCGACGAACTGTTCGCCGGTTATCGCAAGCACAGCGCACATTATTGGGCAGAGACTTACGGAAAAGTACCCGCGCCCGCTCGCCACCTCGCCGAACGCACCTTGAACGCCATGCCCAGTCTCCGCGGCACGCCGATGAAAGGGAGTCTCCGCCTGGCGCGGAAAATGGCGCGCAGCGCGGCACTCAGCCCGCGCGATCGCTTCATCACTAATTGCACATACCTCGATAACGCTCAGAAGGCGAGCCTCTATGTTTCTGGCTCGGCTTCTGACGCCGCGTGGCGAGGCTCGTTTGACGATGCGAAATTTGACCCGGCCTATCAACACCGCGCCGCGTTCGATCGCGTGCGCGACGCCGACTTCCTGCACCAGATGCTCTATCTCGACACAAAAATTTTCATGGCCAGCCTGAACCTCACTTACAACGACAAAATGAGCATGGCGTCGTCGGTCGAGGTGCGGGTTCCTTTTCTCGATCGCGAACTTGCTGAATTTGTCGCGTGGCAGGTCCCGCCGCGCCTCAAACTGAAAGGTTCGTTCCGTCCCACGACCAAATACATTTTCCGCCAGGCCATGCAAGACATCCTGCCGCCCGAGGTGTTACGCCAACCAAAAGCTGGCTTCGCGGCTCCGGTAGACTATTGGTTGGCTCACGATCTCAAAGAAATGGTGGGGGACCTGCTCTCGGAATCGCAGATTCGAAAGCGCGGCTTGTTTCGTCCTAATGCGGTACGGGGTTTCGCGGATGAGCACGCCAGCGCCCGACATGACTGGTCGATGCAGCTATGGCAGTTTTTGACGCTCGAACTCTGGATGCAAGTGTTTCTTGACGGCGGAGACGCGAAATTCGAGCCCAGCCGACCGGAGCCGCGAGAAGTAGCGAGCGCTTGAGTGTGAATATTCTCGACCCGCGAACATTGAAGACGCAATCATGAAGCAAGTTCTCCAACACGCGCGGACCGGCGAAATTTTAGTAGCCGAAGTTCCCGCGCCGCAGCTCCTGGCCGGCTGCGTGCTGGTGCGAGTTGCCGCATCCGTAGTTTCCGCCGGGACAGAACGTGCATCGGCGGAATTTGCCAGCAAGAATCTCGTGCAGAAGGCGCGCGCGCGTCCGGATCTGGTGCGGGAAGTAATCGGCAAAATTCAACGCGACGGCATTCTCTCGGTGGTACAGGCGGTCCGTAGCCGTCTCGATCAGCCGCAAACGCCCGGCTATAGCAGCGCAGGAACAATCATCGCGACCGGCGAAGGCGTCACCGACTTGCATCCGGGCGACCGCGTCGCCTGCGCCGGCGCGGGCTTTGCCGTGCACGCAGAAATCGCGTGTGTGCCCCGGCTGCTAGTCGCAAAAATTCCCGGAGATGCCGAGACGGAAACGCCGTTTGAAGAAGCCGCGTTCGCAACCCTGGGCGCAGTAGCGCTCCACGGCATTCGAACCGCTGAAGTGAAACTCGGCGATATGGTCGCCGTGATCGGCCTCGGATTGCTCGGCCAACTTACGGTCCAGCTCCTGAAGGCCGCGGGCTGTCGCGTCCTCGGCCTCGACATCAACCCCGCGCGCGCGGAACTCGCTCGCCGTCTGGGCGCCGACGCCGTCACTGTTTCCGCCGCGGATTTTCGCGATCTCTGTCTGGAGCGTTCCCAGGGCGTGGGCGTGGATTCCGTTCTGATCGCCGCGGAAACCCCCAGCAGCGATCCCGTCAATCTGGCGGGCGCCATCGCTCGCGAGCGCGCGATCGTGGTCGCCGTCGGCACGGTCGGCATCGCGATCGAACGCAAGGCCTTCTACGAAAAAGAACTCGATTTCCGCATTTCGCGTTCTTACGGCCCCGGCCGCTACGATTCCGCCTACGAACAGAAAGGCCACGACTACCCTATCGGCTATGTGCGCTGGACCGAAACGCGCAACATGCAAGCGTTCCTGCAGTTCCTTGCCGAAAAGAAAATCAGGGTCGGCCCGCTCATCACCCACCGTTTCCCCATCGAGAACGCGCAGGGCGCTTACGCCTTGATTACCGGGAAATCCGGCGATCCGTTTCTGGGAGTCGTGATCCACTACTCCGGCGCAGGTAACGAATCGC
>Ga0209006_10001574_pt1 | contig 20722 bp, 18 predicted proteins | sample JacPin_JW_Ref_O2_FD_188567 | JGI IMG/M metagenome (GOLD analysis project Ga0209006, IMG submission 188567) | Forest soil microbial communities from Algoma, Ontario, Canada - Jack Pine, Ontario site 1_JW_Ref_O2 (SPAdes) (version 2) | ecosystem: Environmental > Terrestrial > Soil > Boreal...
GCAAAGCCCACCGTACATTGATTTGATTAATCCGTGAGTGGACTAAGCAGAGCAGACAGTCCACAAAGGATCAAGTATCGCTTTCCACACTAGCTTCGAGCAGGAGTGCAGGCTTTGTGGCCTCTACCTGGGGAGCATAAACGATTGCGTTGAATGCGGGCTTCCACGCTCGCGTGGACTTCGGTGAAGTAAACCAAAGAAAACTCGAGAAACAAGTTAAGGACCAATGGTTGCTCTCGACCTTTTCTCCCGGCCGTTCGGATGAGGGTGGCGATAGTAGCGCTACTTCTTTTTGCGCCCCATTTTGCGCACAGGGTTCCGCTCCCTTTTCCACACTCGGTTTTACGAACGACAATCGAGGACGGAATTCCAGAATCCTTCCGCGTTGCTCTTCTGGAATCCATTTCGACTTGCTGCGATATTTTCCAGGAATGTAGAACTCAATAATGTTAGCCATATAGTCCGTACCTGCCTTCCTTCTGTATTTTTCTGTGCTGACCGAGGGAAGCTGGTAAACAACTGGTAGGATCTTGGACTTCATCGCAGGAAATATCCATGGAGCGCGTCTGAAGCGGTATGAACTGGAATGAAGAGAATTTGGACGACGGACTTGAGTATTGGAAGCCAGCGATGTGTGATAACGAAGGACAGCAAAGGCACGGTGACCGGCGATGACCTAAGATCTCCGCGAACGATTTTCGTTCCCAGAAATTGGCCGGGACTCAAACGGTGGGCGGCCAAGGTTCCGTTTGACGGAGAACCCGCTGCACGGCAGCAAGTGAGCGCCGCACTATTCTTCGACTCTCATCTTTTTCCGACACTCGTGTTCACGCCTTCGTCTGATCGAGGTTCTCGCCGAATGGGCCACAAGCTCCGCGCATACCGTGCCGGAATTTTTCTCGTTCTTCTGGTGTCATCCCTTGCCAGTGTTCGCTTAGTCGACGCCGAAAATTGGAGCGGCCAGCGCGGTGCCATCCCGATCTACCGAAGAGGATCCGGCAAAGTGCCAGAATTCCGAGAGCCTGCCAGAAGGTAATCTGGCGCCATCCGAAGAGCGGCGGCAGCAACCAGTTCCACAGATACATAACCGCTTCGCCACCGATGAAGCAAAACAGTATGATCCCGGCAATCGCGGCCGGTGCTATAAAAAACCATTTCCGTCTCATATTCAGTTCCTCACTTTTTCGTGATTTGGTCGTAAATCGTTTTGCAAGCGTTCCCGGAGATGCAGCACGGCATATCGTTTACGCGAAAGCAGCGTATTCAGGCTCACGCCAGACTCGGCTGCCATCTCCTTAAAGCTGCGCCCTTCCGACTCATGAGACACAAAAACCTCGCGCTGCTCCTCCGGCAGATCGTCGAGTGCTGCATCTAGTTCCTCGAGAAGCAGGTTGCGAGCGTAGACCGCATCCGGTCCCGCATCGGCAGAAGGCAGCACATCTTCCAGTTGCAACCACTCATCCTTGTCGTGCCCGTCGTTCCGGGCGAACCCGGCCTCACTAAAGCCAATCGGCCTCTTTTTACGAAAGAGATCGACGATGCGATTCCGCGCCACGCGGAACATCCATCCCGTTAGGTGTTCTATGGGCATCAGCAACCGATTCGCTTCCACCAGTTCGTAGAAGACATCCTGCAAAATGTCTTCGGCGTCGCGCGGATCGGGCACACGCCGACGAATGAAGTTAAGCAGGCGGGACTGCTGCCGCACGACCACTTCGGAGATTCGGTCGTCCTGTTCGAGTGCCATCCGTTCCAGGCTAGCCGCACCCTCATCTACAGGTGTAGACGAATCGAGGAGTGGGAATATTGTAGGGTTCTCGGATTTCCTGTCGCAGCCACAGGGAGGCTGTGGAAAAAGGGCGATTAGGATTGCCGATTTTTTTTATGGCCCGAACTCAATGCCTTTTTTCTCGCGGCCCGAAGCCACAACTATCGACGCAAATGTGAAGACGACCAGCGCAGTTAGAGCCATGGCGTTGGCGTAACTGGTGTGCTCGGCCAAAAGGGCTTCGATGTATGAAACCGACCCGGCTAGAAGAACACCGCACTGGTAGGCGAATCCGGGGAGAAACCCCCGCACCGAGTCGGGCGATAATTCCGAAAGATGGGCGGGAATGATTCCCCATGCACCCTGCACCATGAATTGGAGCAGGAAGGCGCCGGCGATTAATAAAGATAACGATGGCGCATAGGCCCACAGGGGAATGCAGACGATCGCGCAGACGAAGGCAGTGATCATGGTGCGACGGCGCCCGAAACGGTCGGACAGAAAACCTATGAGCGTGCCTCCGCAGATTGCTCCGACCATGGAAATGGCGGTGATGGCCGCCCGTTGCGTAGGACTCATTCCCCAATGGCGCTGCAGGAACGTTGGGAACATATCCTGCGTGCCGTGGGAGGAAAGGTTCATCCCCATCATTAATAGAGTGAGGTAGAGAAATAATTTCCAGTGCTTGATGATTTCACGGCCAAGGCTGGCCCAATTGGGCTGTTTCGATTTCTGCCATACCTCCGACTCTTTTACCTGGAAACGCACGAAAAGGCCGAGCAGGGCGGGCAATCCTCCGATGAAGAACATGGGACGCCATCCCCATCGGGGAAAAACGAAATAGAAACAACCGGACGCAAGCAGGAAGCCCAAGGCATATCCCTGCTGCAGCAAACCGGAAAGAAAACCGCGCAGTCTGGGCGGAACTTTTTCCATGGCTAAGGAGGCGCCCACTCCCCATTCTCCACCCATGCCTATCCCGAACAAGGCGCGTAGTACGAGAAACATGGTGAAGGTGTGCGCGAAACCGGTGGCTACTTCAACGACTGAGAAAAAGACGAGGTCGATCATCAGCGGAAGGCGGCGCCCGTAGCGGTCGGCCAGCAATCCGAAGATGAACGCACCGACGGGACGGAAAGCTAGAGTAAGCGCGATAGAGAACGCGACTTCTTTGTCGGAGCGATGAAACTCCTTCGCGATGGCGGTGAGACAAAGGACGACGAGGAAGAAGTCGAAAGCGTCAAGCGTCCAACCTAGAAATCCTGCGAATACGGCTGCGCCGTGGCCGTCTTTTGTCGGCGGCCGATTGGTTGGGACAAAGTTATTTGAAGGTGTCGTCGTATTCGTCATGGCGCCTCGGCCGACTCGGCAAAGTATCGTAGAATCTACACCAGCGCGGCGGGCGGTGCAATGATCGATCGCCTTTCGTGTGAGGCTTTTGTGTTTGTTCACGATTTATTTTCCATTACATTTTTGACGGAGGAACACACTTGATTCGCGATGTGGCTCTATCTCTGATTGCAGTTTTCAGTCTTTCGGCAAGTTCCCATGCCCAGGCCCCAGGGCAGACCCCAAGTCAGGCCAGCGATCGTAGTTGGATTGCCACCAGCAACAAATACGCCGATCTGCTTATCCAAGTTGAGTTTCAACATCGTCCTGAGAGCGCATCGGCACAGGGATTGAGCGCGTTTGACACCAAAATTTCGCAGCCCACTCTGGCGGATGAGGACCTGCAGAGACAGGGGATGGTGGTGGCCCTGGATAAGTTGAAGAGCGCGGCATCGGAAAAGCAGCCACAGGAAGTTGCCCAGGATCTACAGATCATGATTCGCGCTGTGGAGCTGAATTTCAAGCAGGAAGATTTTGCGCGTGCGCATAAGGTGCCGTTTCTTAACGCCAGCGCAATGGTGTTCGGCGGATTGCGAATTCTGCTGGATGAGCAGACGCCGTCCGACCGGAGGCCGGCCGCGGTAGTACGCATCCGTGAATATGCGGGGCTGGAACCGGGGTACACGGCAATCACGGAGATTCTGAAACAGCGCGTTAATGAGCAGATGGCGAAGCCGGGGGTTATTTTCCCAGCCCGCACTGAGATTGAAACGGAGATGGCGCGGAATTCCAACTACATCGATGGAATTAACGCGTTGATGACGAAGTACAAACTCGAAGGCTGGCAGGAGCCTTTCGGCAAATTGAAAACGCAGCTCGCGGACTACGACGCGTGGGTGCGGACGACGGTGCTGCCCAAGGCTCGCACGGATTTCCGGCTGCCTGCGGAGGAGTATGCGCTGAATCTGGAAAGCTACGGCGTCGATATTCCTCCACATCAAGTTGCAACGATGGCTCACCAAGCTTTTATCGAGATTCAAGGAGAAATGAAATCGATCGCGCAAAAAATCGCTAAAGAGCGCAACTTATCTTCGAGCGATTATCGCGACGTGATTCGTGAATTGAAGAAGAAACAACTGGTGGGTGACGCGATTCTTCCGTTTTACGAGGAGCGGCTGAAGCAGATCGAGAACATTATCGTGGAGCAGAAGATTGTGACGCTACCGGAGCGCCCAGCGCAGATCCGTATTGCAACTGCCGCAGAGACCTCGCAGCAACCGGCTCCGCATATGCAGCCTCCGCCGTTTTTGCACAATACCGGTCAGAAGGGAGTGTTCGTGCTCCCGCTCAACATTCCCGCTGGACCAGGACAAACCTCCTCTGAAAAGTACGATGACTTTACTTTTGATGCGGCGGCATGGACGCTGACCGCGCATGAAGCGCGTCCAGGACATGAATTGCAATTCGATTCCATGTTGGAGCATGGAGTTTCTTTAGCGCGCGTGCGTTATGCCTTCAACAGCACCAATGTCGAGGGATGGGGATTGTATTCGGAATATCTGATCAGGCCTTACATGCCGTTGGAAGGGCAGTTGGTGTCGCTGGATTACCGATTGTTGCGAGCGGCGCGCGCGTTTCTTGACCCTGAGTTGCAGGCTGGCACGATCACTCCCGCAGATGCGTATCGCGTGTTGGAGCAGGATGTCGTATCTTCACACGCTTTCGCGCAGGAGGAGGTAGAGCGGTATACGTATCGATCTCCGGGACAAGCGAACAGCTATTTTTATGGATATACGAAGCTGATCGCGCTACGCGAAGACACTGAAAACGCGCTGGGTCCGAAGTTTGATCAGAAAAAGTTTCACGACTTTATTCTGGCACAGGGATTGTTGCCTCCAGACTTGATGCGTAAGGCGGTGATGGGAGATTTTGTTGCGGCGATGAGTAAGTGAAGTTGAGGAAACCATGAATCTGGCGCGTCTGCTCAACAACATGCGCTAAGCAGGTTCAAAGTCAATCCTCGGACGACTCAATGGTGACGATCCTTGTCTGACTGCGTCTAATGCAAGACTTCTAGCAGCAAGTAAGATGAAGTCTGAACGAGGGATCATGCGCGAAATCGGATTCAAGCTGGCGCTCGCGGCTTTGTGCTCTGCGTTTAGCCTGAGCGTAGGCGTTTATGGCAAGGACTTAAGGTCTCAAGATCTAAAGTCAGACAATCCTGGATGCGAGCGCCACAGCGCCTTGCAGTGCGCGCAACTGGCGCTCGATGCGATGGGCGGCCGCGATCGACTTGAGCAATTAAAAAGCGTGCGGCTGCAGAATATTGGCCACGCCTTGCTGATGGAGCAATCCTATCGACAGGACCCATTTATTACTTCTTATTCGCGTGATGTTACAACTTTGGATTTGACCAACGGACGCCTGCTCGCCGTGAATCATTCGGTCTGGCCAGAGTCGGATGCGAATCAGGCTGAATCGGACTCCACGTTGATAGTGGGAAATGACGGTGGCGTGTATCACGCGAAGGAAGGCGATTCGCCGTGCTCACTTGCGGACATCGCCGCCGCCAGGGGAATGTTGGGACTGGGGCCGGCGCGCGTTTTACTAACTGCGGCCGCCGCTTCAGATCTGCATTTCGAGGCTTCGCGGATGTTGCGCTCGTCTCCTCACACGGTTCTTGCTTTCACCTGGCAGACGATTCCGGTGCGCGTGCTGATTAATTCATTCAATCATTTACCCGATGCGGTTGAGACCGCGCAAAGTTTTCATGACTTCTGGTATTTCTGGGGCGACGTACGGCAACGGATTTATTTCGATAACTGGAAGCTTTTGCAAGGAATTACCTATCCGACTAATCTTGTGGAAGAGCGCAACGGCACGGTTTGGAGTTCGACTCAGGCGTTGAATGTCGAGTTCAATGTGACGATCGACGACAAACTATTTGCCATGGATGCTAAGGCGGCGAAGCAAAGCACCGAATCACACGGCTGGAACCGGCCATTTCACGCAGACTAAGGATACCCTGCTCGCAGCCGGGATTGATCTGTTTCCGGGGTCGTGGAATTCGACCATCGTGAAGCAGTCGGACGGAATTGTAATTCTGGAAGCGCCGATTTCCGGTTTGTATACACAGGGCGTGATCGAAGAAGCCCAGAAGCGTTATCCGAAATTGAGGATTAAGGCAGTTCTATCGACTTCCGATTCGTGGCCGCATACCGGAGGCGTACGCTATGTGGTGTCACAGCGATTGCCCGCTTATATTCTCGATATGAATCGGGGGCTACTGGATCGGATGGTGGCTGCTCCACATACGTTTGAGCCGGATGCACTGGCGGGGGAGAAGCCCGCGCTGAAACCGGATTGGAAAGTTGTCGCTGGCAAGGAAGTGATTGGCAGTGGCGAGAATCGCATGGAGTTGTATCCTTTGCGGGGCGCGTCGACAGAGCGGCAATACATGGTTTACTTTCCTGAGCACCGCTTGCTTTACGCTAGTGACACACTGGCCATGAACGACGATGGAAGTTTGTACGATCCGGAATTGATGTATGAAGTCGTACAGGCGGCGAAGCGCGCGAATTTACAGGTCGATACCGTTTTTGCGATGCACCAGGCGCCCATGGCGTGGAGTCAGGTTGTGGCTTTGGTGGAGAAGGCGCGACGATCTTAGCCAGACCGTCTTGGATGGACGGTCTAGACAGCGGAAGCTGGCAAGACCGTGCCGGTGCAGCTGCCTAAACCGATGCGACGGAATCCTTCTCGTTCGCAAAATCCGCGAAGTATGACTTCGTCTCCGTCTTCCAGAAATTTTCTTTGCTCTCCGGTCGGCAGAGTGACCGGATCTTTGCCTCGCAAGGTTAGTTCCAGGAGGCATCCGCGCTCGGTTTTACCGGGACCGGATACGGTTCCGCTGGCGAGCAGATCGCCGGGGCGCAGGTTGCATCCGTTGCTGGCGTGATGGGTCAGCATCTGGGACAGGGTCCAGTACATATCGCGAAAATTGCTGCGACCCAAAACGGCGGGAAGCATTTTTGCTTCGCGCATTTGCGGGGAAAGAAGAGACAACTCGAGCCACAGATCTAGGCCGCCTTTTTCCTGATCGTCAGCGTCGAGAAGGTGGGACAAGGGCTGCGGATCGCCTTCTGGGCGCGGAAAGGCTGCAGTGCCGAAAGGGGCCAACGCTTCCATCGTTACGACCCATGGCGAAAGCGTCGTGGCAAAACTCTTAGCTAGAAATGGGCCCAGGGGTTGATACTCCCAGGCTTGGATATCGCGAGCAGACCAGTCGTTTAAAAGGCAGACTCCGAAAATGTGGTCTGCGGCTTGGCTAATGGGGATGGATTCTCCTAATTTATTTCCGGCACTTACTAAGAAACCGAGTTCCATTTCGTAATCGAGAGACTTGGTGGCTCCGAAGTTTGGAGCCATGGCTGGATCGGCGTCCGCGGCACGCGTTTGACCGGATGGGCGACGGATAGAAGTCCCTGACGATACGAGAGACGATGCACGACCATGGTAGCCGATGGGAATGTACTTGTAGTTTGGCAGCAGCGGGTTGTCGGGACGAAAGAGCTTGCCGACATTCGTGGCGTGGAAGATCGACGCGTAGAAATCGGTGTAATCCCCTATCGACGCCGGCAAAAGCATTTCAACTTCGGCTGGGCCGAACAGATGGTGCGACGCCGCCTGCCGGTCGGAGGCGGGCGCATCCTGGCGCAGGAGCGCGTGGAGACCGCGGCGCAAAGCGCGCCGCGGGACGACTCCGAAGGCCATCAGAGCATTCAACGAATCGGATGCGCAGGCATCTGCGAGTTTGACGCTCTCTTCTTCTAGTCTGAGCACGCCTGCATTCTTCGTGGCTGATAGATCGAGGATGCGATCTCCGATCGCAACTCCTATTCTGGGTGCTGCGTTGGAATCGCGGCGACGGAAAATTCCGAAAGGCAGATTCTGAATCGGGAAATCGGTCCCGGGGAGGTTGGCGGATTTAACCCAACTTTGCACGGTCGGATCGTGAGTCTCGTCGAGGACGGGCTTCATAGAAGATGCAGGGATTGCAGATCGTCGATGGGTTCGGTGAATGAGCAGGAGCCGAATGAGATCGCGAAAGTGTGACGCGCGGCAGCGATTTCGCGCTGACTGAGACGATAGTCGCGCCAGGTGACTCCATCTAAATCGAAGTTGAATGCCTGCGGAGACTTTTCTTCGAGCAATTGCGTGGCTACTTTCGCGTCCATGCCCGACCGCAGGAAGGCTGCGGCCAGAAATACATTTAGAAAACCGTGCATCATGCCAAGCGGGCTATCGGGTTGATAGGTGAAACGGTGGATCGAGCGCAAAGGATGATGCAATCCTGCGGTCGCCTTGAAAGGCACGTTGGACGCTGCACACAGCCGCATGAACTCGACGACACTTTCGGAAGCGGGGAATTTATCAGCGGTCTCGCCTCCGGTACGCAGTTTAGCTCTACGTCCAGATGCGGCCACGGCAGCGATGCAGCCTGCGTTATCAGACTGCGGGATTTCGAAATAGGTCTGAAATTCTGGCGCGATGATGCTCGACAGATGAGTTATGTCTTCGCGATTTGCGACCTTTAGTTCAACCGATTCGACAGTCACGCCCATCGGGGACAGGGAATTTTGCATTCGCGTATTGAATTCGCTAATACTTTTGAGATCGACATTCGGATTTGCACCGAGGAGAGCAGATATTCTCCACTTCGCTCCGGCTGATGTGTAAGGCACCGGCGACGCAGCCTGTGCTTTTTCGAATTCCGGCAGGCGCGATACCGGAACGATTAAGCGGCCAAGAATCCAACTCCACTCGGAGCGCGAGTATTCGCCGTAGTTGGTCACAGTGTTCTCCATAGCCAATGACGCCGGTGGAAATAACCCTGCGTAGTCGATCAGGCCGTGCAGCAGAGTACTAGCAGCGTCGGACTGGTCCACGGAATTTTGCGCGGTCGTTACTGTTCTAGAATCCATTCTCGAATTCGATTTTTTTCGCGTGCCGGTGCGAGCCGCCTACTTCTTGAACTTCTTTTTTAATCCCTGCCAGCATTCGAAATACATCTCGTCGAGTTGCGATGTCTCAAGCGCGAACTTTGTTGGCTGGCAGACGAAGCGTGTCTCAAACATGAAGGCCAACGTGCCAGCGAGATAAACCGGCTTCAATTCAGCATTGCTGGCCTTCTCGAAGGTTTCGGAGTCGGGACCGTGGCCGGCCATACAGTTGTGCAGGCTCGCGCCTCCGGGGACGAAACCTTCGGCTTTGGCGTCGTACTCGCCCTTGATGAGGCCCATAAATTCGTTCATGAAATTGCGGTGGAACCAGGGCGGACGGAAAGTGTGCTCCGAAACCATCCAGCGCGGAGGGAAAATAACGAAGTCGGCATTGGCGGTTCCGGGAATTTCCGAAGGCGACGTCAGCACTGTATAAATCGACGGATCAGGGTGATCGAAGCTCACTGTGTTGATGCAATTGAAATTTGCCAGATCGTATTTATAGGGGACGTAGTTTCCGTGCCAAGCGACGACGTTCAGAGGAGAGTGATCGATGGCGGCGGCCCAGAGTCTTCCCTGGAATTTGGAGACAATCCGATAATCGCCTTCGCGATCTTCGAATGCGGCTACGGGCGCGAGAAAATCGCGTGGATTCGCCAGACCGTTCGCGCCGATCGGTCCCAAGTCGGGGAGCCGGAAGAGCGGACCGTAGTTTTCGCAAATGTAACCTCGCGCAACTTTGTCCACTAGCTCTACGCGAAAACGAATTCCTCGCTGGATGACAGCAATCTCGCCGGGTGCCGCTTCGATGACTCCCATTTCCGTACGCAGCAGGAGACGGCCTTGCTGCGGGACGATCAACATTTCTCCATCGGCGTTGTAGAAAAAGCGATCGGTCATCGACTGGTTGGCGACGTAGATGTGGATGCCGACTCCAGCGTGGGTGTGGGTGTTACCGTTACCGGCCATGGTGAACAGGCCATCGACGAAATCGGTGGGCTGCGAGGGCGGCGGGATGGGGATGGGCATCCAGCGCAATTGGTTTGGCGGGGTGGGAACCTCGTCAAATGGCGCGCTGCGCAGCATATTCTGGGCAATAGGTTCGAAGGGTTTGTGGGCTACGGATGGACGGATTCGGTAGAGCCAGGTTCGACGATTTACGCCGCGCGGCGCGGTGAATGCAGTGCCGCTTAACTGTTCGGTGTACAAACCGTGCGCCACTTTTTGCGGCGCGTTCTGCCCGCGCGGCAGCACGCCTTCGACCGCCTCGCTGGCAAATTCGTTACCAAATCCTGATTGGTAGCGCAACGGAGGCGATGACTTTGCTTTCGGGGATGCTTTTGCTTGCGCCTTCTTCGGGTCGGCCATAGTTACAGATTGCCTCGTCGCGCCTGCTCCATTTCGATTGATTCGAACAGGGCCTTGAAATTTCCTTTGCCGAATCCACGGCTGCCTTTGCGCTGGATCACTTCGAAGAACACGGTGGGACGATCTTCTACTGGTTTAGAGAAAATCTGCAGTAGATAACCTTCGTCATCGCGATCCACCAGGATGCCGAGGTGGCGTAACTCGTCGATGGATTCCTCTACCTCACCGACCCGCGAGGTCAGCGTCGCGTAATAAGTGTCGGGAACGCGGAGGAAATCTAACCCGTTAGCTTGTAGTTTTCCAACTGTACTAATCACATCCTTGCATTGCAGTGCGATGTGTTGCGCGCCGGGGCCGCCGTAGGCTTCAAGATACTCCTGAATCTGGCTTTTGTTTCGGGCCGTGGCCGGCTCGTTGATGGGGAATTTCACAGAATGCGAATCGTCCGACATGACGATGCTCATCAACGCACTGTATTCAGTGGAAATGTCTTTATCGTCAAAGGTGATGTAACGATGGAATCCAAAAACTTTTGTGTAGTAGTCGGCCCATTGGTGCATCTTTCCCAGTTCCACGTTGCCAACGATGTGATCGATCCGCAAGATGCCGCAGTCGTCGCCTGCGATCGGAGCAGACATGTATCCCGGCAAGAACGGCCCATCGTAATCTTTATAAGAAATCAGCGAATGAATGGTGTCGCCATAGGTGTGGACGGCGGCGCGGCGGATGGCGCCGTGTTCATCTTTTTCATCGTGCGGTTCTTCAGCAGGCTTAGCTCCGCGACTTACGGCTTCAGTGAAGGCGTGATCGGCGTCGGCCACTTCCAGCGCGATATCGCGGACACCGTCTCCATGCTTTCTTATGTGCTCGGCGGCGAGATCATCTGGTGTAAGAGGCGTGGTGAGTACAAAATTCGCCTTTCCCTGACTCATGGCATAGGACGTGCGCTTACGATGACCGGTTTCGAGGCCGCTGTAGGCGACCTGGGAGAAACCGAAACCTTTGCGGTAGAAGTAGGCTGCTTGCCGGGCGTTGCCGACCCAGAATTCAACGTGGTGTATGCGTTTTAGTTTGAGTGGGTTCTCCATCCGCTTTCTCCGGATTCCATCTTCGCACATTTTGGGGCGTGTTAGACCGGTCTCGCGAAGCGGATTTCACAGAGATCCGCTGGCCTCATCTACTACATTCGATCCTTTACAATTCTTGGCGTGCGCACGCTTATACTCATTTTCATTCTCTTTGTTGGCATTTTTGTTTTAGCGTACGGCGACGCTGCATCCTGGTGGCAGATCCAAAAGAGCGGCACTGACGCCAACCTGCGCGGTGTAAACGTAAGGCGGACCGGTAAAGATAACTACGTGGCATGGGTTTCTGGCACGAGGGGAGCGATCCGGCGTTCGCTTGACCGAGGTAAATCGTGGAAGGAGATCAGAGTTGACGGCGCCGATGATCTCGACTTCCGCGACATTGAAGCTTTCGGCGAAGATACCGCCTACCTAATGTCGAGCGGCGATGGCGAAAAGTCTCGAATCTATAAGACGAGCGACGGCGGCAAATCATGGAGGCTGCAGTACTCCGACAAACGAGCAGGATTTTTTCTAGACTCACTTGCGTGCGGTTCGAAGGATCACTGTTTCGCACTCAGCGATCCAGTAGATGGAAAATTTCTAGTCTTGGTTACGGGTGATGGCGAGCATTGGTCGGAATTACCTGGCGGCAGGATGCCGGTTGCGCTGGCAACCGAAAGCGCATTTGCGGCAAGCGGAACCTCGATAGCATTGTGCGATAGCAACATTTTGTTTGGCACTGGCGGTCCAGCAGCCCGTGTGTTTCGCTCTGCGGATTGCGGAGGATCATGGACTGCAGTCGAAACTCCGTTGGCTCATGGCAATTCTTCCAGCGGGATTTTCAGCATCGCGTGCAGTGGCCGCTCGGTCGTGGCGGTGGGAGGGGATTACAAAGATCCGAGCGGGGCCGGCAGAGTCGCGATTTATTCCACGGATTTGGGAGAGAGCTGGCACCTTGCGGCGGGTCAAACTGGGGGCTATCGCTCAGGCGCGGCATTTTTTTCCGGAACCGAAGTTGTCGCAGTGGGCACAAACGGTTCTGACGTCAGCCATGACGGAGGAGTTCACTGGACGCATCTTGGCTCATCGCTGAACTTGAACGCTGTGAGTTTTAGTGCTGGTGATGGATGGGCGGTCGGCCCAAAAGGCGCCATAGCTCGATTTGTTCATCGAACTTCAATCGACACCAGTTCGCCCTCGCGTTTACCTACGGCGCGATAGTTTACGGAGACCAGTCGGTTCCTCCATTCGCAGGAAAATTGATCTTCGCCGATTACCGGCAATGATTTGAAATCCGAGGCGTGAAACTTATACGTTGTCATGCCGCTCAACACTGTCACGGTCGCTTCGGGAGGCTTGGAGCAGTCACTAGTCACAATCTTGCCTTTCAGGAATTGCACAGGCCCGGTCGTTTTAGGATTGGGAGAAGCCGGTTTCGGTGGCGACGCGTCGTCGTCCTCGTCGTCGTTGCTGTTGCTGGTGACACTGGCCGTGGTTGCGGGCGAGGTTATTCGGGCTCCCGGGGTGCTTGCCGCACCGGCCGGGGCGGCGTTTTCACCAGCCCGCTGGGGACGGACCCCATATTTCTGTAGCGTCTCCAAATCGTCCAGCTGCCGCTTCGCGGCGGTTGCTGCCGCCTTGTCCGAGGATGCCTTCAGACGGGTAAACACTTCCCGCGCGAGATCCCACTTTTTTCCGGCTACATAAATCTGACCCAGATTAAATTGGTATTCTTCGTTACGCGGTGCTAGCAGGATCGCCTGTTTTTGCGCCTCCAACGCCGAGTTGATTCCGCCTCCCTCGACGCGCGCCATACCTAGCATGTTGTAGGCCTCGGCCATCTCCGAATACCAATCTGCGACGGCTCGTAAGTCTTGCATCATGTTCGCGAGGCCCTGCATTTCCTGGCCGGTCGCTTGTGCCTTTTGATATTTGAGGGCAGCGCGATAATACCAAATCCATGGGTCATGGGGATTTAATTCCGTCGCCTTGTCGAGTTCGTCAGAGGAGGTATCGAACTTTTTCTCGCGTAGATATTCCCAGGCGAGTCCGCGACGCGCGCCTTCATTATCTTTTGCATCGATCGTCAGATGCTGCAGGTCGTGGATGGCTTGATCGCGATGCTCCGGAATTCGCACCATGGCATCACCGATGAGGGCGTTCGCTTCATCTTCTTTCACCGGAGTGACCGCCATGCCAAGGTCGTCCGAATCGAAAGGCAGCGGAACATGATCGGGCTGCGGCGCGTCCGCTGGATTCGCGAGTGGCTTTTTCGACTGATCGAGCGCGATACCGAGGTCGCTCAGAGACTTGAAGTAAGCCTTGACGGCTTCTTCCATTTGGGTGGATGACATGTCGAATGCCTGCACCATGGCTTTATCCACCGGCTCGTTGTGGTTTTGTACCAGGTCGAAATACTTCCCAGCTTCGGGAAGTTTGTTCTTGTTCAACAAATAGTGGACAACCATCCAAGACTGCGCGTAATAGATTGAGTTGTGAGAGCCTTCACGCGTTCCCGAAGTGCTGCGCTTCATGGTGAACAAGTCTTCCATCGACAGCCAGACGGGCGAGCTCACTAGTTGCGTAAGGGATTGGGGCACTGTGGGATCTCGCCGCATTCCAGCCAAATCATCGAAAGCGTCTTCATGCCATTCGGCTGCCAACTCTGGATCGCCACCCAATTCCACCTGTTTGCCGATGTAGATCGATCCAAAATATTCGGCCAGGCCTTCGTCAAACCAGGCCGCCGCCGCAGGATAGTTGAAATTCAGAAGATAGTGGGCCAAGGGATGAGCGACGGCGCGCCAGGAGTCGGCTTCAAAAAGGTTTAGGACGATGTAGACGCGATCCCAGCCTGGCACATAAAACCCGCCAGTCATGCTCTGTTTTGCAGGGGCGACCAATCCGTATTGTTTGTCGCTCTTGAGCGCAATCACGGTGATGGGCACGGGCATTTTCAGCTTATCCTTCAGGATCAGCTGGCCGAATACGGCTCGCATCTGCTCCATCCGCAGGGCAACTTCGTGCCCGCGTTTTTCACCGGCATCGGTGATCACGGAGAAATGAGCGGTATGGAGTTCGATCCATTTGGGCTCGTCTTTGTCTTTGTCCCGGGCAAAAGCGGGCGAAGAAAAACAAACGGCGATCAGCAGACTCGGCATGAGCAGACCGAGGGCGATCGCGACGGTTTGTACTGTCCGTTTCACGGGCGAGTCTCAGGTTCAACAAAATGCTAGCACGTTGGCGGTATTCCAAGCTTTCGCCAGGTTTTCGCGATGGGGACGCTGACAAACCGGGTGCGCAATATAGAATTAACTCGATTTTTTTCGCGACCCAATTATCTTGATTCGACCAGGAGTTCTCATGCAAAACCGCATTCTGGGCACGACGATGCCCGTTCTTGAGTTCGTGCTGGAAGCGAACGAATCGATTATCTCCGAGGCAGGCGAGCTTTCGTGGATGACAAGCTCGATCCAGATGACCACGCATACCCAGCTTGGCGGAGGTGGAGGATTGTTTGGCGCTATTCGTCGCGTGGCCGGGGGCGGAACGCTTTTCATGACGGAATATCGCGCTGTGGGGGCACGAGGCGAACTGGCGTTCGCAACGCAACTCCCTGGGCACATTGTGCCGGTCGAAGTCGGACCCGGCCACGAGTTCATGGTGCACCGCCACGGCTTTCTCTGCGGCACACCGCAGATTCAAATTGGCGTCGGATTTCAGCAGTCGCTGGGAGCCGGCATTTTTGGCGGTGACGGCTTTCGTCTCCAGCACCTCAGTGGGCAAGGTACCGCATGGCTCGAACTCTCCGGCGAACTGGTGGTGAAGGATCTTCAGCCCGGAGAAACCCTGCGGGTTCACCCTGGTCATGTCGGCGCGTTTCAGTCGGGCGTTTCATTTCAGATCACGACGATCCCGGGAATAAAAAATATTATTTTTGGCGGTGACGGACTTTTTCTGGCTGCCCTTACTGGGCCAGGACGAATCTGGCTGCAAACACTCCCTATTTCGAAACTCGCACACAAGCTGATGGAATATATGCCGCGTCCTTCGAATGAAGCCGCGAAGGGAGGAGTTGTGGGTGGGATCGTAGGGTCGATTTTGGAAGGAATGAAATAGGCTCGAAATAGAAATTCGAAAGACATCGCCGCGAAAGATGCCATCAACTGCCGTCACGGCCGCACCTGCTACCTCTCGCCTCGCCTGGATCGACTGGATGCGCGGCGTGGCATGCGTCCTGATGTTCCAGACACACTGCTACGACGCCTGGCTGGGGGGCGATGCGCGAAACACGGAGTTCCTCAAGGGATCTCAACTGCTGGGAACCCTACCAGCGCCGCTCTTTCTCTTTTTGGCTGGAGTCTCGTTCGCGCTAGTGATTGGCAAACTCATCGGCAAGAATCGGACTGCGGCAGAGATTACGCGGACCATGGCTCGACGCGGCGCTGAGATTCTCGCCTTCGGCTTTCTGTTTCGCCTGCAAGAATTTCTCATTGCCTGGGGATGGGCTCCGTGGTCGGATTTACTCCGCGTCGACATTCTGAACATCATCGGTGTTTCGATAATTCTGATGGCGCTGACTTGCGGGGCGGTTCTCTACGTTGTGCGCCACCGCAAAACTGCCGGAGCGACGCCGACAAGCATTCTGGTTGCTATCTCATTGGCGATAGCGGGAGTGATCGGGTTATTGACTCCCCCGCTCTACACCACGTGGAGGCCCACCTGGCTGCCTTGGCCCCTCGAGTCTTATATCGATGGTTGCCACAATCTCGGATCGCCGCAGCCTTGGCTTTTTGCACTCTTTCCCTGGGCGGCTTTCGCGTTTGCCGGCCTGGCGGCCGGATTTGTAATTTTTAGTGAGCGGGGGCGCGATCACATTACCAAGATTTTGGTGGTTTTTGCCGCAATCGGAGGGGTTGCTATTGTGTTGGCGCACCAACTCGATCATGCATCTTTTCAGCTCTACAGGACCTACGATTATTGGCACACCAGTCCTAACTTTCTGATGATGCGCATCGGTATGTTGCTGGTGATCGCTTTCCTTAGTTATGCGTGGTGCCGTTGGGGACTGGGGACTTTGGGATTCAGTCCGCTCATTCAACTAGGCCAGACTTCCCTTCTCGTCTATTGGATGCACATCGAATTTGTATATGGCCGCTTCTCTCTGCTACCTAAACGGGCGGAATCGATTGCCACGGCTACGCGGGGATTAATCGAGATCACGATATTCATGCTGATTCTGTCACTGCTGCGGACGCGCATCGACTGGAAGAGGATGGATTGGAAAAGAATGAGCTGGAAAAAGATGACGCGAGTACAGCCGGCGTGAGTTTGACGACGATCCTGGCAGAAACGCCGAGCAGAGATCGCTGAGCGAAAACCTCGAGCGGGTGCGACGTCGTGGCACAGACGGTCCGGCGTAATTGGACTACTCCACCCATTGACTCCGACCTCCGCGCGCGCTACGCTGAATTCAAATGGTTGGTAACCGCCCCGTCATCGGGGTGCGCAATCCGGTTCGATCCGCTTCCCCATCCAGCTATTTGCGTGCAAGAAAACGTCGGCGCGGGTGCGCTTTCGCCAGCAAGGCCCGTTTCGGTTGCAACCCATGCCGGCAAACAACATCCAAGAGTGAGCCCAGTCCGAGCTGCCGGAGGCGGCGTCTTAAATCCTGAATGAAAAAGAGCATTGAACTAAGCCCTAACATCGAGACCCTGTTCGGCACACGCGATGAAAATCTGCATGTTCTGGAAGACGGTCTGAACATCAACATCGATTTACGATCGAAACACATTGAACTGGAGGGCGCGCCGCGGGACGTCGCCCGTGCCGAGCAGCTATTTGCGGACTATGAACATCTGCGGAAGTCTGGTTACCAGTTCGTAAACGGCGACCTGAGCAGTATGTTGCGGGTAGTAGTCAGCGATGCGAACGCCACGCTGCGCGGACTTGCCGAAGCCGGCCGGCAACGGTCGTTCGGACGCCGCACGGTGCAGCCTAAAAGCCCAAACCAGCGACGCTATCTCGAGGCGATTGAGCACCACGACATGGTTTTCGGCGTCGGTCCGGCCGGAACTGGCAAGACTTATCTTGCGGTGGCGATGGCGATCTCGGCTCTGCTCAACAAGCAGGTGAACCGCATCATTCTGGCGCGTCCCGCGGTAGAAGCCGGCGAGCGGCTGGGTTTTTTACCTGGTACGTTGCAGGAGAAAATCGATCCATATCTCCGTCCGTTATATGACGCCCTTTTCGATATGCTCGACCCTGAACGGGTGGAACGCTATCTTGAAAAAAATATTATCGAGATCGCGCCCATCGCCTTTATGCGCGGACGGACGCTGAATGACTCGTTCGTAATTCTGGACGAGGCGCAGAATACAACCTCGGAGCAGATGAAGATGTTCGTCACCCGCCTGGGCTTCAATTCGAAGGCGGTGATTACAGGAGACGTCACACAGATCGACTTGCCGAGCGCTCGCCGTAGCGGGCTGATCGAAGCGGTCGACATTTTGCAAGGAGTGAATGGACTGGCGTTCGTGCACTTCGATGAGACTGACGTGGTGCGTCATCATCTGGTGCAAAGGATTATTCGCGCCTACGACGAACATAAAACTCGAATGGCGGAACAACAGTTGTCCCTCTTGGAGCCGAAGCCCAGTGCGCCGCAGCCGGCTCCTATGGCGCAGCCGGTGGAAGAGCCGCATGTTAGGAATTAGCCGCGGCAACCGGGCGCGTGTCAGCAATTGGCCGCAGGCTGGCAATACTTCATGGAGGTGGGCTGCGCGGGCTGGGTGCGGATCCTTCATTCGGCGAAGGATGACAAGCTTGGTGGTGAGTTGGTTATCTTTCAAAAACGGGTAACGGATCTTAGCGAGCCTGCCTTGAATCGCTTTCTGGCGCGGGCGCGCCGCGCGGCGGGATTAAAAGGAGCGGTGAACGTGCTGCTCACTTCGAGTGCCGAGATGAAGCGCCTGAACCGGCGCTTCCGCGGGAAGGACAAGCCTACCGACGTTCTCTCTTTCCCTGCGTCCGCTGCGGGAAGTCCGGCCGAACGCTGTTCAGAAAACCAATTTGCCGGCGAATTAGCCATTTCAGCGGAAATCGCAGCGAAGAATGCGCGGCTGTTGGGACACTCCGCCAGCGACGAGGTTAAGATTCTGGTCCTGCATGGCGTTCTGCATCTCCGCGGCTTTGATCACGAGTGCGACAATGGGCAGATGGCGAAGCGCGAAAAAATGTTGCGCGAAAAACTTCGTCTGCCAGCGGGCCTGATCGAGCGGGCGACGGTGTCGAGGATCGAGCGATGATCGGCGTTGGCGTGGCTCTGGCTCTTCTTTTTGGCCTGCTGACGCTGGTCTCTTATGTTGATCGCCTCTACCAGGAGATCGGCAAATTTCTCTCACGCGAATTCCAGGACAATATCGACGCGTTTGAGCAGGTCGTCGAACCTCGGTTGGGAGTGACGCGGGAGCGGGCTTCTCTCTCCATGGCGATTTTGACGCAACTGGTGACGGCGGCGATCGCCATGATCGTCGGTTTCACAGTATTTCGCGACCGCGCCTGGAGCATCTACGAAGTTCTCGAAGCAACGCTTAGCCTGATATTGATCATCATCATTTTTAATCGCCTGTTGCCGTTCGTATTTTTTTCGCGATCGACCGGCCGCTGGCTTTCGCACTCGACCCTGCTGCTGCGCACGCTCATATACCTGGTTTTGCCCGTGACCCTGGTGCTCGGATTCTGCCAGTCAGTCGCAGCCCTTACGCGTGAGCACTCGGACGCCCAGCCCGAAACTTCCACTGAGGCCGTTGACGCGCTGATCGAAGCCGGACAGGAAGAAGGCATTATTCAGGAAGGCGATCGCGATCTGATCCAGTCGGTGGTCGAGTTCAGCGGAAAAACGGTTCGCGAGGCTATGAAACCCCGGCCGGAAATGGTTGCCGTTCCGTCCGACTACACAGTGGAAAAGATTGTGGAATTATTGCGCGGCAAACCGTTTTCGCGCATACCCGTTTTCGACGGCTCAATTCACAACATCAAAGGGATTCTCTATACGCAGGATGTGTTGCAGGTTCCCGACTCCGAGGCTCACACCCGCACCGTGGCGACGTTAATGCGGAAGGATGTTTATTTTGTCCCCGAGAGCAAGCTGGTTAGTGATTTGCTGCGTGAAATGCAGCGCAGTAATATCCGCATGGCAATCGTAGTGGACGAATACGGCGGTGTCGCCGGCCTGGTAACCATTGAAGATCTGGTCGAGGAGATCGTCGGAGAAATCGGCGATGAGCATGAGAAGGCGCAGGTGGTACAGGAGAGCGATCATTCCTATATTGTCCCGGGCAATATGGACGTTGATCGGCTCGATGAGCTCTTTGGCATGCGTCCGGAGGGGCACGAGTCGTCGACCATCGCGGGTCTGGTGAGCGAAATCGCGGGACGCATACCTAAGAAAGGCGAGGTCATCGAAGACGAGGGTTTGAAGTTTGAAGTGCTCGATTCGACGGATCGGCGCGTGGAGCGTGTACGGATCACGGCCGCTGCTCCCAAGCAGTTGAAATTGATTTGATGATTCGGCCGCGAGCCAACGGCCTGAAGTCACACTAACCTACAATTGCTACGTGCAGATTCTGATTTCCGCCGGCGAAGCTTCGGGAGACATGTATGGCGCACAGCTGATGGATGCGCTGCGGCGGCGCGCTCGCGCATCCGATCACGAACCCGGATCCACTCAGTCATCGCAGTTGGACTTCTTTGGTGCAGGCGGCGAGCGCATGCGTGCCGCGGAATGCGAGATTATCGTCGATGCCAAGGATCTTGCAGTGGTCGGCATTACCGAGATTCTTAGTCATCTGCCGAAGATCCTCGGCCTCTTCAGGAAACTAATTCGCGCCGCTGATGAGAAACATCCGGCCATCGCCGTGGTTATCGATTCGCCTGCATTCAATTGGCGCGTGGCTCGCCAGATGCACAAGCGCGGAGTTCCAGTCGTTTACTACGTCTGTCCGCAATTCTGGGCCTGGCGTCAGGGCCGCGTTAAGCTGCTGCGCAAATATGTAGATAAGGCGCTGGTTATTTTCCCTTTCGAGGAAAAGTTCTACCGCGATCGGGGCGTGGACGCTACGTTTGTAGGGCATCCGCTGGCCGATCTCCCGGCACCCACCATCACCCGCGACGCATATGCAGCGGCG
>Ga0209006_10001575_pt1 | contig 20719 bp, 22 predicted proteins | sample JacPin_JW_Ref_O2_FD_188567 | JGI IMG/M metagenome (GOLD analysis project Ga0209006, IMG submission 188567) | Forest soil microbial communities from Algoma, Ontario, Canada - Jack Pine, Ontario site 1_JW_Ref_O2 (SPAdes) (version 2) | ecosystem: Environmental > Terrestrial > Soil > Boreal...
CGGCGCCGACCACAGTGACTTGGTACGTTCCTTGCTGCTGGTTCACTGCCGCCTGCGGCACCAGCAGTGCCCCCCTGATGTTTCCGGTCGGGGCTTGAACGCGCGCATATTGGCCCGGTCGCAACAGATTCTTGGAGTTGGGGAACTCACCCACGACCTGAATGGTTCCCGTCTGCGTGTTTACCTGGCGATCCGCGAAAATGATTCTGCCGGGATGCGGGTAGGCACTCCCGTCGGCCAGGTTCAAGTGCAGCGGGATTTGAGAAGCGTGGCTCATAAAGTCCACGCTCCCCGGACCGCCGCCATCCGCCATGCGCAGGTATTCCTGTTCGCTGATTGGGAAATAAACTTTGATCGGACTTACCTGCGAAACCGCGGTGAGCACTGTAGATTGACCCACCAGGTTGCCCACCTGAACAGTGGTAATGCCGGCGATCCCGTCGATCAGGGAAACGACTTTCGTGTAGCCCAAATTTATCGCAGCCTGCTCAACCGCCGCCTGGCCGGCCTCAACGCCTGCCTTCGCCCCCCGAAGCGATTGTGTGTCGGTATCGAGCTGACTTTGGGGAATCGCATGAGCTTCCGCTTCGGGAATGTCACGCTGCACGTTCAGATCAGCGTTCGCCATCTGCGCCTCAGCCTGCGCCAATTGTCCCTTGGCTTGATCAAGCACGGCTTGAAATGGACGCGGATCGATTTCGAAGAGGAGCTGTCCCTTTCTAACCAATGCGCCTTCGTGGTAATCCTGCCGAACCAGATAACCACTTACCTGGGGCTGAATCTGCGCATTTACGTAGCCTTCGAGCGTTCCTACCCACTCACCCTGAACCGGCACGTCTTTTTGAATAACCGGTGCGACTTCGACGACCGGTGGCGGAGGCGGAGCGGCGGCTCGCACCTTGCCGTTGCAACCCAGTGCGTTCACCAACAAAACCGCGGCAACTAGACCTATAGATATCTGTCTCATGTGATAGTTCCTACCCTTAGTCAGGCGACTGGCTAACCGCTGAATTTCTTCTTTCCAACACCACTCAGTGGCAAAAGGCACGTGAATCTGCGCCACCCTCCACCCATGTGATTAAGGCAATGCGGATGCCAAACCTCGGCGTCTCTAAAGAGCTGAAATCTCAGTACCGGATGGAAGGCAGTAGTGTTGGCCGTCGAGAGTGTCGAAACAATTCCGACAGTTCGATCCTGGATTGAGGGGGGTTTTCATTGCCCGAACGGGCAATGTTGTGAAGGTTGGCACTGTCGAGACTACGCCGACAATTGACACCCGGAGGACCATCCAATGGCCAGCGGGCACTTCGGTTTAAGCCCTTGAGAAGACTGCCGCAAGCGCCGGCAATTCCGCGTCAGCGGATCTGGCAATGTGGGTGCTTAAGGTTTCTGGATAGCAAACGACGTTGTGCGAAGCCATCAGCTCGGGCTTGTGAACGTCCGATCGAAGGAGTCGCCGCCTATGGTATTTGAACATCACGACTTTACGCGCAATCCAATCGTTGACGATCAGGTGTTCTTCCTTGAATCTAAATGTATTCACTGCGGTTCTTCAGCCTTGGCACGCTCGCTCGAAGAACTTCTGGAAGAAGAAAACCGTCATCGGGCGGAATGCAGGGCGATTCGTGCCTCGTCATAGCGCGCACGGTACATTCACTGCTTACGAGGCAGATCGGGCCAATCAATCTCATTTTCAGAACCTGTTCAGAAATCGGCATCAGCTCAAGTACAGCCACAAGACCACCAGGCAACCCAACACTCCGATATATAAACAAACGCAGATCACGGCGGCGTCATCGTCATTCTCCACGGTTGTGGCGGTATCGTCGCTCTCCTTACTTGCGCTTCTTGGGTCCGCCTCAAGGTAGCGAATCGCGGCATAGATTTCCTCATCATTCAGTTCTTCGATATTCCGATCTGGCTCGGGGTTTGTCAGCATAAGACGTTCTGGTTAGCGCATCAGGGCTTTGCATTTGCTCCCGGTTGGTTCTTGGACAGACGATGAGATCGTGGCCTGAGCGCGCGCTGCATCAACCTCTTGAGTTTTTTTCGCGCACGTGCTGACTGCGCCTTCACAGTACCCTGAGGTATTCTCAAAATCCGCGCAGTTTCACGGATCGATAAACCTTCAATGTCGCGCAGCCGGAATGTTTTACTCAGCGTTGGCGAAAGCTGAGTAGAAAAGTGGGTGAAGCGTGTGCTTAGCTCAGAATGCTGACACTCATCCTCGGGATTAGGCCTGTGATCGGCTAGTTGCTCCGATCCCGATATTGCCTCAGGTTCCCCCATTGGCTCGTCGAGAGAAACGTAGACGTGACGTCGCCGCCTCCGCAATTGTAGTAGGGCGCAATTATGCACAATGGCGGTCACCCAGGTGGACATCTCTGATTGCCCCTTGAACTGATCCAAGTGCGCATAGGCAGCGAGAAGAGCGTCCTGAACGGCGTCTTCGGCGTCCGCTCGGTTCCCCAGCATCCGATAAGCCTTCCTGTAAAAGGCCGCGAGGCGGCTTGATAAAATATGTCTAAATGCCTGGGCTACTTGCTCTCTGCCAGGAATTTCGAGAGGCCCATTAGCCCCGTCGCATGCATTGCTGTTTGGCATCTGTTGTCCTTCCTTCAGGTCCGCCACCCCAGGAGCGACGGGGCTGGCTGTCCAAGCTCGACCGGTGTTGATTGGAACCAACGAACCACAGATCATCAGGTCTACTTTCGGATTGCCGCCAGCATTGGGTCAAAAGCTACGGTGCGAAAGAAACCACTTGGCCTGAGCGCGCCAGTTCTTCGAGAGCATGAAGGCGCGCTTGCCGGATCTCGAACACCGAGCACCCGAGAAGGAGGGCGCATTCGTGGAGCGAATAGTTTTCCAGAACCGACATCACGAAAACAAACCGCTCGAAATCTCCTAGCCCCAATACCGTTTCCAGGTCGAAATGCCCACCCGAACCGCTTGGCTGCTGGCTGTGCGAAAAAGCAGTCGCAGACGGAGAAGAGCCAGGGAGGCTCGGGCGTGGCTTTAGTTCACGAATTGCGTTTTCGACAATAATGCGACGCGCCCAGGAACGGGCCCACTCTCGAAACACCCGATTCTCTTCAACACAATCCTCAATACCGGCTACAACGCACTTTTCTGCCTTTTCGTGATCTCGAGTAAGCAGAAACGACAGCTGATAGAGTCCATTCATATCCTCGTGAAACACCTTGATGAAGTCTTCGCGAGTCGCGTATGGATTTGGGTCGTTTCTGCGATCGTGATTGCGGGCCTGTTCCCTCATTCCTCCTCCTTCCCAAAGTTGCCGTTTGCGCGGCGGGCGATCTGCTTCAAAACGTGTTTCGTGAACACACCACGGCAGCGAAATTTGACGCCCTTCCGAATCAAGTCCGACAGCACGTTCTCGCCTTCCTGACTGATTGCAGTTACATGCCTCAAATCGATAACGAGCTTGCGGCCGAGGTCTGTATTCACGTTTTCGCACGCACTCCTTAGCTCTGCCACCCAGGGCCCAACTAGCTTTCCCTCCACGATCAACCGCCGCTCGGTGTAGCCCTCAATGATCGAGATCCTCAGCATGGGTCCTTTCCGTAACGTAGGGAGACAGGCAAGGAGATTGCCAAACCTCTCGCGCTCTAAGTGCAAGGATTGCAATGCCTGGTTTTCAGACTGGTTGTCGAGAGTTGAAATTGTCGATGGCGTCTCTGACTTCTGCCTCCCATCGGCATTGGGTCCATACAAGAGGCAGGAGCCCGGGCTATAGAGCCCGGGCCGGAATGGCGGGAGTTGGGGAAGAGCGTATGGATAGGAGGAGTCGCAATTCGCCACCAGGTTCCTGGTACTCGCGCGCCCGGTGGAGAGTCTTGTCATCGTGCGCTTACTTCATGTGACCACCCCTTCGAGTGAACTTGGCCAGGAGGAACTCTTGGGCGAGGCTTGCGCCAATCCGTTCACCCGTGCCAATCGCAAAATTTCCGAACACGAGTCCGGCACCACGATTGGACTGGGGATAGTAAAGGTTTGAGAGGGCCGATGAGGCCAAATCTCCACCTAAACTTGAATAGTTCGGCTGCCACTTTCCGTTGTCCCCCTTCGCGACAAACGGACTGAACACCGCGTGGCGGATTCGGGAACCGGTCGTGCCAGTTCCCTGGTAGAAGTAGCGTGGGTCCTGGTGCAACAGTGAAGGAAGTATGGCGCCGCCGATCATGATGTCAGAGAAACCATCGACCGCAGTAGAGCCAAATCGCTCTCCATAAGCTCCCCAGCCCTGGCCGTATTTCGGAGTGTTCGCGGCTTGCCTGAAGGCAGATACCAAGCCGACACCGGCAACGGTAACCGGATCAACGGACACCTTGAGGGCGAGCTTGAATTTCATCTTCGCGGTAAGTGGCGCCGCATCGCTGTCGTACGAAACGTAGAAGTTTGGAATGAATCCGAAAACGCGCTGCCGTTCCTGGGACTTGAATTGCTCAGTTGCGACTTCCACAGGATCGTAATGAACGTTCACTGTTGTTCGCTCAGTCTCAAGCCGGAGTTGGATGCCAGTAATAATTTTGAATTGTCCCGCATCTATGGTGACGGCGGGAGATGTCCAGTCCGCGAAATCCTTTGCGCTGACGTTGATCTCGTACGGAGTGGCTGGCTTTACGTCAGTAAATTCGAAAAACCCGCTTTCGGGGGTGACCAGTGTACGGCGATCACTGCTTTCCTGAGTCTCGAGAACAACCGTCGCATTGGGTACCGGATCCCCGTTCCCATCGGTAACCGTTCCCACTAGCTTTCCTGGCTTATTAGATTGCTTGCCTTGCAAGCCCTGTCCATGCATGGCTACGGAAAGCACCAAGGCCATAGCTGGCACGATCGCAGACCGTAGGGGAGAGAAAACTGACATGGAATTGTCCTTGTATCTCTCTAAAAGCAGGTAACAGGCCAATCGCAATTCGAGCTAAGTGATTGAATTTAAGACATTGTGAACGCCAGCGGCACTGTCGAGAGTTGAAAGTGTCGATGGCAAATGACAGCCGACTGACAGCCGACAAGGGATATTCGGAACGGCAACAAGAATCGACGGTCAAAGATGATTCTCGAAAAGAATGGGAGATGGCTCTGTTTCGAAAGTTTCTTGGATTCCGTTTTTCCTCAGTGCCCCTGCAAAAATCACGGGTGCCGCGGCGTCAAGCTGGTGAACACCATTTGCACAAAAGCGGCGGATGAAACGTAACCGCCTCCCCACTTCCCATCAAAGTCTTTCGTTGGTGTTGCCGCAACCACTTGGTCCATCGACTTCCCCGCCTCGATCAGAGTACGAACGCGATCCCGGACCGATACCAGCATGTCGCGATATGCCAGCAAATCGGCTCGGGCGGCGAGCAACCCGTGCCCAGGGACGATCTTCGTCTCTTCATTGATGCGCCCAAGAATTTGATCGACAGTGTAGACCAACCCGTCGATTGAACCTCCCGAAGAGAGGTCGATAACGGGATAGTAAGGATTGGAGAAAATATCACCCAAAATGGCAATGTTGACGGGCGTCAGGTAGACAACTGTATCTCCGTCCGCGTGTGCCGGCCCGTAGTTGACCAGATCTAGTCGTTCAATTCCTTGCTCAAGGACCAGATTAGTTTTAAAGCTACGCGTCGGCAGCGCTTGCGAAGGGGAGTGACCATCACGGAGACCGACGAAGGGAAGACTCCGAACCGAGGCTAGTTCTTTCGCAATGTTTTCCTGAGCGACGATGACTGTACCGGAGGAGCCGAAAAAAGTATTGCCGCGGCGATTTCCTCCCGTTCGCTTTTCTTGCCAGCCCAATGTATCCAGTGTTAATGAGCGTGTGACTTTCAACCGTGCCGTCGGGGCTTGCGCCAATAGGCTTATTTGCTCGGTGGTGTGGACGCACTCCGTTTGGTACAGAAGTTGCAGTGATTTGAGATGCGACACTTCGAATCATGTTGTGGGGCGCTTATGTGGAAAATCACAACTCGTGGGTTCACCCTACAAGAAATTCTAATTCTGGCTGCAATGAACATCGTTACCGCTGCGATAGAGACCGAGAAGCGTGCGCAAGGAGCGTCGCAGAACAGCGCAAAAGGGAGCAGACATGCAGCTTAGAAACTTCATAAGCTGGCACTGTCGGACGTTGTGAGCGTTGCAGCATTACAGTCGATGACTGCCAGGGCGCAAGAAACGGTCCAGACAGGTCCAAGATTGCGCTAGAGGGCGGAACGTAAGAATCAGGAGTTGGACGATTATCTCTCCGAATACGAAATCAGCGATGGCTCAAACTTCATCGGTATTCTTACGCGGTCAGAGGGTGTTGACGCTTGGCTTGCTTTGACCTGACTTAATCCCCTGGCTACTGACTTTCCATTGCGGCTGATGATCCCAGGGTTCGTTCGAGATCCCCGAGTTTCTTTTGCTGATCCGGACTGAGAATTCTGTAGATTTTGGACTGCATGCGAGCGTTGGCTACGATCAGTTTCGCAAGTAGAGCTGCCTCGGCTTGGGCAAGGCTTTTGACCTCTTTTTCCTTCATACGATCACTGCCGATCGCAAGCAGCTTCTCCCTGGTGATGCGCAACTGTGTCATCAGTGGCTGTAGACTCTGCCGTTCGAGCACCATCACCTGCTGGATGCCTGCAACCTCTGAGGGCGATAGGCTCAGATATTCAGAGAGGGAAGGATTCAACTGAAGAGACGAGAATGGGAGAGCCACCATCACGATTTCGCCGTCCTGTGTCGGAACGGGTTTTGCCGGAGCATCGGGGATTCGCGCCTTGTCTTCTTGCTCGATTTCACGCCACAGGCTCAGCACTTGAAACTGCATTCGTGTCAGCTGATATTGCTCGGCGCTTATTTCCTTCGCTTGTTTGCTGCTGATTCTTCCCTGTTGCACGGCCTCGGCAATTGCTGCGAGCGTGGCCGTGAACTTCTGGGTGATCGCTATCATTGCCCCTTCGTAGTCCTGGGTTTTTTCCTCTTGCTCGCCCATCCTTACATCCGGACTTGTTGACCGGATTGTCGAATTCGGGTTCTCTGAGTCAGAAATAGGCGACCGAGAGACCCTGATTTGATCATTCGCCTTCGCATCGTCGGTAGCAGACAGCGCGACGGATGGAATGACGATGCATAAGGCTATGATGACCGCCAGCTTGTCTCTCATTTCAACTGCCTTCCTTCTCACTTAAGAAGCTTTCAATTACCGCTTTGACGGATAGTTTCGGGCGCCCCCTTGAGGGCTTCCTTCAAACGTCCCCAGGAACGCGGAACTCGGCAACTACTGTCCTGAGAATGACCCTTCCTTCATCGGTTGTGAGAGCAACGGCCATGCCAAACCTCACGATCTGTAAGTCAATGAGTTGTCAACACGGATGGTGGAAGCCCGGTGTCAAGAGTTGACGATGTCGAAACACCTTTGACAATCTGGGGGGCGCAAGATCGGCGACTTTCACCGATCAGCTAACGTGGTGCCGTTGCTGTTGCGGTCGCGCTGACTGAAAACATATAGGACCGATCGGTCTCACAACGAATCGAACATCGCAGCTGGAGTATGAGCGGCACGGCTAAGCGTACTGACCCGGGTCGATGCCGAATTTCTTGATGCGTGACAGAAGCGTGGTCCGATTGATCCCCATGCGTGCTGCAGCTCCTTCGGCGCCGCCAACGCGTCCCTTGCTTTCGCCAAGTGCGCGCATAATCTCATCGCGTTGCTTTTGAGTCCTTTCATCGGCGGCAGTCTTATTCCCATTGAGAACATGGAGGGTCTCTTTCACGATTCGTGCAATATCTTCCTTGCCGGAGCCCCGCATCGTAAGGGCGGATTCCTGACGGTTGAATCTGCGAAGTTCCGCCAGCGGCGCTTCAAGCGATTTACCGCGGGTCAGGATCACAGCACGCTCGATGAAATTTTCCAGCTCACGGATGTTTCCGGGCCATTCCCATGCAGTCAGCCCTTTCATGACGCCCGCTGAAATACCCTCGATTTTTTTCTGCATTTGCTTCGCAAACTTTTGTACAAAGTAGCTCACCAGCAGAGGAATATCTTCCTTGCGTTCCCGCAAGGGCGGTATGCGGATGGGAAATACATTGAGCCGATAGTACAAATCACTGCGGAATTCCTTTTTGGCAATCATCTCCACCAGATCACGGTTGGTCGCTGCCACCAGTCGTACGTTCACTTTTCGCGTATGAATGCTTCCGAGCCGTTCGAACTCCCGTTCCTGCAGAGCACGCAGTAATTTTGGTTGAATCTCGATTGGGATGTCGCCCACTTCATCCAGGAAGAGAGTTCCTTGATCGGCTAACTCCAGCCGCCCGACTTTCTGGGCAATGGCGCCGGTGAACGCTCCTTTTTCATGCCCGAAGAGTTCGCTTTCCAGTAGCCCCGTTGGAATGGCAGCACAGTTCATCTTTACAAATGTGCGATCCTCGCGGCGGCTGCGGTCGTGGATGGCGCGAGCGATCAATTCCTTGCCCGTGCCGGTCTCGCCAAGCAGCAGGACTGTAGAGTCGTTTGGCGCGACGGTCTCAACCAATTCCAGAACGTGCTTTAGTGTCGAGCTGCTTCCAATGATATTTTCAAAATTCATCTCACCGCGGATCTCTTCTTCGAGGTACAACTTTTCCTGCGCGAGCTTGTCCTTAAGTTCCGAAATCTCACGGTATGCCAATGCGTTTTCGATGGCGATAGCTATCTGCCCAGCAGCTTGGGTGAGGAATTCCGTGTCTGTTACGGTGAAAGCTGCCTGGGTAGTCCGTACAAGGGACAAAATTCCGAGCGCTCGACCTCGATTCACCAGGGGAATCAGACAGGAGTTCTTCGCGCCCTCGCGAACCAGTCTGTCGTACAACCCGGGAGGGACATCTGCGGGATCGAACCGCTCCACGATTATTGGCTTCAGTGTCTCAAGAACTCGCTTACTATTGCCGGTTATGGCGAACATCTCCTCTTCTCTGATTAAGCCTTTACCTCGGGGAAAATCGAGAGCCACCAACTTGAATCTTGTAGGGTCGGACTTTAACAGCGAAACTGCGACAGCATCACACTGCATAACCTCGCGAATATTTGCGGCGATTGCACGGAACAGCTCTCGATGCTGAAGATTTGAAGTAATTTGACTGGTCAGGCTCAGAAGCAACTGGAGGCGCTCGTTTTGACTTTGTAGACACGCATGCGTGCTCTGGGCGCGCCTTAAATTCAAACCATCATCAAGCGCGAAAGCGACGACACGCCCGACCAGTCGCAGGAAGCATATGTCTTCCTCACTGAATGGATCCACGGCGTTGCGGCTGATTCCGAAAACACCCAGTCGTCGATGCGGCGTCGTCAGCGGTACACGGACTCCCGAGCCGAGCCGCATTTTCTGGGCCCACTCCTTAAATTGCGGGAATCGCTCCTCGGAGTCCCAATCGGCAGTATGCTGTGGATCCCCGCTCACCATCGCGTGCCACAGCGGCAACTCTTCAACCGGCAGGTCCGGGAAAGGCAATGCGCCCCGACCCCAAACGAGATATTCAATTTCTTTGGAGTTCTCCTTCAACACAGTGAGGTAGAGGTGGTCGAAGAGGAGAAAATCGCCAATTTCATCCGCGAGAGTACTGGCCAGTTCTTCAGGTTCACGGCAAGCCACGATCGCCTCGCTGATGCGCACCACAGCCTCATAGCGATGGCTACTAGTTTCACGCGCGATGACAGGTACTGCGTTGTTCATGCACTCTTCCGACAAACCCACCCAGTGCGGTTTGCGGGCTAGCCTTTCTCAAAGATGGATGATCCCATTCCGCGAAAGGTCGCACTATTCTGAAGAGTGCGATCGGACATCTCTTCACTACAGGGTAATGATGAATCGCGAATGTCGGTGGCGTTGGCTCGACAAATGTCCAAAAGCGTTACTCGTCCAGGGGAACGCGTAAGAGTGCTCGCGCCATTCTTACCGCGCGTTCTGACAATCAGGCTAGCCTTGGAGAATTTCGAGGGCGATTTCCTCACGAAGGTGGTGTGGCCCACGATGATCAATTTCGCCGAGGCGCATTGCACATAACAACTCTGCGCCACGCTGCTAATATTTTGTGGCCATACGGTCTCTTCACGACTCTATTTAGAGAAGGGCTATGGCGATCTGCTTCCGCAGACGAAGGCGAAAGCTTCCCTGCCATTCGTTTCTGCGCCCTGAGAGTCTTTGAGGCCCGCTTCCCCGAAAGATGGTCATCGGCGGGAGCGCGCGAAGGATGGACAGGAATTTCAAGAGAGGTTTGTGCTAATGACATCCCACAAATTACCAGTGCAGGTGGCAATCAATTCATGGCGATTTATCTTGGAGAGAGCGAACAAGATACTTTCAAATGCACCGGAAGACCAACTTTGGAAAGAGGTGGCTCCGGGAAGAAACCGCCTCATTTACATATGGGGACACCTCACGGCCATTCACGACGCCATGTTCCCAATCCTCGGTCTAGGGGAGCGACTGCATCCTGAACTCGATGCAATCTTCGTCTCCAGCCCTGACAAGGCAGGGGCACAGTTAACCCCTGTGGTGCAGCTGAGAAAATATTGGGACGAAGTGAACGGAAAACTACTCTCGCAGTTTGCAACTCTTTCCGCGGACGAATGGCTGCAGAAGCACTACGCGATGTCCGAAGAAGACTATGCCAAAGACCCGACCCGAAACCGGTTGGCCGTTCTGCTGAGTCGAACCAACCACATGTCCTACCACTTGGGGCAGATAACGCTCGCTCTTAAGTAGAGGAACCTAATTCGTCTCATTCCCCGGTGGATCCTTGGGCCACCCCCAGCAAAGCGGTGAAGCCACTAACCGCTAAGGGCCGTAGTGAAACCGAAGCGGGGGTCCAAAAACGGTAATCGCATATCCAATGCGACCTGGGACCGGTCGGTCTCATCCAACTGTTTGTATCGCGCGGTCAGCGGCCGTATTATCGCGGAGTTGAAATTGCTAAGAGCAGGACGTGCGCAAAGGCGAACAGACTCGGCAACAGATCATTCGTAAGGCAGCGCCGATCTTCAATCAAAAAGGATTCGACGGCGCTGCACTCTGCTGCCCGCTGCTGAACACGGCTATCGATTCTGACGATGGCAATCCTCAGTTGCGAGCCAGAGCCCGCCCGGCTCTCAGTTCCTTGCTGGATCGTCTGCAATCAATTGCTGACGAGGGGCAGCGAGGTGGCGAGGTGCGTGGCGAGGTCGATGCGGCGAAATTAGGTCCTTTTGATTGCAAGTACGCTTGAAGGCAGCATAATGGTGAGCCGTCTGCAGAAGAAGGAAGAGGCTCGTGACTTTGCCGTCCGTCATCTGGAGGAATACCTCGAAACCCAAGTTCGTATGCGGAAATCGAAAGCCGGAGCCGACAAGTCATGAGTACCCAAGAAATTCCCTCGCAAGCGAACTTCAGGGAACGCGCAAAGACGAACCAGGTTCCAATTGCGCGTCTGATTGGATTTGAGGCAAAAGACATCGCGGACGGGCGGGCGACGGTCGTCTTGGCAGCCGGACCACAGCATGCAAATCCCATGGGGACGCTGCATGGCGGAATTCTCTGCGATATTGCCGATGCCGCCATGGGCATAGCGTTTGCCAGCACCCTCGCCCCAGATGAATCCTTTACTACCGTGGAATTGAAAATCAATTTCTTTCGCCCCGTCTGGCAGGCACAACTCAAAGCGGAAGGAACGGTGGTGCGGAGAGGCCACACGATCGGTTACGTCGAATGCACCATCACCGACGAGGAGAACCGGTTGGTCGCGAAAGCAGCTTCCACGTGTATGGCACTTCGCGGCAAGAAAGCCGCAGGACGGTAAGCCTCTTACGTTGTCTCCGGTCTTTCTGATCGTGAACAGAACTAGCGTGAGTCGATGATGCGGGCGGCGCTGGGCGAACTGAAAATTTGAGGCGCGGCACTGGTGTTTGAAACTAGACAAAATGCAGGATCGGGGTGGAATCCGACCACGCCGTTAGCAGCGGAGAGACAGCCACTCCCGCCAGGCACACCGAGCCAGCGACTAAGATCGGCGGGAGCAAGAACTTTATCTTCGATTAGCGACAGAGAAACGCCGAGGTGTGTTGGCACCTCGGCGCACAGGATGCAAGAAGGTGTTCAATTCCTGTTTGGTTTTAAGGGTGAGGGTCGGAGGGAGAGTTGTTTGGTAGCGCCGCTCTCCATCCCCGCTATGGCTCCAACGGCGGGCGTACATACATCGCCCGCTAGCGTTGTATTCGTCACGTTCGAGAATCCGTTCGGGACAATGTCGTTGCCTGTGCCTGAACCCGTAAGAATCCCGGCGCAAGCTTCGTTAATCGTATTACCGGTCACGAGGTTGTTGCTTCCAGTAGATGGCGGACATGAATCATCCGTGTGAATGCCATCTTGGCTGCTGCCGTAAATTACATTGGCTTGTGCCGTATTCCCATCACTGCAGAGGTCGATTGCATCGAAGAGTTGGGTTCCCCCGATGTGGTTCGACTTAATGATCGTGCTGTTTGCAGGGCCACCGAAGTTCGGGTCGGTCACAGGAATAATCCCGTACTGTGCGCTCTCCACCGTATTGGTGGAAACGGTTACGCCCGCCGACGCATAAACCAAAATCCCTGAGGCTCCGGTGCATGATGGGGAACAATTCGGTGGATTGGTATAGATGTCGTCAGCTACATAATTGGATGTGATGGTACCCGTCGCGCCAAGGCCTACCTGAATGCCGTTCTGGGCGATGACCGTAGTAGCGCCTAGGCCGATAACGGTGTTACTCCTGACGGCAACAACTGGCCCTACACCAGCAGTTCCGGGCCCGCTGGCAGTAATTCCATTCTTGTCGTAGTTGCGCACAGAATTATCTGAAATCGTGACCGCTGGATTGCCGCTGCTGGCTTCGACATTAATCGCCAGACCGTCCTGGCAACCCTGAAGACCCGTGGGCAAAAGAACATTTCGAACGGCGTTGTCGGTTATAGTGCCAGAAGAGTTCTGGTAGTAGATTCCTATCGCGTCAATCGAACAGTCGGTGAGCCCGTCGTTGGCACCATCCACGGTGATATGGGAAATCGTTACGCTCGCATTTTGAACAAAAATCTGCGCGGCGGTTGGAAAGCCAAAAATATCTACGACACCATTAGTCACGAGGCCGCCCTTGGGCACCGTTACAACAGCAGCGTCAGATGTTCCGTTAGCAATGCCAATGAGCGTCAGACCCTGTTTGATTGTGACCTGCTCGGGATAAGTACCGGGGCAGACTTTGACTGTGCCCCCACTGGAAACGGCATTTACCGCCGCTTGGATGGTAAGGAAGTGGGTTCCGGGTCCTGGGCAGAGACCTGCCGTGGCAGAACTGCTGGCGAAGGCTTGTCCGCCGAGTGCTATTAGCACAACCAAAGCCAGACAAGAGAGTGCGAAATTGCGAACAGGATTCATTGATATGTCTCCATGTGAATAATGTAGGTGTGATGGCGTGAGGGCAAGTCGAGGGGCGCTCCCGTTGACTGCTCACATTCCAGCTTGTGTGATGGTTTCCGCTGAATGGAATCACTCCTAAATACTGTTGCGCAGCGGCACTGCGGGGCTAACCAGGCGCTAGTTGTTGCAACTCAATCATTCATGCAAATGTTCGCAACACTACTGACGCCATCTCTTCCTTTAAAAGGAAACCCTTCTGCTTGCGGAGTGGGGGGGAGGAGTCTCATTTCTCAGAAGTCCGAGGATGACCGCAATGTGTGTTGGGTTTCGACGAGAAAGATACATGGTTTGCAGATTTTGGTATTTGACAGATCTTTTCGGCTAAGGAGGGGAAAACTTCAGATGGGCTGACTTAGTTTCAGGGAACCTGAAAGAGGTGAAGGTCACCTCGCCAGCAACCTTAGTCCTTTGGAACTCTATTGTCAATCTTGTTCCATCGCCAGCGCGGAAGCCGATCATTCTAGGCGAAAAACCGAGCGCGGCGTGAAGCCGGTCTGCACTCAGCGCTAAAACAAAACGCTCCAGACTCGGTTTGAGTCGTGGAGCGTATGTCGATCAGCCCTCCCCCAAGTGCTGCTCGATCTCAGACTACTTCGATCCGCGGCTCGGAGGAATGGCTCCAATGGGCTACGGTCTGCACTACCAACTAGCCACAGACTAGTCAGCTAGCGTCACAATTATAGGGGCGTGGTCAGACGGCTTTTCCAACGCTCTCGGTCCCCTATCGATCTCGCACGTCTTTAGTCGAGCGACCAGCGTAGGCGATAACAAGAAGTGATCGATCCGAATGCCGCGGTTATGTTCAAATGCTTGCCGAAAATAATCCCAAAAAGTGAACTGCCCCTCCTCGTTCGGATGTAACGACCGGAAAGCGTCCGTATATCCAAGTTCCAACAGCGCCCGGTAGCGGCTCCGAGGCTCCGGCTGAAAGAGAGCATCGTGCATCCAAGACGAAGGCTTGTGACAGTCGATGTCTTCGGGAATGACATTGAAGTCGCCGCCCACCAGTGTCGGCACATCGTCCTGCTTCCAGCTGATCATTTGCTGAGTCAGTCGATCCATCCAGGCTAACTTGTACGCAAACTTCTCACTGCCTACCGGATTGCCATTGGGAAGATAAATATTAACGATGCGAATGCCCCTGATGATTACCTCTAAGAATCGCGCATGACTATCCGCCTCGTCGCCAACAAGAATTCTGTTCACGGTCTCAATCTCGTGGCGCGACAGAACGGCAACCCCGTTATAGGCCTTCTGCGTGACCGCCACGCTCGCGTAGCCTAGCGACCTGAAGGCTTCGGCCGGAAATTCCGTTCCCTTCAATTCTTGTAGCAACAACACATCCGGTTCGCGAGCTTGCAGCCATGTCGTGACATGGTTAAGCCGAGACCTGACGGAATTCAAATTCCAGCTAGCGACTTTAAACATCAAACCCTGTTTCTAACCTTTATTTGTCGCAAGACCGTTGGTGAGCTTGAATGCGGCAATGGGGCACCCGCACTATTCTGGGTGGTTACTTTTGCTCGTACTGGTCTGCCTGCTGGGGAAACTGAGCGCCCCAAACCTGTTTTCCCGGCTCCAAGCACTCGGCACCGATTTGTTTCTCCAAGGAGCCTTTGGAGGCGGTGATCCACGCAATTCGGAATTGTGCCTGATTTTGGTGGTATTGAATTTCGATTTTGTCTCCAACCTTCAGGTCGCCTCGGCAACCGCCCAACCTTACACCCTGTCTGCTGACATCGAGCGTATGCGCAACATGGATATCCTTAGTGCCTGCGATCCAGAGTCGGACAGGCACAACCGCTTTCGTTCTCTTCGAATGCCGTTTCGTCGCACCAGACGGAGGCGCTTCCATGCTCACTCCGAATAACCTTCGTCCCCATCGTTATCTTCCTCGCCGCCGTCGCTTTCCTCTTCGTCCTCGTCTTCTTCGTCTTCGGGTTCTTCGCTCAGGAGAATATCGCCGGACAACGAGGGATCAGAATAGTCTGGGTCGGTGCACTTTTGCTTCATTCTCTGCATAGGCCCATGGTACGCCTCTCGTCTCACGGCTTTGAGGCTGCCTCCTCCGTTTTTCTCAAGAATGGCGAGCAATCTAGAGATGTACGTCCCAGGTCGTACCGTTCCCCGAAAGTTTAGTCTGTTCGGTTTTCGTAACAGCCGAAAGCATGTCGAGGTTGACGTGCCGAACCTCGAATAGAATAACTGGTTCATACACTGGGCTCTTGGGTTCCTTTGGCCATTGAAAGAGGGCCGAATCATGAAACCCGTGGCAAGGGTCAAGAAACGCAGCAAGTTCAACCTCAAGACGTTCCTTTCGACCATCGACGGCGGCCGGAAAATCGTGGCCGCTCGCAAAAAGCACATAATCTTTGCTCAGGGTGACTCGGCCAATTCTGTCTTTTATATCCAGAAGGGCAAGGTAAAGCTCACAGTTCTGTCGAGTAACGGGAAAGAAGCCACGTTGGGGGTTCTAAACGAGGGCGACTTCTTTGGTGAAGGGTGTCTCACAGGGCAACCTCTTCGCCTGTGCTCCGCAACCGCGCTGACAGATTGCACCGTAATGCGAATCGATAAGAAATCCATGGTGGATGTGATCCGAGGAGAACGTGCGTTCTCAGATATGTTCGTAGCATATCTGCTGACGCGGAACATCCGATACGAGGAAGACTTGGTTGACCAGCTTTTCAACTCCAGCGAGAAACGACTGGCTCGCATATTGTTATTGCTGGCTCATTTCGGCAAAGAGGGAAAGCCGGAAGTGGCGATTCCTAAAATCAGTCAGGAGACTCTGGCACAGATGGTCGGCACAACCCGCTCGCGGGTGAGCTTCTTTATGAACAGATTTCGGAAGCTGGGTTTCGTTCGCTACGGCAACCAGCTTGAGGTCCACAGTTCATTGCTCAACGTTGTGCTCCACGACTAGCTTCTGCGCCGAATTCGAAGTTGGCCCTGCCCGTCTGCTCTGTCAACCTGCCAAATTAGTCGGAAATATGGCGCAACCGCGACAAAAAAGCGACCTAGCTGGCGCAGAAAAAAGTCTCACCGCGCTGAAGTGCCTTGATCGCATATGGCAACTTGCTAATTTCCGCCTTTGACATGACTCCACGCAAACCAGCGCTGCGGGCCAATTCCATGATCTCAGATGAAAGGTTCAGAGTGACAAGCAGGATTGGGATGTCTGTACCGGACTTGGCGATTTCTTGTGCCGCTCGTACACCGTCCATCTGCGGCATCGAGAAATCCATCAATATGAGGTCAGGGGCAAGCTGTTGTGCCTTTTCTACGGCATCGGCACCATCCACAGCTTCGCCACAGACTTGCCAGTCTGAATTCAGTTCGAGCAATGTGCGCAGCCCGCATCGAAGGGGCAGGCTGTCGTCTGCGATCAAAATTCGCATCATAGCGGGGCTCCGTTTGTGAAGCAACTCAAGAACCTGCGTGACCTGTGATGAAGTTTGGCGAGAGTGGAAGCTGGGAGAAGATGTGAGGAAGCGAACTTATGCCATCAAGGAACAACAAACTGAATGGCTAAAAGGCTGACAAGAGTTGCGAACTTGATGCGCGACCAGTCCTTCGTTTGATTCATACAGCACAACCTTGGTCGTCCAATTCCGTACAGGCTAGTCTTGGCTGATTGGAAAAACTGTCCAATTTTGAACAGACAGAAAGCTCACGGGCGCAACCCTTAAGATTGCGGCTCCTGCAATGCAGCCGTCCGTATAAGGGCAAGCCGCATCCAACTTGGCCTGTGCAATCTTGCTACAAGACGTCCAGACAAGCACCATGGCGACTTCAGTAAAGTTAACCACATCGTGTTCTGTGATCCGTCCGCAGATACACAAGATCACAAGATTCTCTCCGATAACAACGCGGTTGATTCTGAAGGTCATAGTGGGTTTAAGTTGAGTCTCATAAATCAAGTGCCGCCCGGACTGTTTTGAGCAACACTTGATGATCCAGCGGTCTCGCCAGGAACTCGACCGGGTGACAGGCTCCCCCGTTTTCCGGGTTTCGATTGCTTTCAAGCAATCCGTGGTGTCTGCAGAGACCAGGGCGGGTCGGAGTAGCGGTTCAGAGTAGCGAGATCAAAGGCGACGAGTGCGTCCCTGTGTCTCGCAGTTTGGCGGCAATGGCATCACTCGCCAAAGGTCTGCTGAAATAGTAGCCTTGAATCTCGTCGCAACGATGCTCCCTCAGGAAGGACATTTGCGCTTCGTCCTCGACGCCTTCAGCGATGACCTTAAGATTCAAGCTCTTCGCCATGCTGATGATGGCGGCTGTGATCGCCGCGTCGTCAGGATTGGTAGCAACGTCGCTGATAAACGAACGATCAATTTTGATCTTACTCACCCGAAACTGTCTTAAATAGTTGAAGCTGGAGTAGCCAGTACCAAAGTCGTCAATCGCGAGTGTCACCCCCATAGACTTTAGCTCTCTAAGGACTGAGATCGTTACATCTGCGTCAGCTACGAGTAGGCTTTCCGTTAGTTCCAGTTCAAGATATTGCGGGGCGAGGCCAGTCTCATGAAGCACATTTCTGAGGAGTTCGCAGAAGCCCTGTTGGCGGAACTGGACTGCTGATACATTGACCGCTACGGAAACAGCCGGAAGCCCATCGTCTTGCCATTGCTTAGCTTGAGAACAGGCTGTCCTGAGAACCCATTCACCAATGGGCGCGATGAGTCCGCTGTTCTCAGCAATGCGTATGAACTTGCCGGGTGGGACAAGACCCAACTTTGGATGTTGCCAGCGCAGCAGGGCTTCCAGGCCTGTGATCTTTCCCGTGGCAATATCCATCTGCGGTTGATACATCAGGAAGAGTTGTTCTTTGGCGAGTGCCGAACGCAAGCTGCTTTCTAAGGTCAAACGCTCGACAGACTGCACATTCATTTCCTCGCTGAAGAAACGAAAGTTGTTGCGTCCGCTATCCTTGGCACCGTACATAGCCGCATCGGCGTTCTTGATCAGTGTCTCGCAGTCCGTACCGTGTTCAGGGAAGATACTGACGCCGATGCTGCAACTCACATTGAGGGGGTTACCCTGGACGACATATGCGGCAGTCATTGCATCCATGAGTCGCTCGGCGGCAGCCGCCACGTCGGGGAGGTCATTTACCTGAGTCACCATGATCAGGAATTCGTCGCCGCCAAGACGAGCGATGGTATCTTGTTCACGCCCCCAAGTTTTAAGGCGCTCTGCAATCTTTTGCAGGAGCAGGTCGCCGACCGAGTGCCCCAATGAGTCGTTGACGTCCTTAAATCGGTCCAGGTCGAGGAACAAGAACGCAACTTTCTGCTCCTGCCGACGGGCGGCGGCGAGCGCCTTCGTCACTCGATCCTTAAGGAGAGTCCGATTGGGGAGTCCCGTCAGGGCATCGTAGTATGCCAAGAATCGAACCTGTTCCTCGGCGAGTTTGCGGACTGTGATGTCGCGAAAGTACCATATCCTGCCCCGATACCGCCCCTTTGAGTCAACGAGAGGCCCAGAATACCGGTCGAAAACCTTCCCGTTCTTTAACCTAAGTTCATCCCTACTTTTTTCATCTCGATGATCATTGAGATACTTAACCCTCTCGACGAAGATGTCGGGGAACTCAACTTTAGCCATCACGTGCTGGCGCATGACAAGATCGTCTTGAGTGCTCAACAGTTCATCCGGTATTCCGAAGTTGAGCCCAAACTGTTTATTTGCTAGAACGATGCGATCAGACTCGTCGACGACCAAAATGCCATCCAGTGTCGTCTCAGCTTGCGCCTCCAGCAGAGCAGTCTTGAACAAAAGAGACTCCTCAGCCTGTTTGCGCTCAGTTATACAGTCAAAAACAGCAACAAAGCATCCCTTTCCCGCGCCATACGCTGAGATCGAGAACCACATGCCTAAAGATTTAATTTCGATCTCAAATCGCTCGGGCCGAGAGGTTTTTGCCACTCGACCGTATCTCTCAAGCAATTCTTGCTGCGAATCTCTCGCCCCGGGGATAACTTCACTGAATCTCTTGCCCACCACGTTCGCCAATCCCGTCATTTTTTCAAAGGCACTGTTAACACCGAGATAGACAAAATCGATTGGACATCCACGGTCGTCAAAAAGCATCTCGCAGTGGGCGAAGCCCTCCAACATATTTTCGAACAGCGAGCGATAACGATTCTCACTTTCTTCCCCAGCTTTCCGCACGGTAATATCTGAAATGAGCCCTGTGGCAACCCGCGACCCGTTTGAGCCGGTAGTAGCCACCGCCCGATCATGCGCCCAGAACCATTCACCATTCTTTTTCCGTGCCCGGCATTCGATATCGTAGGGCTCGCCCAAATTTATTAGTGATTCGTACGCCTGCGCCACTCTCTCTTGATCATCTGGGTGGACCGAGTTAAACCAGAGGGAATCTCCCTGTTGGCGAAACTCTTCGACAGAGTATCCGAGAAGAGCTTCGACTTGGGTACTTACGAAAAGTACGTTGCCCTTTGAATCGGTCTTCCACACAACTTCAGGGATCGTCGCCACCAATAACCGATATTGTTCTTCGCTCTCTCGTAATCTTTCCTCTGCCTGCCTGAGTTGCCTGAAGTCAATGCCGTTTCCGAGAATCTCGGTTTCCCGTCCCTGTTCGGTGCGCGTGAAACAGGCGGCAGACTTCATCACATCTGCTGCCGGGGAGTTGAAAGATGTTGATTGGAAATTTGAGTTCCAGAGCGATGTAAACGTCAACAGGAAAAACGCGGAAATGTATAGCGAGGGTGCAGCCACTTGAGATGGCCATGCGGAAAAGCCGGTGAGGGCAATTTTCGTGAGCGTCTCAAGAGCTAGCGCAAGCAAAAGCGCGCACAAGGCGCAGTGAAGAGCACGGAATGGGGAGTATTGCTGGAACATGATTCCTCAGAATGGCAGACCTAACGAGGGCGTGGGACTACCCCGTTTTTGTCTGCACGTATACCACCACCTCATGTGCCAGCTAAGTTGTTGACCCAACTGACTAAGCCGCGGTTGAGCGCAGTCGCAAGAATTAAGATCGTCCTTGGCGTGGACGCGATTCCAGTATACGAACGATTGACTCCATAACATTGTCGGTTCCATCGCCGAAGCAAGCTTTGGTGGTGCAAACCAACCCTGAGAAAAGGACCCGAACGATGATCATTGTGGGAGCGGATGACCATCCGAGCCGCCAGCAAATCGCGTTCGTCGACACGGACACAGGTGAGTTGCCAGAACGGCGGCTGGAGCATCGAGAGGACGCGGAAAAGTTCTATCGGGATCTGGCCGCGCAGGAACTC
>Ga0209006_10001576_pt1 | contig 20719 bp, 15 predicted proteins | sample JacPin_JW_Ref_O2_FD_188567 | JGI IMG/M metagenome (GOLD analysis project Ga0209006, IMG submission 188567) | Forest soil microbial communities from Algoma, Ontario, Canada - Jack Pine, Ontario site 1_JW_Ref_O2 (SPAdes) (version 2) | ecosystem: Environmental > Terrestrial > Soil > Boreal...
CGCCTGTGCCACTTGATTTTCAAATGCGCTCATTGTCCCAGCGCCTTCGGCAGTGCGAGCACCAGCCCCGGGACGAATATCAGCAACAGCAAGTGCACGAAATCGGAGATCAGAAACGGTACGACGCCGCGAAAAATGCGGCCAATCGACACGTCTTTTGCAATCCCATGAATGACGAATAGATTCATGCCGATGGGAGGGTGCACGAAGCCAATTTCCATCGCGCGCACCAAAAATATGCCAAACCAAATGGGCGACAACCCCATCTGTTGAATGATCGGCAGCAGAATCGGCGTGGTGAGCAACATCAATGCCAGTCCGTCCAACACCGACCCGAGCAGCAGCAGCAGCGCCGCCATCAGGAGCAGCGAAACTATGCGGTTGCCGCTGACCGCCGCGAGCAATACCGATACTTGCTCGGCAATTCCGGTCAGGCTGATGAAGACCGAAAAGATCAGCGCGCCGATAATGACGACGTAGATCATTCCGCTGGTCCGCAGGGTTTGTCTGATCGCGTTACCGAGGCTGCCCCAGTTCAAGCGTCTGCGCCAGGCGCACAATACGAGCGCGCCCAGCGCGCCTACAGAACCGGCCTCGGGCGGTGTAAACCACCCGAGCGCGATGCCGCCGATGACGACCAAGACCAGCAACCCAATGTCCACAATGCGCAGCAGTGCCTGGCGGCGCTCCGGCCAGGTGGCGCGCTCTGTGGGCGGCGCGATGCCGGGTTTGAAATAGCACAAGATGATGATCACCAGGCAGTACAGCAGCACCTGGGTGATCGCCGGCACGATGGCGGCCGTGAACAATCGTCCGATGGACTGCTCCGCGATGATGCCGAACACGATGAGCGCCCCGGAAGGAGGCACCATCTGCCCCAGCGTGCCGCCGGCCGCCACGGCGCCGGTGGCCAGTTCGTCCGAGTAGCCGCGCTTGCGCATCTCGGGCAGAGCCACCAGGCCGATGGTCGCTGCCGTCGCCAAACTTGATCCGCTGATCGTGCCAAAGCCGGCGCAGCCGCCAATCGAGGCCAGAGCCAATCCGCCGCGCCGGTGCCCGATCATGCGCGCCGCGGCGTCGAAGAAATCGCGGCTCGCGTTCGCGGCGAAACAGACATGTGCCATGAAGAGGAATAGCGGCAGCACGCCGAGTTCGTAGCGCGACAAGGTATCGAACAGAATCACGCTCGATTTAATGAGCGCAGGTTCCACTCCCAGCAATAGCGCCATGCCGGCCATGCCGACCAATCCCAACGCGACCCCAATGGGGACACCGGCGGTCAAGACGATCAGCAGCACGAGCACGCCGAGAAATCCGATGAGCGGAGAACCGATCATCGGGCCGGCCGCTTTGCGAAGGCGCGGGCTAGATAGATTGCCGCGACCGCCAGCACTGCGACGATGCTGACGATTCGCAGCGGCGCGTAGGGAATTCGCAGCAGTTCGCTTTGCTCGTGCCCGTCGCGCAAATCGTATGCAATCCACAGACTGCCGACGCCGAGCGCGGCAAAGAACACCGCGCTGAGCAACGCGTGCACTCGCTCCATCATTGCGCGCCGGCGCGGCGAGAGCCGGTCGATCAACAAGTGCACGACGGCGTGCTTGTTTGCGACCGTCGCCAGGACAATCGCAGCGGACGAGGCGAGCAGAATCGCGGCCTGCATCAATTCAATCGAGCCCAGCAAGGGAATACCGAGATGCCGTCCCAGCACCGCGACCGCATCGGCCCCGATCGCGAACAACAGACCGGCAGCTCCCACATAGAACAACCATCGTTGCACGCCGCGGGCGGGTTCGATGTCGGTGTCTTCGGCAGGTTCCGTCATGAGGCCACGACCATATCATCGCGCACGGAGAACAGCAGGGGCGGCAGGCCGGCCTCATGGGTAATTCTTTCCATATAGGCGATCGTTGCCGCCGCGTGCACCCCATCGGCAATGACGGGTCGGCCCGGCGCTTCAACGTGCACAGGCACGAAGCCGGCTTCGACCCGTCCGTCGTCATGCCATTTCAATCGGCCCAAGATGGCGTTGACCGCATCGGGGTGAAACGGCGCCAGCCAATAGTCCGGGTCCGGCTCGAAACCGAACAGCTTCTTGCGCCGTTCGACCCAGGCCGCGCGGGCGGGATTGTCCTGACCGGGGCTGAGCGCACGCGTCACCACGCACCCATTGCCGAGACCGTGGAATATGGGTTTGCCGCGGTAGAATTCGATGCCGCGAATCAAATGGGCGTGATGGCCGATGACGACTTGCGCGCCGGCATCGATCGCCGCCCAAGCCACGGGCCGTTCGTAGGGCGCCAAGCGCGCCGGCGTATGCACCAGTCCCTTATGCAATGCCACGACCACAAAACTGTCGTCGCGGCAGGCCGCTGCGATGTCGGTTTGCATTTGAGAGAGGGACGCGAGGTCCGGCAATTGCAACGAGGCGGTCGGAGAAATCTCGGCTCCATCCGAGGCGAGGATGCGCACATAAGCGCAGCCCCCGCTCGTTTCGGTCGCCCAGCCTGCTTGCGGACCCACGCAGTTATAACTGAGCAAGGCGATGCGGCGTTCAGCGCGTCGCAAAAGCGCCGGCCGGCGCGCCGATGCCAAGTTTACGCCGGCGCCGGTGTGCTCGATGCCCAATCGCGTCAGCTCGGCGCGCGTGTCGGCGATTCCGAGTGCTCCGCAGTCCGCGATGTGATTCCCCGCGAGCGTGACGGCGTCGAAACCCGCGCGCTTGAGCGCGGCCAGATTCGCCGGGTCCGCGCCCGGCGCCGGCACGTCGCCGTGCAATTCGGCGCATCGACTGGTGTGCGGTACTTCGAGATGGCCGATTGCGATGTTCGCCGTCGTGGTGAGCGGCGCAATACCGCTCAGCCAATGGTCCGGACGCGGCTCATCGAGAACCAAGTCACCGGCAAATATGAAGTCGAGCGCAGCCATTCGGAACGGACCTGTGAATTGTTCTTCCCTGAGCCATAGCGGATCTTGCCTCAAGCAAAATTAGTTTGCAATGTAAACTAATTTCTATAATTTACCGGTATGCGACGGTCCCATTCAAAGCCTGAATAGGCGGTTTATTGGAAGAAATGGCCGGCCTCGAAGAGGGGGCTGTTGGTTCGGCAAAATAGTTAGTGTTATAAACCAATATGTCTTAGACTCGGAGCGTCTCGCATAGGGGGTTGCCAAGTGATAACCAGAAGACACGCCGCCTTGGGGCTGGCAAGTGCCGGGATCGTCGCCGCCGTCTCGCGTATCGGCAATGCGCGCGCCAATTCAACAACGCCGGCGCCGGTGATCAAAACGAGCCTCGGAGCGGTGCGCGGAGCGGAGCAAAACGCGGTTCTCAGCTTCCTCGGCGTGCCTTATGGCGCGCCAACCGGGGGCGCCTCGCGTTTTTTGCCCCCGCGCGCGGCGGTTCCGTGGAGCGGGGTGCGCGATGCCACACAGCATGGCGACAGTTGTCCCCAGGTCCCGTTGGGGGCTTCGCCCTTTGTTAGGACAACGGCGGCGGCCCCGCCCTCCGCAATGCAAAAGCAGCTCGCAACGCTGTTTGCACGTCCAAACCCGGAGCCGCAGCTGTCGGAAAACTGTCTCGTGCTCAATGTATGGACCGCCGCAGCGGACGCTGCCAAGCGCCCCGTCATGGTGTGGCTGCACGGCGGCGGCTTTGCCGTCGGCTCGGGTTCAGCGCCGGCTTATGACGGAGCCCACTTGGCGGCGCGAGGCGATGTCGTCGTGGTGACAATCAATCACCGGCTCAATGTTTTTGGATACCTTTATCTGGGCGAGCTCGCCGGCGAATCGTTTAGCCAGTCCGGCAACGCCGGCATGCTCGATGTGGTCGAGGCGCTTCGCTGGGTTCGCGACAACATCGCTGCCTTCGGCGGAGATCCCGGCAATGTGACGATATTCGGCGAATCGGGCGGCGCGGGCAAGGTGAGCGTCGTTTGCGCAATGCCGGCCGCGAGAGGCCTGTTTCACAAGGCGATCATGCAGAGTGGTCCCTGCCTGCAGATCGCGGACAAGGCGCGCGGTACGGCGATCGCCCGGCAGTTGCTGAAGGATCTTGATCTATCTCCCGGCCAGATCGGTGAGCTGCAATCGATGGATGCGATGAAACTGGCGGCGGCCGCCGATGCGGCCGAAGTGAAAGTCGTGCCGCGGGTGCTGGGCTTCGGTCCCATGGGACTGATTCCCCTGGTGGATGGCTCGGTGATTCATCACCATCCATTCGATCTGGCGGCGGCGCCGGAGTCGGCGGACGTGCCATTCCTGGTCGGTTCGACCAAGGACGAGGCGGTCCTGTTTGTCGGTCCCTTTCCGCAATGGGGGCAATTCTCCGAGACCGAGGTGATGGAGCGCCTGCGGCCGATGGCAGGTCAGCGGGCAGAAGAGGCGCTGCGTCTCTACCAGAAACTGCGCCCGGCCGATTCGCTGTCGTACTTGCTGGCCGATGCCGTCACGGACTATTGGATGCGCCAGGCAGCCAATCGAGTGGCTGAACTCAAGGTCGAGCAGAAGCGCGCTCCCGTGTATGTCTACGTGCTCGACTGGGAGATCAATCGCGATCTGCGTTCGCCGCATGGAACCGATGTTTCCCTGGTGTTCGACAACCCAAACGCATCGCCGGCCATTAGCGGCGCCACGGCTGCGCAGATAGTCGCGGATCAAATGAGCGCGGCGTGGGTCGCGTTCGCACGTAGTGGAAATCCGAACAATCCCAAGCTGCCGCATTGGCCGGTCTACGCGTTGCAATCGCGTGCGAATATGGCCTTCGACAGCCATAGCCGCGTGATTAACGACTATGGCCGAGAGGCGCGCGAGTTCTGGGAGAAGGGTTAGGCCCGACTCCGTTAGGGATGGATGCGCCGCAGTAGGGTAAATAACTGAGCGAGTTCCTGCGCAGAAAATAGACGCGTAAAGCGCGTCTCGTGCTCGAGCATTTCCTGGCGGAGTTGATTGAGTTCAGTCTGCCCTTTAGGCGTGAGAAAAATGCCCTGGCGGCGCCGATCGATCGACGACTGCCGGCACGTGACGCATTGGCGGCGCTGCAATCCCTGGACCAGGCCGACAACGGTTGCCTTGTCGATGTCCAACTGATTCGCGATGTCGATCTGCGCGACCCCGGGGTTGGCTTCGACCAGAATCAAGAGGCTGAACAATGCCGGCCGCACCTCGCCTTCGCCCACGGTTCTGCTGAAATCCCTCCACAAGGCGATCTCCGCCCGACGCACGTTGTAGCCCAAGAGGTTTGGCAGCAACCCGACGCTCAAGGGTTGCGATGGCGCCTTCACAACTTTGGCGCGGGTTTTGGCGCGCCCGCCTCCTGCACGACGACTCTTAGCGCGCTTCATGACTTCCTTGGATTTTCGTTAGGCTCCTGGACCGCCATAGATTGCCACAAAGCGCGTGGCCCATGCCACGCGCCGAGGTCCATTCGCCTAGAACTTCTTGGCGATTTGCAGGGACACGAGGCGGCCAATCGCGCTCGCCACATTCGGGTCAAATCCACCGCCCCCATTTGGGCTGATCGGAATATTGACGTAGGGAGGATCTTTGTCGAATAGATTGTCGACGTGCGCCGTGAGGGTGAGATCTTTGCTCCAGACGCCCGGGAAGGTCTTGCCCAGATCGTAAATCACGTTCAGGTCGACCGTCGTGTAGTTGCCGACCGATTGGCTCGGCGTGGTTTCGGTGTTGGTGTAGCCATTCTCATAGTTGACGAATGCCAGCGTGGAGACCGGACCGAAGCTCCAGCCAACGCTGCCGCGCATGCGCAATCGCAGCGGGAAGCCGATGTTGTTGAGCTCGTCAAAGCTCGGACCGCCCTGGGTGAACGCGACGTCGTACTTGAAGGTGTAAGTTCCTGTCAGTCCGACCGTCCAGGTTCCTGAATGATCCGTTGGGATCGAGTAGCTGCCGAGGAAGTCGACGCCCTGCGTGACCGTCGTACCGAGATTCAATTCGAGGCCATTTACGAACACACTCGGGTTGGCCAGGATGGGGCCAAAGACAGGGCCCGGCACCACGTATTGATTGATCAGCGCTGTACAGGCGGCGGAGGGGCAGCGGTTGATCAACGACCCCAACTGCGCAGTCTGCTGCAATATGGTCAGGTCGCTCAGGTAGCTCGAGATCTGATTTTTATAATTGATGTTGAAGTAATTCAAACTTAGGTGCGCTTCCTTCACGGGCTGATAATCCACTCCGAAGGAGTAAGTCTTCGCCGTTTCGGGCTTTAACTGCAGATTGCCGCCGCCCAAGGTGTACCCGACCGAGGTGCCGGTGGGGGACAGAGGGTCGGAATAGTTCTGCACGAAGACGCCCTTCAATGGTCCGACCAATTCGGACAAGAGCGGCGCGCGGAAGGATGTGCCGTAGCTCGCGTGCACCATCACGCCCTCCACGGGAGACCAGTTCAAACCAATTTTTGGATGCGAAGTGCTGCCAAAATCGCTGTAGTTCTCATAACGGCCGGCCACGTCGAGTTCGAGACGCTGCAGACCGGGCAGGGCATTGTCGGCGCCGAAGAAAGGCAGCAAGACTTCCGCGTATCCCGAAACCGAATGACGATCCAATTGCTGGCGGATGATCGTATCAGCGCCGCCCGGAACGCCGGAATTGATGCCGTAGAGTAATTCGTCATGGCGCCACTGTCCGCCGACCGCCGCGCGCACATCGCCGCCGGGCATATGGAACAGCGGACCGTCGAGCTTGCCTTCAAAGACTTGCTCGCCGGTATCGCCGGGGGCATAGAAACGGTTGGCAAAGACGCTATTGACCACGGCTGGGGAATTGGCGCCCCCAAAAACATTCAGCGCCGTCGCCGGATTGCCGCTGGCAAGCGCTGCGGCCAAATTGCCGTTGTTGAGTTCCGCGAGTTGCTCGTCACGGTCATGATCTTTTCCGGCGGTGCCGTCGAATCCCAGGTGCCAGTCGTGCGTCAATTTGATATCGATGCCGAGCGTGCCTTGATAGTTCTCGGAATGACCGATGCTGTAGGCATTGTTGCCAAGCTCGTTGCCGAAGAAGTAATTCACCTGTTCGCAATTCGGTGCGCCGGGTGCGGGCGAACACGGTGACAGCACGGCGCCCGGCGGCGACACAAAGAAGGCGTTGGTGGTGGGCACTTCAACGGGGCCGGTGACTTGCTGCACGGCCGAGGTAAAGGCGCGGCGCGCGTAAGTCGCATCGCCGTACAGACTGACCGAGTCGCCGATTTTTTGATCGAAGTCCAACGCGACATTGTTGTGCTCGACCTCAGGCAGAATGTCTTGATACTTGGCCACGTCGCAGCGATTGGCCGTGTTCGGCACCAGTGCAGCCGCGTTGGCCGGCGTGACACCGCCCGGCGGAATGGCATAACTGGTGGGGCCCACCACGATGTTGCCCGGGTTGCACTGGGTGCTGCGGTAGTCGGTGCCGCCGCTGCCGGTCTGATTCGATTCGAAGAAGCTTCGATTCTCGCCGTTAAGATTGGAGTGATAGGAATTTTCGTATCCAAGGCTGAACTGGCCGCTTCCCCAGTTATGCCCGACGAGCACGCCCAGGCGGCGCTCTTTGTAGTCGTCCGCCCAGCCTTCGCGAGCGCTCATTTCCACGCCCTCGACGTCGCGCCGCAAAATCAGATTCGCCACGCCGGCGATGGCATCGGAACCGTAGGTCGCCGAAGCGCCGTCGGCGACGATGTCCACCCGTTGCAGCATGATCGAGGGAAAGGAGTCCGGATCGACCGTGCTGCCGCTGGTGCCCGCTGGAGGCACCCGGTGACCGTCGAGCAAGGTCAGCGTGGCGTAGGGGCTCAAGCCACGCAGATCGATGGAATTTCCCAAGGTGATATTGGTCGCGCCGCCGGTGCCGCTGCGCTGACCCTCGGATACACCCAAATTCGTCACCTGAGGGACATCGCGCAGCATGTCGATGACGGTATTGCCGCCCGTTGCTTGCAGTTGCGCTTGATCGACCGCGATGAGACTGGAGCCGACTGGGGCAGTGCCGCGAATCAACGTGCCGGTGACGACGATCTCTTGCAGATCCGCGTCGGCGGTAGCGGCCGGCGCGGCAGCCGTCTGCGCCATCGCCACGCTGGAGATGAATGAGGCCAGTGCTGCCGACAGCAGTGCACCGATGCGCGTGGATTTGATGATTCTCGACGTGCCAAGCGGCCCGCCAACAGTTTTAGTGACCATGCAATCTCCCCCAAGAGCCAGCCGTTTGTTGTATGCGCTTACATCGAGAGCCCGGAGAATATCCAAACGGTTGCTCAAAGTAAACATTAGTTTGTAATATCAACTAATATTTCGGAGCGGCGGTTTGCGAATTTGGTTGGCGAGGCGCGCTAACAAGAGCGCCGCGTTCAGGCGTAATTACGATAATTCGGCGTTGATATATGTGAAACAGGGCAGGGCGCCGCGGTAATTTCGTTTATTTCTTCAACTAAATTGGCGCGAACTGGAAACCGATATTTATCGCGATGCGCGCTTTGTGGGTGGTATTGTCAACGAATCAACCATGCGCGGCGGCGCGCTTGCGTCGCAACATCGGGATACACGGCTGGGGAGTTGCATGTCACCGCGATCGAAGACCAATCCGAACCTTCGCGCAGCGCTTTGGTCGCGCCGCGAGATTTTGGCGGCGGGCGCCTTTGGCGCCGCAGCTTTGCCGTTGCCCGCCTGGCTCCTCGCGGCACACGGGCGCAATGCCAATCTCACCGGCCCGTTGCCCGATACCCTCGAGCGTGGGCTCATGGTTTGGGATGTTGGCGGCATTGACTATGTGGCCGAGGAATATTTTCTCTCGGGCAGCGCCAATGTGTATCGGCCTGTTTCGATGGCAGATGCCGCGGACGTGGCCTCACGCGATAACGTCAAAGATCTGGGGGCTCGGGCCTTTACCCGCGAGGTCTTGCGGGCCGCTCGGCCCTTCACCACGCGGTTGATAGTTTATCGGCCTCGCAGCAAGCAGCGGTTCAGCGGCAAAGTCATCGCGGAGACTCTGCATCCCACCGGCGGCGGCAGCAGCTTGATGTGGAACTCGCTGCATAGTTTCTTCAGCGCCCACGGAGATATTTACGTGGGCGTGCAGCATCCTCTGACGATGGCGGGTCTAAAAGCGGCCGATTCCTCGCGCTACGGTGCGTTGGACTTCGAAGATGCCACGCAGCTCTGGGGCATGCTCGCGCAGACCGGCGCCGCAATCAAGAACGGAGGCGTCGGGAGCCCGCTGCAAGGCTACCGCGTCCGCCACCTGCTCTTGACGGGTTATTCGTACACCGGCGTCGCGACCGCGACGTTCGCCAATTACCATCACCAGGAGGCGAAGCTGAGCGACGGCCGCAATATCTTCGACGCCTACCTGCCCATGGCCGACGCGCAATACGTGCGGCCGCTCGACGTGCCGGTGATGCGGCTCAATACCCAAAGCGACTACAACGGCTTCGGTGGACTCAAGAATCGGCGGCCGGACGATGCGCGCTACCGGCACTACGAAATCGCGGGCGCGTCCCACGTCGCGGTGCCGCCCCCGGCGGACGCAGCCAAGCCGCCCGCGGCGATAAAACTGCCGCCCGCGCCCGGGCAGCCGCATTTCTCCGCGGCCGATTGCCGGCAGGGATTTCCAGCCGGATCGCTCCCCAACGACTACCCGCTATACCTGGTCCAGGCCGCGATGTTTTCGAACATGTATCAGTGGCTTGATCTGAAGCGAGCGCCGCCATCCTCCGTATTCATTGAAACCAATGGCGATGGCTCCACGCTTCTTGACGACAAAGGCAATGCGCAAGGCGGCGTGCGCCTGCCGCAAGTTTCAGTGCCGATCGCAAAATATGCCGTGGGCTCGACCGACGCCTGTGTGTTGTTCGGCTACACGGAGCCGTTCCCCGCGGCAGTTTCGCAGGCACTGTACGGCGGAAAGGCAGCCTACCAGGCGCGGGTGCGGGCAGACATCGAGCGCTTGCTTGCGGATCGCTGGATCCTCCCCGAGGGCGCTGAGCCATTACTCGCTGCGGCGCCGGCGCATGCAAATTTTGAGGAACCCACATGAGTCGCGCAGCATGTCGCACTGGATTGCTAATCATCTTTCTCGTGCCCATGGGCGCGCTGGGTCAGGCGGTGTCGCCTGAAGCCGCCTTGGCCGCGGCATCGGTGCAGAGGGTGCCGATCCCGGATCGGAGCGCGGTCATGCCCATTCTTGATTGCGCGAAACTCGTGCAGCACGACTTCTCAACCGTGGCCGAGGCGCCGACGCGTGTCCAATCCGCGGCCATCGAAGCGGCGACGGCGGAGCGAGCCGAATTCTGTTTGGTGAAAGGCTACGTCGCGCCAACGATTCAATTCGAACTGCGGCTGCCCACGACGCGGTGGACCGGACGGTATCTGCAAGGGGGATGCGGCGGCAACTGCGGAGTCATCCTGAGCGGAGTGGCGCCTCGCTGCGATATTCAAATCGCGTACGCGGGCAGCTTCGCCGTCGGCTTCGAGAACTCGGGTCACTCCGGCGGAGATGGTGTGTGGGCCCTCGGCGGTCAGTCGGTACGCGAGGACTTCGCGTTTCGGGCGGCCCACGCATTCTCGGTCGCCGCCAAGGCAATTATGTCTGTTTACTACGGTCGAACGCCGGAATTCTCGTATTTTCAGGGGTGTTCCGACGGCGGCCGCGAGGCGATGATGGAGACGCAGCGCTACCCCGCGGATTTCAACGGCGTCATCGCGGGCTCGCCGGCATTTGCCATTGCCGAAGCCATGGAACGATTTATTTGGGAAGCTCGCTGGGGACGCGATGCGCAAGGTTCGCTGGTGTTGGACCTACCCGCGGTGACGCTGCTGCACGCCGCGGTGATGAAGGCGTGCGATGCGCTCGACGGGGTGAAAGACGGGCAGCTCGATGATCCGCGCCTGTGCCATTTCGATCCCGGTACCTTGGTGTGCCGCGGCGGGCAATCTCCGCCACAGTGCCTGACCGCCCCGCAGGCCGAGGTCGCGCGCAAGCTGTATGCGGGTCCGGTCGATGAGAACGGCCGGCATTTATTCTACGGCGGTGAACCTTACGGCTCCGAACTGAGCTGGGTTGAGCGATACGCGCTGCCCATCATGGGCGCCGCGATGTTCGACGATGCCGTACAGAACATGATCTTCCAGCACGCGCCGGACTCTGCCGCATCGGTGCAGGCGTGGCGATTCGACGCGCAAACTTTCGCCGAGCTCAGCCGTCGTGGTGCCTTGTACGATGCCCGCAGCACCGATCTTCGCGGCTTTCGTGAGCGCGGCGGGAAGCTCATTCTTTGGCAGGGGTTTGCCGATCCGGCGGCGGGTGCTTACGGACTGCCCGACTATTATTATCGGCTGAGCCGCGAAGTTGGCGGTTTCGAAGCGGCGCGCCGCTTCGCGCGCATGTTCCTCATTCCCGGCGTCTATCATTGCGCCGGAGGGTACGTGCCATACGAGGAAGACCTCTTGGGGGCGCTCGTGAGTTGGGTGGAGCTTGGGCACGCGCCTGACTCTGTGATGGCGACGGCCTCGCTCAAAGAGGGCGGCTCGCGCAGCCGACCGGTGTTCGCTTACCCCGTTCAATCCCGCTACCGCGGGCGCGGCGATGTCAACGACCCACGCAATTTCGCAGCAAGCACACCGAAAAGCGCACCGATGGATTTGTATGACTGGGCCGGCGCGGCGTCGAATAATCCCTGATGATTCAGCTCAGCAACGCCCCGACGTCCGGCTCCCGTTCTAGATTCATAATTCGATCCGCCAGTGCCTCGGCCGCATGGCGGGTCGGCGGTAGCGCGGCATGCAGGGTGCAGTCGATAAACTTAGCCCTAAGCGATGCGTCATTGAGCGGACGCGTCGGATCGCCGAGGGCGTGAGAAATGCTTTGACGAAGTACTCTGCCGTCGTTCAGCGTCATGCAGATCTCGCCCGCAGCGGGTTGCGATATCTCTTGGCGGAACTCGAAACAGGTTTTGGCGGCAATCGACAGCAGCAACGGTTCGGCCATTCTCTCCGGCGTAAAGCTGCCGAGCGTCACTTCCTCGTCGCTCAATGCCACCGCCAGTGTAAATGGCAGGCTGAATTTGGCATCGATGATGGTCTGTGGCCGCCGCTTTTGGGCCTCGGGTTCGCACAACATGCGCTGCAGCGCGCCGCCGAAGATCCGTAGTTCAGCGATGTCGGCCGCAGCAAAACCATGTATTCGGCGTAGCGTCTGAGCCGCTTCGATGTAGGCGTGGGTGCCGCGGCAGCAGGGCCACTTTTTGAAGCTCAAGTGCTCGATCCAGTAACGCTCGCCCAACCCTTCGGTCATGTCGCGAGGCTCGTAGCGGCCTGATGCATACAAGGCAAAAAAGCCGTTTTGTCCCTCCAGAGGGTGAGCAAATCCTCTCACGCCGCGCTCAGCCAACAGCGCTGACAACAGCGCCGCTTGCGCGGGAAAGGCTTCGCGAATCGCGCGAATCACCGTTTCCGGACTGTGCTTGATTTCACCGGGGCAGGTATTTTGACAAAGCAGCAACGAGAATGCGTCGGTGATTTGCGCAGGATTCAAACGCAGCGCACGCGATACCGCCGCGGTCGCACCAAAGGCGCCCAAAATGGGCGGCGGATACCAGCCGCCCGATTCGAGGGGCTGGCGCAAGGACAAGGCCATTCGGCAGACCAAGTCGCAGCCGGTCGCGACTGCGACGATGAACTCGCGACCGCTGATCGGTGAGCGCGATTCCGCCGCGCTCAAGAGGGCAGGCAGCAGCGATGCATTCGGATGGCAGGGCGCCGGATCAAAGGCATCCTCGAAGTCCAGTGCATGCGCCATGGCGCCATTCGCGAGTGCGGCCATCGGCGCGCCAACCCGTTCTTTAAATCCGATGATCGTGGCCTGCGGCGCGCCGGCCACGGAGCGTGCAAGTTCGACGAACGGCACGATATCCTCGCTGATACCGCTCGCCGCAAACATAACGCCCACCCCGTCCAAGATCGCGCGCTTGGCGGCGGCGATGGTGGCGTGCGGCAAACTCTCGAAGCGGCTGTGCGCCACGTGATTCGCCACCCGCGCACTGAGCGAGTGCCCCGTTTCACCCGTCATCGGCTCAAAACCTCCGTCGATCGTGCAAGTTGGGCTTGAAATGCAATCGCTTACATGTTGAGCTTATACGCGACCCCTCGAGGCCTCAACATGACTGAAGCAAAAGAATTGCAGCGCGGAATTGGAGCCAAGGTGATGGTGCGCCTGGCGCTGCCCACGATTCTGTTCATGCTTCTCAGTTCGCTGGATCGGGTGAACATCAGTTTCGCGGCGCTGCAAATGAACAAGGATCTGGGTTTCACGCCGACTCAGTATGGTTTTGGCGCCGGAATCCTGTTTCTGGGCTTTCTCGCCGGCCAGTTTCCAAGCGTGCTGCTGTTGCAGCGAATCGGCATGCGTCGCTGGATGGCGCTGTGTGCGGTCGTGTGGGCCTGTTGCGCCGCAGGCATTGCCTTTGTCCGCTCACCGCCGGAGTTTTATGTCCTGCGCGTGCTGCTGGGTTTCGCCGAAGGCGGATTGGCTCCCGGTATCGTTCTCTATTTGAGTCAGTTCGCCACGGAGCGCGAACGTGCGACGACCTTTGCGCTGCCGATGCTCGCCATCCCGCTCTCGCTGGTGATCGGCAGTCCGCTGTCGGGGTGGCTCATGAGCATGCCGGCGCCGTTGGGGTTGCCGAGTTGGCGCTGGATGCTGATCGCGGAGGCGCTGCCGGCCGTGGCCTTAGGTGTCGCGGCGTGGTTTTATTTTCCTGACAGACCGGAAGAGGCTCGCTGGCTCAGCGCGGAACAGCAAGGTTGGCTGCAGCGCAATGCCGCCAATCGCGAACGCCGCGGGCAGCGCAACGATTGGCGCATTTTGCGCGAGCCCATGATCTGGGCTTCGGCCCTGCTGTGGTTCTGTCTGCTCTCGGGCGCCTACGGAATCATGTTTTGGCTGCCGCAGATGATTCGACAGATGTCGGGCTTGACTCCGTTGCAAATCGGTTTCGTGAACGCGCTGCCGTGGTTGGGCGCGATGATCGGCACTTACTTCAATTCAAAACATTCCGACAAGACCGGTGAGCGCTATTTTCACATCAGTGTGCCGGCGGTTCTGTCCGCGCTCGCGATGCTGAGCGCGTTGCTATTGGGCCCAGGCATTGCGGGATTGATAATGCTGTTCTTGGCGGGTCTGGGCCTTGGGGCCGCACAAGGTGCGTTTTGGGCGCTGCCGACTTCCGCTTTGAAGCCTGCCACCTTCGCGGTCGCCGCCGTCGCCATCAACATTGCCGGAAGTTCCGGCGGCTTGGTGATTCCTCACCTGGTCGGGTATGTGCGCGAACAGACCGGCGGCTTTACCGGCCCCACCATGCTGATCGCCGGCATTCTGTTGATTGCCGCGGTGCTCGTGAGTTTCATTCGCCGCCTTCTGAGCGCCCGCCGCGTGCCGCACGTCGCGACCCCATGACCACTCTCCTGGCGTGCGGCGATGTCGGCGTGAAAAGGCCGGACTGCGTGTCGATGTTTTCAGGCTGTGCCGAGACATTGAAACAGGCGGACCTCTGTTTTGCGCAGCTCGAAACCACAATTTCCGAGCGCGGCGCCGCCGTGCCCAACGCCAAACTCGCGATGCGCGCGCCGCCCGCCATGGCAGTGGCGGCCAAAACTGCCGGGATCGATGTGGTTTCGTTCGCCGGGAACCATTGTCTTGACTACGGCTACGATGCGTTTGCCGATACCTTGCAGCACGCCGCCGACGCCGGACTTGCCGTCTGCGGCGCGGGACAGGATCTGGCGGCCGCGCGCCGGCCTGTGCTGCTGGATGCCGCGGGGTCGAAAGTCGCGGTGTTTGCCGCGAGCTCGATCTTGCCGGAAGGGTACGCGGCCGACACGGACAGGGCAGGGTGCGCGCCGCTGCGAGTCCACACCGCTTACCAGCAGATTGAGTCCGATCAGCCTGGCACTGCCGCGAGAATTCGGACTTTCGCCGATCGTGATGATCTGGAAGCGCTTCTCGAAGGCATTCGCGCCGCGCGCGAACACGCACGTACGGTGCTGTTATCGGTGCATTGGGGCATCCATATGGTGCCGGTCAGCATTGCCGACTACCAAATTGAGATTGCGCATCGGGCCATCGACGCCGGTGCCGATGCAATCCTGGGACATCATCCGCACCTGCTGAAGGGTATCGAGTTCTACCGCGGCCGTCCGATTTTTTACAGTCTCGGCAATTTTGCCATCGAGCAGCCGCATGTTTGGAACCCCGCGATCGTACGCAGCGCTTCATTCAAGCATCTCGTCAGTTTGAATCCGCAGTGGACGCAGGGCAGCACCTACATGCTTCCGGCCGTTACGCGGATGACGGGAATCGCGAAGCTGGTAGGCAATGGCAATGACGGCGGTGAGTGGCAGGTGCGCTTCATACCCGCCTGGATTGGCGATGACAGCGTGCCGCGCGTGTTGCACTCGAGCGATCCGCGATTTGCCGAAGTGGCCGCCTTCATTTCCTCGAGCACCGAACAGGCCGGCTTTACCACCCAAGTCTCGATTGACGGGGACGAGTTGCTACTTCGTCCGCGCCACTGACTCAAAGGACATCGCCTCATGAACGCTGAAGATTTCAACCCGCTGACGCCCGAGACTTTCGACAGCCCGTACGGGGCCTACGGCGATTTGCGCGCGCGCTGCCCCGTGGCGCATTCCAATGCGTGGGGCGGCTTTTGGGCGCTGACGCGCTATGAAGACGTACGCGACGCGCTGGTGGCCTCGGACGTGTTCATCACCTCGAAGCAAAACGTCGTGCCCAAGCTGGCATTCACCGGCCGCCGGCCCCCGCTTCATCTGGATCCGCCCGAACATACGCCGTATCGCCGCGCGCTCAATCCGCTGCTCAAGCCCGAACGGATCGCCATACTCGAACCCATCATTCGAAAAACCGCGGGGGACCTGCTGCGGCCGCTGGTTGCGGCGGGCCGCTGCGACGTGTGCGCCGACTACTCCAGCCACCTGACCATCCGCGTATTTGCGGAGTGGATGAACGTACCGGAGGAAATGGTGGTGGACCTTCAGCACATGGGCCGGGCCTACAACATTGCCGTGCAGTCGGCCAATGGCGAGATGGTTCGCGAGACCAGTCTCAAGCTTTACGACATCGCCCGCGCGATGATCAATCAGCGCCGGGAGCATCCGCTGGATCCGGCGACCGATCCCACCACGGCGCTGCTGGCCGCCCGGGTCGATGGTGAGCCGTTTCCGGACGACATGATTCTCGGCACCATCCGCCAGGTCTTGGTGGTTGGCATCATCGCGCCCACGATTGTGGTCGGCAGCATCGCGGTGCATCTTGCGCGTAATCCGCAATTGCAGCGAACTCTGCGCGAGGATTTGAGCTTGATGCCGAAGGCCATCGAGGAATTCTTGCGTCTCTACACGCCGTATCGCGGATTTGCGCGCACCGCCAATCGCGATGTGGTCATCAACGGCCGGGAAATTGCCGAAGGCGAGCCGATCGCACTGCTGTACGCCTCGGCCAACCGCGACGAAGCCGTATTCAAAAATGCGGACCAATTTGTGTTGGATCGCCCGAATATCGCCGAGCACCTCGCATTCGGCATGGGCCCGCACGTCTGCGCCGGCGTGCCGCTGGCGCGTTTGCAGTTGCGCGTGGCGATCGAAGAGCTGCTCAAGTGCGCGCCGAGCTTCGAGCTTGCGGGAGAACCGGTGCAGACGCGCTTCCCGGAAATCGGCGCACTGTCCGTGCCCTTAAAATTCGCCGGCTGACAGCCGGGACGGCGATGACGCCGCTACAATTCCGCGCGGATCGTGACGCGGCGTTTTGACGGCTCCTCGAGACCGTCATTCGAGGCGATTGGCTCGGGATCTTTGCGCCATGAGACATGCATCTGCCGCGGATCCACGCCCAAGCGCCGCAGCGCTTCGGCGACGCTCTCGGCGCGGGTTTTGGCGAGCGCGCTGGGTTCCGAGAGCGTGCGGCCGGATACCTGCATCTCCTTCGTCGCGGCGTATCCCGTGACCAGGACGCGCTTCGCGCCGCTGGCTTTGATGTAGCGTGCCGCCGCATCCAATATCACTTCGCTGTACTGATACAGGAGGAAGTCCGATTGGAAGTTAAACTGGATCACCCATTGCTGCGATTCATACGGCGGCGGCGGCAATGGCCGCTCGACATCCATGGGCGGCAGCACCGACTTCGCCGAAACTTGGAAGGCTCGGCCGGGATAGTTCTCGGGCGGCAGCATGACGGCGGGACAACGGGTTTCCAAGACCGCCGTATACACCGGCGCGAGGACAGCGCCTCCGCAAACATCGGTTGAATTCGCCACGACGCCCTCTACCAGCACCTCGTGCCCGATTTGCGGCTTGGCGCGGCCACCGCCGATGTCGTAACGCACACCGCTCTCATGATCATCGGCCAGCCAGCATCCGGATTTTCGGCCCTGGTTGGTGTCTCGATAGACCGGGCACGCGATGAATGAAACAGGCTTCAGAGTGGGCGCGTCCGCCGCATAGCCCAGCGCCGCCGCCAGCGAGAAAAGTACGGCGCCCTTGACGCACATCGTACGGAAGCTGCCTCGACTGGTCACAGGACGCTCATCAAATTGGTGAGATCCTGCTTCTCCTGCTCCGTCAGCCCGATGTTGTAGCGCCTGTTATAGAACTCGACGACGTCGCGCAGAGTGCGCGCAGAGCCGTTTGAAAAGTAGGGCGCCCGGGCGGCGAGGCCCCGCATCGACTGCATGGTGATCTTGCCGATATCCACGCATCGTCCGGTCGTGAGCGCGAACCCGGGATCATGGGTATAGATGACCGCCCCCAGAAACGGATGCGGCGTTTCACCGGCATGGCAGGTCAATTTAAAGAGCGGCAGATCCGGCGCGGAATCCGCGAACGGCTCGTTGGTCGTGCCCAGATCGACCTGTCCCGGCGCGACGTCCATGCCGGTGCGCGTCATGTTGTGGCAGAAATTACAGCCGTCGCGGGTGGGGTTGCCGAAATTCATGGAATTGAGGCCGGATGAATCGCTGATCAAGAACGTGCGGTCGCGAAAAATGGCGGCGCCGCGCGCGACGGATTCGCGAAACAGTCGTTGCGCATCACTGCTTCCCGCGGTGTTTGTCGTTGCGAGTGCCGCCCAAGGCGAGTATTCCACCCACTGCACGTCCTTGGAGCTTTTCAGCACGCCGGGTTTCGAAAGCGCCAGTGTCTCCGGGCCGCCATGCGCGCCGCCGTCATCGAGCTTGCCGCCCACGAAGTCGACGCTCTGTGCCGTATAGAGTTGCCCTTCGAAATCCAGAATGCGTTGGATCTGCTCCGGGTGCAAATTCCCTTCGGTCTCCAGGTGCGTGTGCATGGCGTCGAGCAGCTGCAGTTTCAGCGTACCCGCGCGCGAGTCAGCCAGCAGATTGCCGCTCATACGCTGGCCGCTTTCCGGATCGATGGGCAGCGGAAAACCGTTCTTCGGCTCGAACACAAAGCCCACGGCGGTCAAGTATTTGAGGTTGGTTGCCGGGCGCGGACGGCGAAACACCGAGACGGCCGGATTTTTGCCATGCAGGCCGTACACGGCGCTGGTATTGCATCCGGTCGGATCGCGCACCACTTCGATGTCGAATTGCGGAGCGATCTTTTTTCCGTCGGCGTCTACGGGCGGCCAGGGACGTGCCACGCGGAACGTGCCGCGCTCCAGGAGCAGCGAATGCGAAGCCCGCTCATCCTGCGGCAGCGAGGGACAGTTCGAACCATCGATGGCGGCGAACACCGGGTCCTTACCGTCGGTCGCTTGCCATCGAGCTTGAAGATCGTGCGCCGACACGCTCATTCCGTCTGCCGGTTGATGACAGGTGATGCAGGCCCTGCCATTCGTTCCGAGCGCGGTAAAAAACGGATGACCGCGCGTATCCGTCGGCCCCTTGAGGTTTAACGTTGTGATGATTCCGCGTTCATCCGCGTAGCTCAAGACGGCGGGGAATTCTCGCCCGCTGCCCGGTGACCACCATGTTTCGCTTTCCGGCGAAGTTTGGACCTCCGCCGCACCCCCGCCCGCGGTAAAAGCCGCCGACAATAAAAAAGCGGCGCAGCCGGCCGACATGGCGCCGCCGACGGTGGATTTGGTTGGCATGGGAGCAATTTGTAAACGCTTGCATTTCACTTGTCAAGGCGAGAAACGTTGCGATAATTTACTTAAGAACTGGGGCAGTAGCGCACGGCGCGGCGGATCGTCTTACACTGCTGCAGATATGTCGACATCCAAACGCTCGAAGACCAAACATCCACGCTCTAGACGTAAGGAACGCTCGCGCCCGCCGCCGAGCAGCGTAACCATCAGCGAGGTCGCCGCGGCGGCCGGTGTGTCGACCGCCACGGTATCGCGATTTTTCAACTCTCCCGCAAAACTCAAAGAACGCACGGCGAGCAAAGTGCGCCAGGCGGTCGATGACATAGGCTACGTGCCCAATATGATGGCGGGCGGTTTGGCCTCCAGCCGCTCGCGCCTGGTGGCAGCCGTCATCCCGGCTATTTCGCAGTCCATTTTTTCGAGCACCATACAATCGCTGACCGATGCACTGGCGGACGCTGGTTATAGCGTGATCCTCGGACTGACCGGGGCCGGGGATGAGCGTGTGCAACGCGAACTGGTCTCGATCATCGGCCGCCGCCCGGACGGCATCATCCTGACCGGTTCGCTGCTGGACGGCGCGGCTCGAAAGCAGCTCAAGGCGACGGGAATTACCATCATCGAGACCTGGGATCTGCCCTCGAGCCCGATCGACCTGGTGGTGGGTGTTTCGCACGAGGCCATCGGCAAGGCGGTCGCCCGGCACGCACTCGCACTGGGCCGCCGTCAAGCTTTTGTCATTTCCGCCAGCGGCGTGCGCGCGCTCGCACGGCGCGACAGCTTCTCACGGGCAATGCTCGCGAGCGGCGCGCCCCAGCCCATCGTCGCCACCTTCAGCGGCACCACCACCTATGGGCAGGGCCGCAGGGCGATGGCGGCCCATCTCGAGAGCAAAAGTCCATGCGATGTCGTGGTGTGCTCCTCGGATTGGAGCGCACATGGCGCATTGGACGAGCTTCGTGCGCGGAACATCAGAGTGCCTCAGGAAATCGCCGTCATCGGCTTCGGCGACCTGGACTTTGCCGCCGAACTGAGTCCGGCGCTGACCACGGTAAAAATCGACGGGGGCATGATTGGTCGTCAGGCGGCCGCCTTTCTCATGTTGCGTGCGCGCGGTGAAAAAATTGAGCGGCCGGTGGTCGACATCGGCTTCACGCTGATCGCGCGCGACAGCGCCTAACGGCGCAGGCGCGGGCCGATGGCGAGCACTCCAATGGCTGCGATCAGCAACAGGGCGCCGCCAAGCTCCGCGCCGCTCGGTGCCGTGCCGAACGACATCGCTGCAAGAATGTATGCGGCCGCGGTTCCGGCCAGGACGCTGGCAGCGCGCTCGATGGGCACGCAAAACGTGTTTTCGCGGGGATCCAACAAGATGATCAGCGAAAAAACCGACACGATGACCAGGAATGCCGACACAGCCAAGATGACGCCTAACTGGTTGCTGCGCCAGACCTGAACGAAACCAAAGCCAAGTTCGCCGCCTTGCGCTCCTAAGCCTAAGAGCGAGATCGCCGCCAGCGCTGCAATCGCCAGTGGAATGGCCACCATTTTTTCTTCCACGAAATATCCCCTCGAGGTTTTCGGATCGCCCGTCTTGCCGATCTTG